>ENA-ORXR01000164-ORXR01000164.1-marine-metagenome-genome-assembly--contig:-NODE-164-length-103308-cov-9.834933_pt1 | contig 103308 bp, 80 predicted proteins | sample MGYA00237866_ERZ511479 | MGnify/ENA metagenome assembly ERZ511479
ATGCTCTTCTGCAGATTGACGTCGACCGGGCTGCCTTCCTTGTAGGCCCAGTGCGCGGCAATGCCGTTTTCCGCATGTTCGTTCATGGCGCGCGTGCGAATCTGGATCTCGACGGGCTTGCCGCTCGGGCCGATGACAGCCGTATGCAAAGAGCGGTAGCCGTTGCCCTTCGGGTTGGCGATGTAGTCGTCGAATTCGTGCACGATCGGTTGCCAGACGCTGTGCACGATACCGAGTACGCCATAGCACTGCTGCACATCCTCGACGAGCACACGAACCGCGCGTACGTCGAACAGATCGTCAAACTGAAGCTGCTTGGCCCGCATCTTCTTGTAGATGCTGTAGATGTGCTTCGGCCGGCCGAAGACGTGCGCATCATTGAATCCAGCTTCACGGACACGCCGTTCGAGTGCCGCCACGAAATCGCTGACATAAGCTTCCCGGGAAGCGCGGTTCTCCTCGAGCGACTTGGCGACCCGCTTGTAGGCGGTCGGCTCGACGATGCGGAAAGCCACATCCTCGAGCTCCCACTTGAGCTGCCCGAGGCCAAGCCGATTGGCAAGTGGCGCATAGATGGCGAGTGTCTCGCGAGCGACGTCGACCCGATCGGGCTCATCGCTCTTGGCCAATCGGTACAGGCGCTGGGTTCGATAGGCGAGTTTGACCAGCACGACGCGAATGTCCTCCACCATGGAGAGCACCATGCGTCGCAAGGTCTCGGCCTGCTCGCCGGCTCGGTCGGCCGTACCCTCGACACCGACAAAGGCTGCATCCTGCATGGTCAGCTGATTGAGCCAGCGCACACCGCTGGTCAGGGTCGCCACCTCCTGTCCGAATCGCTCGTGAATCAACTCGATGGGATGCTCGCGAATGGAGACATCCGTTCCGAACAAGGCGGAAATGATGATCGGCGTGTCGGCACGCATGCCCTTCAACTGCAGACTGACGGCCAGTGCATCAGAATAGCGGGTGGGCATTTCGCGTATAGACCAGGCCAGCTCGACGGCATGCCGCAAGCTGACCACCTGATTGCGCGTACAGCCTTCGGCCAGCACGGCATGCACCGAATCGATCGATGCGAGCAGTGGCTCGTCGAGGCTGAAGGCGTGTCGCACGCTACCCTCCTTCGTCCATGTCAGACACCGTGTCGCAGCGCCACGATCGGCGGTGTGTGCAACACGCTACGCGTTGCCAGATAGCCCGCCGCCGCGATACCGATCGCGCCACCGACGACGCCGATGATCCACATCCACGGATTCACCACGAATGGCAACTCGAACACGTAGTGGCTGAGCGCCCATGCGATGACACTCGCAAAGGCCGCCGCCAGCAGCCCGGCGATGGCACCGAGTATCAGGAATTCGACCACGACGGCCTGTCGGACCTGGGCGTGCGAAGCGCCAAGCGCACGCAATAGAGCAGACTCGCGAACGCGTTCCGTCTGACTGCTTTGCACCGCCGCCAGCAGCACGCAGACCCCTGCCAGAAGCGTGAACAGGAAGACATACTCGACCGCCAGCGAAGCCCGGTCCATCAGCGCCTTGATTCTCACGACGATGGCGCCGATGTCAATCGTCGCAATGCCCGGGAATTCGCGCACCCACCCGGATGTGGCCTGTGAGAACGGCACCTCGGTATGGAAGCTCGTGACCCATGTTGCCGGTTCCAGGGCGAGCATCGCCGGGGTACCGATGACGAAGAAGTTGACATTGAAGGACTCCCAGTCGACTTTCCTCAGGTTGGCGATCGTCGACTCGATCTCGACGCCTGCAATCCTGAAGGTCAGCGAATCGCCCACCGCGAAGCCGCGTTCGGCAGCCCACTCCTCCTCGATCGAGACAAGCGCCGGTGCGCTGCCGTCCGTCGCCCACCAATCCCCCTCGACGATCTCGTTTCCCGCCGGAAGTTCGTTTGCGTACGAAAGGTTGTATTCGCGCCGGGCACGCCGTTGCTGACGCTCATCCCCTTCGTCGACGAGCACCGGCTCATCGTTATGGGCAACCAGCCGGGCCCGGACCATCGGCGCGATGTCGGGCGGAACGATACCTTGTGATGCAAGCCTTGCCGCGAACGGCTCGACCTGCTCTTTCTGGATGTTGACGACAAAGACGTTCGGCGCGTTCGGTGGCAGCTCCTGCTCCCACGCTGCCAGCAGGTCCACGCGCACGATCGAGATCAGCAACAACGCCATGATCCCCATCGCGAACGCCGCCAGTTGCACGATACTGCTGCCGGCACGTCGTTCAAGACCCGCAACGCTGAGCCGGTTGCGTCGCCCGGCGAGCGCGCGAACGCCCTTGATGATCCAGCGTCCGGAAAGTCCGAACACGGACAGCATGATCACGACCCCGAACACGACGATCGCCGACAGGACGATATCGCGCGACAACAACAGGACGACGGCATAGGTAGCCAGCAGCCCGAACACGATGGCCAGAATCGAACTGCCGCCCAATGTGCCGAAGTCGCGCCGGAGCACCCGCATGACATTGACCCGCCCCGCACGCAACACGGGCAAGAGACCAAAGCCTGCCAACGACACGAACGCCGTCAGCGCGCCGACGAGCGGCGCCATGAAGCCCGGTGGCGGCAAGACCAGCCCGAACCAGCCGGCGAGCAGGCGGGCCAGCAGCAATTGCGCGAACCAGCCGATCACGACGCCGATGACAGAGGCGAGCAAGGCGATGGCGACAAGTCGCAACACCAACCAGACAACCACGTCTCGACGACTCGCTCCCAGTGTGCGCATCACCGCACTGGCATCGGCCTGACGCTGCGCAAAGTGGCGGACCGCGAGGGCGATGGCAGCACCGGCTAGAAGCACGGTCACGACCGAGGCAAGTCCGAGGAATTGCCGCGCTCGATCCAGCGCACGCTGCATCTGCGGGCTGCCTTCACGCACATCCTGAACGCGGACTTCCCCCGCCAGCGTATCGTCGATCCAGTTCCGCATGCCATCGAGTGCGCCCCTCTCGCCTGCCATCAGCAAGGTGAATCGGGCACGGCTTCCCGGACCCAGCAAGGCAGCCCGCTCGAGGTCCTGCTCGTTCATCATCACTCGCGGCGCGAATTCGAAGGCGTTCTCGCCCCGATCCGGCTCGAAATCGATCAGTCGTGTGACGCTGAAGTCGGCCGCGCCCAGGGTCAGTGAATCGCCGGCTTCGAGTGCGAGGGCCGATTGCAGCTGCGGGTCGATCCAGACCGTGCCCAAAGCGGGCGCTGTACTGGCGGGCTCGCCCGCCACCTCACCGTCCACAGGCGCTGCGGAAACACGCTCGACTTGCGTCGGATCGTCGAGCGGCATGAGGCGTAGGGCCCCGCGCAGCGGGTAGCCGTCACTGACCGCCTTGACGGCCACCAGCTGCGACTCATCGGCGTCATTCACGACGACGCTCGGGAAGCGCGTGTGACGCGCCGTCCACAGTCCTCTTGCGCCTGCTTCGGGTTCGAGTGTTTCAGGCAGAGCGATGCCCGAGGTAGCGAGCATGTCGGCAGCCAGTACATCGGCAGCCTGACGTTCGACGGCGCGGCCGATACGGTCGGTGAAGAAGCCGACCGCCGTGACCGAGGCCACGGCGACGACCAGGGCGAGCGCCAGCACCCGAAGTTCGCCGGCCGAACGATCACGGGCGAGCGAGCGCCAGGCGAAGCGAAGCTGCGTCGAGGTATTCAAGATGCGCGGGCGAGTTCGCCCGACAGATGTCCACCGTGCATCGTCAGCCGTCGATCGCAGCGTTCGGCGAGCGCGCTATCGTGTGTGATCAGCACCAGCGCCGAGTCGAGTCGCTCGCGCAGTGAGAACATCAGTTCGATGACCTTGTTGCCGGTATCAGCATCGAGATTGCCGGTTGGCTCGTCCGCAAACAGGAGACTGGGCTGTGCGACAAAGGCACGCGCCAGCGCGACACGCTGCTGTTCGCCGCCGGACAGTTGCAGCGGATGGTGGCCAGCGCGGTGCGACAGGCCGACATCATCAAGCATGCTCGCTGCCCGACGGCTCGCGTCTGCAACACCCGCAAGCTCCAGTGGAAGCATGACGTTCTCGAGCGCAGATAAACCGGGCAGCAGCTGAAAGTTCTGAAACACGAAGCCGACACGGCCGGCGCGCAGACCCGAGCGCGCGTCCTCGTCGAGCGCAGCGAGATCCTGGTCGAGCAGCGTGACGCGACCGCTTGTCGGTGAGTCGAGACCCGCAAGAATGCCGAGCAAGGTGGACTTCCCCGAACCGGAGGGGCCGACGATCGCCGTCGCGTCGCCCCGGCACACGGACATGTCGACGTCTTGAAGGATAGTCAGTTCGCCTTCAGGTCCGTCGACCCGCTTGCTGACCGAATCGGCAACCAGAACCGTGGTCGAATCGCTCATGGGAACCGTTGTCTGTTTAAACGTTCCATACTGGGGACTCTCGACGGATCGGACAAGCAATGCGACGACTGAACACTTTCGCCGCTCTATCACTATCGCTCGGCGTCAGCCTGATGACACTCTCGGGACAGAGCTTCGCGCTGACGGGAATGGTCATCGGCGACAGCATCAGCGCCGCGTATGGCATTGCCGAGGAGGACGGCTGGGTTGCCCTGGCGGAAGAACGCCTGCAGGCGATCGACCCGGACATCGAGCTGGTCAACGCGAGCATCAGTGGCGATACCACCGACGGCGGTCTGCGCCGGCTACCGAATGCGATCGAGCGCTTCGAACCGGATTTCGTGATCATAGAACTCGGTGGCAATGACGGACTACGAGGTTACCCACCGAAGGCCATGCGCCAGAACCTGGAGAGCATGGCGACACTCGCGAAAGAGGCCGGTGCAGAAGTACTGTTTCTCGGCATGATGATTCCCTCGAATTACGGCGCGGCTTACACCCAGCAGTTCAGTGAAGCCTTCACTCTGGCGGCAGAGTCGACCGGCAGCGATTTGCTGCCGTTCCTTTTGGAACCCATCGCAACCGACCGTAGCAACTTCCAGCGCGATGGCATTCACCCAACGGCCGAGGCGCAGCCGTTGCTGGTCGAGCATGTCATGCCCTTGTTGCTGGCGATGGTCGAGCGACTGGCGACGACGACCGGCGAAAGCGATGGGGACGGGGACGGGGACGGGACCTGAGACGGGTACGAAGCCGGGGAACGCGAGGGCGAATCCGGCGACGCGGGTCAGTCTTTCGAGATACCGTGAATGACTTCGGTATTCGATCTTTCGAACACCTCGTCAGGCACGAAAAAATCTGCCATCAAGGCTTTCGCACCGGGGTGCTGATAAGACGAGAAGTCACTGACGCCTTCCTCGATCAGGACTTCTTCGTCGATGAAGAAATTCCCGGTACAGGTTCGCGGATCGCGCACCATGATCGCGTGTGCGGCGTCGGCGACGATCGTGGGCAGTCGACTCATGCGTGCCATGCGATCGTCTCCGAGCACGTTCCTGACGGCGGCGGTATCGATAGCCGTCAGTGGCCAGAGGGCGTTCACGCCGACACCCTGCTCCCGAAACTCCTCCGCCATGCCCAGGACACAGAGCGACATTCCGTATTTCGCCATGGTGTAGGCGACATGTCCCTTGAACCAGAGTGGGCGCATGTCGAGCGGCGGCGACAGGTTGAGGATATGTGCATGTGACGACTTCAACAGGTGCGGCAGGGCCTTCTGCGAAACCATGAAGGTGCCGCGGGCGTTGATGCTGTTCATCAGGTCATAGCGCTTCATCGGTGTATCGAGCGTACCGGTCAGCGAAATCGCGCTGGCGTTGTTGACACAGATATCGATACAACCGAAAGCGGCGACGGTCTGTTCGATAGCGGCATCAACCTGCTCTTCGTGGCGGATGTCGCAGAGCAGCGGCAAGGCCTTGCCACCAGCCGCCTCGATCTCCTCGGCAGCGGTATAGACCGTTCCGGGCAATGAAGGATGCGCTTCGGCAGTCTTTGCCGCGATGGCCACATTGGCTCCGTCCGCCGCCGCGCGTTTGGCGATCGCCAGACCGATTCCACGACTTCCGCCGGACATGAAGATCGTCCTGTTTGCCAGTGACATGACCTCGTTCTCTCCATCGTGGTGTTGGTGGAGCATACACGCGCGGAACAACCGGGCTCGGTACCCTGTCGTACTTCGCAAGCGATACCGAGCAGGCAGCATGGCCAGACGCGAGAAATTCGAATTTCCCGGCCACGACGGCGATCAGCTGGCAGGTTTGCTCGAACTGCCGGATGCGAAGCCTCGCGCCACTGCCCTGTTCGCACATTGCTTCACCTGCGGCAAGGATGTCATCGGCGCGTCGCGAATCTCGCGGGCGCTCGTTGCCCGAGGGTATGCCGTGATGCGCTTCGATTTCACCGGACTCGGCAACAGTGACGGCGACTTCGCAAACACCAATTTCAGTTCCAATGTCCAGGATCTCGTTGCCGCCGCCAACCACCTTCGCAAACGCAGGCAAGCACCCTCCTTGCTGGTCGGGCACAGTCTCGGCGGGACAGCCGTGCTGGCGGCGGTGCAACAAGTACCAGAATGCCGTGCGGTGGTAACCATCGGATCGCCCGCCGATGCGCAACACGTATCCGCGCAATTCGGCGCGGACATCGAGAACATCCGGAGTCAGGGCGAAGCCAACGTCAGCCTGGCAGGCCGTCCGTTCACGATTCGCAAGCAGTTTCTGGACGATATCGAAAAGTCCTCGACTGAACACCTGCCGCGACTTGGCGCCGCCTTGCTGGTGTTGCACGCACCGCTCGACGCAATCGTGCCGGTCTCGGAAGCGAGCCGCCTGTTCGGCGCGGCAAAGCACCCGAAGAGCTTCATCGGCCTCGACGGTGCCGATCATCTGCTGACGCGTGCCGCCGACGCCACCTGGGTCGCCGATCTGATTTCCTCCTGGGCGGCGCGTTACATCGAGGGCGCAGCGCGCGAGGCGGAGGTAGCCGGGGTTGATAGCGGCAGGGCCGAAAGTGTCGGGGTCGACAACGTCAGCGATGCCAATGCGCAAAGTGTCGACAACACGGACAGCACGGACATACGCCCCGCCGTCGCGAGTGGCGCAATACATGTGCGCGAAAAGGATCACCGATTCTTGCAGGAAGTGTTCAGTGACAACCACCGATGGTTTGCCGATGAGCCTGAACGGGTAGGCGGTGGCAATGTCGGGCCCGATCCATATGAACACCTCCTCGCAGCCGTCGGTACGTGTACTGCCATGACGTTGCGCATGTACGCCGCGCGCAAGAAACTGCCACTCGAAGACGCAAGGGTGACCCTGCGTCATGCACGCGAACATCTGACCGATTGTGAAGGCTGCGAAGACACGCCGCAGCGCATCGACGTGATCGAGCGTGATATCGAACTTGTCGGCAACCTCGATGCTGCTGCGCGTGAACGCCTGATGGCGATCGCCGATCGTTGCCCGGTACACCGCACACTCGAGGGCGAACTTGCGATCAGGACACGTGAAGTGCCGTGAGTGTATCGGGCCTCACCGACCGTACAGTCGTTCCTCCAGGGTTCGACCGCAGCTGATCTGTCGCCATTTCCAGCCCTGTGCATCGACAGTTTCAAGCACACTGATCGCGGTGCGACTCGCATCGTCAACAGTGACCTGCCAACGCCCGTCAGAGGCGCGACTGACGGCACTGACACCGGGTATGCCGAGCAAGGCCACTTTGACATCAGCAGGCGTCGCCCCGTCAACCAGACGTAGCGTGAGCGTCTGTTCGTCAGCGTCCTCTTTCATCGTCGTCGCACTGACGGACGAGAGCGCCTCGTGGCGGACCAGGCGTCCTTGCTCCAGCTGGACTACCGAGCCGCACAGTCGTTCGAGTTCATCAAGGTTGTGGGAGCTGATCAGAAAGGTCGTGCGCTCTGCGCGCGAGACGATCATGTCGCGCAGAGCTCGCGCATTCTCGGGGTCGATACCGGCCGTCGGTTCGTCGAGCAGGATCATCTCGGGTTCACCGATCAGTGCTTGCCCGAAGGCAATTCGCTTGCGCATACCATGACTCAGCGACGTCGGCAGACTCTTTGCCGACCCCGCCAGGCCAACCACGTCGAGTACGCGAGACACCTCTTGACGTGCGGCCGCGCGACCAAATCCTTGCAGTTCCGCCAACAGGCACAGCTGTCGCGCGATATCGAGCGACGGATCGAACAAGGCGTCCTGAGGCAGCGCGGCCCGGCGACCGGCGAGGGTGGCACTGTTCGGTACCTCGCCGAATATACGTACGTCGCCACCACTGGGTCGGCAGAATCCGGCGAGCAGACTGAGCAATGTGGTCTTGCCGGCACCGTTCGGTCCTACCAGTGCGATCGGAGGGCCCGCCTCGAGGACAAGATCGACGCTATCAAGCGCGCGCGTGTGTCCGTAGTGCTTCGTCAGCGCACGGCATTCGAGCAGGACGCTCACAGGTCGCGGTGCCGAAAGACGAACCAGCCGAGCAGCAGCAACACGGCACACTGCGCCAGGGGCGGACCGGCCAGTGCCAGCAATGCGGTATCACTCAGACCGCGCAGCTCGGCAACCTCGGAACCGGGCAACAGATGATCGAACAACGGCAATGGGCTGAGCCGATCACGAAGCTGCCCCAGCACGATCGCGCCGACAATCCAGAGAACCATTGCGTACAGAGTTGCCCGACGGGCAGAACTTGCCAGCGCCGAGCAGAGCGCCATCAGCGCAAGCCACGGCAACACCGTTACCAGCAGGTTCAGTGCGATCAAGCCCGCATCTGCAAGCGTGGCGACTACATCCTCGGGTGACTGGATTGCGATGATGATCATCACGCTTGCAAGTGTTGCCAGGATAAGTCCCACCATGATCACGCATTGCCCGAGAAAACGACCCAGATAGAGTGTTCCGCGGCCGACTCGAAGCACTTGAAAACGCAAGGTGCCGCGAGCTCGGTCGGACGCCGTCTGGTCGGCCGAGATCATCAAGGCGAAACCGGGCAGGAGATACAAGCCGACGAGCCAGTAAACGGCAAGCTGAGGCGAGGACCACCCCCCGATGCCGCGCAGGCCCAGTGGCTCGAGCACAAGATCGGCGAGCCCACTGTCGACAGATCGCGCGAGCCAGCGCGTGACGGGAATGACCGCATAGAAAAGAATGAACGCCCAGATCAGGCCAAACCCTGAAAGCGTCAACAGACCGCGCCGCGTGGCAACGAGCCGACCGAGCTCGCCAAGGGCAATGATGAGTACGCGCCTGTCAGCCAGCATGCCCATCACCATCCCGGTTTTCAGCGTCGCTCTGCAGTCGGACGCTCTCGGCCCACTGTTCCACCCACGGCGGCAAGGAGGGTGATGCGCCATCGAGCTTCAGGACGTCGACAAGCTGATTCGAATCGATGCGTTCACCGGAACGCGACAGGAAACGGGCATCAATGACCATATGCGCAACCAGCTTGCCGCCAGACTCGAAGCGCTGCTCGATGTAGACCGATCGACCCTGCCAACCGAGAACCCGCGTATCGATACTGAATTTCTGCCAGAGCGACAGCGAACGCCGATAGCGAATGCTCGTTGCCGCGGCGACCGGATTCCAGCCTCGCTGCCGGATCTCCCCGAACATGTCCGAGCGCAGCAGCATGTCGGTACGGCCGAGATCAGCCAAGGTGAGGTACACACCGTTGTTGACGTGCATGAGCAGGTCGAGATCGTTCGGCAACACTCTGAAATGGGTCTTGCAGGGTCCGATGGGCGGACAGCGGGCGCGGTATCGCTGTGTCAGGACCAGCCACAACAGTCTGAAGTATAGCTTCAAGCGGAACGGCGCTCTCTACGTTGATCGGTAGCGGAGCGAGATCGGGGTTCGGTCGCATCCTGTACCGAAGGCTTGTGCGGTACCGGGCGAAGTACTTCGGAGACCCAACTGTCGAGTGTTGCCATCATGCGTTTGCCATCGGCCATGCCGATCCGGTAGTCGGCAACCAGGGACTCAGAGCGACTACCGAACAATTGGCTGCAAAGCGCCGATCGCGGTCGAACCTGCACCAGTTCCAGATCGGTCGGCGGATTTTCAAGGAACTGCTCGGCGTCGGCGATAGCGGCTTCATAAACGCCGAGCATGCGCCTGACAGTCTGCGGCAAGGCGCGCGCACGGCCGACCCTCTCGAGTCGCTGACGCCAGCCATGGCTTACATGACTTCCCACACCGACACCGGCCGTTCGAACCACCAGCATGCGACGAGCGCCCTTCTCATAGGCATGCCGCACCGGCAGCGGATCACTGACGCCGCCATCGACAAGACAACGGCCCTCGTGGACGACACCGCTTCGATACAGGAACGGTACCGCACTCGATGCCTTCATCCAGTCGAGCGCGGTGCTCGCATCCGGTTCGAGATATACGGCTTGCAAGGTGTCGCGATCGGTCGCGACGAAAGACAGATCTCTATCGGCAACCAGGTCGCCGTAGCGTTGAAACGGCAGGCGATTGTCTGGATCGTTCATGGCACGCTCGAAATACCCATCCAGATCGACCACGCTGCGCGAGCCGAACCAGCGATAGGGGACGAAGAAATCAGGCGCGGAAGTCAATTCGGCGATGGCCCAGCGCGCGTAACCGGTCTGGCCAAGGAAGTAGGCCAGGAGGTTCTGCGCACCCGCCGAGACACCGACGCCGTGTGTGAACGGATTGAAGTCTGCGCGCAGGAAGGCGTCGAGCACACCCGCCGTGTAGATGCCTCGTTGGCCTCCCCCTTCCGCCACTATCGCCGTTTGCATGAGCTTCTCGTCGCATACGTATCCTCGAATACGAATGATCGGCTGCCCGGCGATCATGCGCAAGCGAACAACACCGACTTGCCACATCAACACCTCGGCGCATCGTCGAAAGGACGAACAGTTCCCGTACGGCCGCTCGCCAGCACGGCAGCTTGGGCGAAGTGTGGAACCGTCGAGGCCGGGTCGACGTGAAACTCTGCGAGCATCGATGCATGCAAAAAGACACGATACGAAGATTCTGGCGCGGACAGTCTGCTTTGCTCATGGCCGGTTCCATGGCCTGTCTCGTCGCCGGCATGGCGTCGAGTACCTTCGCAGCAGGCCTCACATCGGGTGCACCTGAACGCTTCGCACACGACGGTCTCGCACTTGATGGCTTCGCACCTGACGGCCTTTGTGTCGAAACGGCAAATCGGACTGAGGGCGCGTTGCCGGTATCACTCGAGCCGCTGTCGTCGGATGCCGATCGGCTCATTGGCGATCTCTACTCGAGCCAGTGGCACAGCGGTCACGGCGAGCGTACGCGTTGCCTCGGCACGGGCGACGCTCGACGGGCACTTCATTCGAATTTCGAATTGAACGACCTGCAGCGATTCGATCTACCATCCGGAAGTACGACGCTCATGGCGCTCGAGGACAGGCAGACCCAACCTGCGGCATCCAGAGACGATCGACGACGCGGCCGCTCCCTGGCCAACGTCCGAATTGACTTGCCGAAACCTTCGTCCTGGCAAGCCGACAAGACAGACCCGCATATGCTTCGCTGGCGTGAGCACGGCCGCCGCGCCGGCAAACCTTGTTGCAGCGTACCGTTCATGATTGAGCTCACCGTCAAGCGCATCGACGGTAGCGTACAGGTGGAGCAAAGCGTGTTTGTCGCGGGAGAACTCGATGAGTACGTGATCTGGATACTCGATAGCTGAGGCGGGCCGGGCCGACGAACGTCCTGTCGTCGGCCCTGTTCCAAGCCCTCGATCTCGGAGGGACTCACCCTGCCTTCCACCGCACCCATCCGTATCCGCGATCTAACTCATGCACGTCTCGAGTTATCGAGGTCCTGATTCAACCAGGTCTTGACTCACCCACGCCCGGTCGCATCTTCAGCTTCCGGTTTCCGGTCGCCAGTGGCAGCGGCAGCGGCAGCGGCATGGCGTATTGTTTCATCGACGGATTTCTCGCCACCTTCGTCGCCCGGTGAGGTATCCGTATCCGACGCTACGAGATGGCGATTCCACCAGTCATCGAACGGCACTTCGTTACCACTTGCATCATGCACGAAAACTCGCGGGTCAGCGTAGTCGTGATCGACCTTCAGAATGTGCACATGGTCGCCGTCAAAGCTCTCGAAATTCATCTCGACCGGCTCGTTGTACTGCTTCATCTGCTCGATGAGAATACCGGTTGCCACGCGTTCGCCCATACGCAGAGATTCGTAGTAGTCGGTGTAGAAATGCACACCGGCCATGTTGCGACCGATCGATATGTTGGCAGCTAGCTTGTTGAGTTCGCCGTTGATGGTCATATTTTCGCTGGAATTGGGCGGCTCCAGCATTGTGCCATCACGGCTGGCCTGGACAACCGGCCGCGCCTCAGGCCATTCTACTGCTACAGGACAGTTATTACCGTCCTTCTTCACGGTGTGGAAGAACGCCTTGAGCATTGTCACGCAGCCACCGGCAACTGTTGCATGACCGGCGCCGTAGCTCGGGTGCATGGGTGAGCCTTCCGCGAAGGCCATTGGTAGCAGGCGGTTCTTCGCATTCTCGAACCATGGCGCATCGGAACAGTTCTTGAAGTCCAGATGCGGGTCGGCATTCTTAACCCTCACATCATTGTGGCGCTCGACGAGCGCAAGCAGCGGACCGAGATTCTCCACCTTCTCCATCTTCCTCAATATCGACCTTGTCTTCATGCCAAGCAGGTCCAAATCATTGTCGCCGCTGGCACTCTCAACAAACTCGCGCGCCCCGTACAAGGTCAATAACTCGCCGATACGCTCCGGCCGTGCGCGACGGTGATAGTTGAATTTCTGGCGTCGCACCGCCTTCAAACAACGGGTAGCCACCTCGGTGACCAGTGACAAGACATGCGGGCCGCCGAATGATGCGAATGCCTGTCGAGAGTCCAAAATAGCACCATCTGGGAAACCCGGCCCGAGCTTCTTCGAATGTGGATGAGCGACTGATTCTTGTGTGCTGAACGCTTTACCGGATCCGAGCATGATCAGACAAGCATTGAGATACGCCTGGTAGAGGGCATCAAAGCGGACGTAGGCTGCCAGGTCACGAGGTGTGGCGATGAATCGCATCTCGTCGAGTAGAGCATTGTCATCAGTGAAATCTGCACCGTTCTGTACATCCACGGTTGCATTCCAATGCAGCATGTAGTCTTGGTGAGCCTTGAACGTCCGAACCCTCTGGTCGATTAGCTGGGTGCCGTACTCGATTCTGGATTCGGTGGTGCTCACCTTGCCATTCTTGTCTGGCTTCGGATTCGTACCGATCAACATGAACTGCGAAATGAAGGGCCCTTCCTTGGCGCCAGGACCTGAGCCACGAAAAGCGAGCTCCTTGTTGAAAGGCTTGTCGTCAGGCGGGCTGTTGATCGGCAATTCCTTACCATGATCGATCCGTCGCGCCGCCCACCGACGCTGCTCCTGCAGCGTCAGCAACGACAGAAAAGAGGACCCGGTTTCAGAAAACCATGCAAGTCCTGCCATTGCGCCTAACACGTCGGCAGTCTTGATACCAGTGTTCTCGTCTTTACCATGGCATGCGCTGATATCACTGAAAGGTACATCACGAAGCAACGCCAGGGCATAGACTTCTGCCATCTCGGCCATCAGTTCTTCCGATTCAAAATCAGGTGCTGGTGGCATACCCACCGCATCGGCATCCGGGCCCTGCAAATCGAAATAGTGCCCGGCACGAGGACTTTCCCAACCGCGCCAGTCAATGCACTTGCCGGTACCAGGTTTTCCACCAGGCTCGGGTATTCGTTGAGTCAGCGCAGGCCTTGATGAAGCTATGCCACGGCGAAGCGTCTCGAAGTCAGTGGCATCCTGTTGATTGATCTCTTTCTTGAATTGTTCGTAGTCTGTTTCATTAATGAGTAGACCGAATTTATTGTGTGGCAAACCTTTGGTGAAACTGAGTGGGAAGCCTTCTTCGGCAAAGCCCCTTTCGTCATCGTTCGGCACGGTGCTCCGCTCAGCATATCTTCGGGAGTAGTGCGATGCACGCCCTCGGCGTTCACTTGCCAGATCACTCCGATCCTCGTCCTCCGGAAAAGGACGATCTTTCGAATGCGGATGTTTCTTCGACTCTGCCATTAAATACCTCCACGAAGCTCGGCGCGCGAGTTTGCGACCGGTTATCAACCCGCAGGTTGATAACCGGTCCCCGACACACCGGGAGCTTCGAGAGGGTGATACAGCGCGTCGGTCGGCGGAGTATATCGGCGCATCGACAACCGAATCCTCCATTCACCCCTGCACTTACGGACTGTGCTTAAGAGTAGTAGACCGCGCTACCGGACTGGTCGCCCAGTTTCGTCAACGAAACAATACAAGTCAGGACTCCGGTCGCATGTGCGGGAACAACACCACATCGCGAATGCTCGGCACGCCGGCAAGCAACATGACCAGGCGATCAATGCCGATGCCTTCACCCGCAGTCGGTGGCATGCCGTACTCGAGTGCACGCACATAATCCGCGTCGTAGTGCATGGCTTCCTCATCACCCGCTTCCTTCCCTGCCACCTGCTCCCGGAAACGGGCAGCCTGATCTTCCGCGTCATTCAATTCGGAGAAGCCGTTGGCGATCTCGCGACCTCCGACGAACAGTTCGAACCTGTCGGTCACGAAAGCATCATCATCGTTCCGCCGCGCGAGCGGGGAGACTTCGGCTGGATAGTGGGTGATGAACGTCGGATCGAGCAGCTCCTCCTCGACACAGGCTTCGAAGATCTCTGTCTGCAACTTGCCGAGTCCCCACGACGCATCGACTCGCAGGCCGAGTGCCTTGGCAAGATTTGTCGCCCCGTCGAGCGTCGACAGTTGCCCGGCAAGTTCCGCTGAACTGGCCGCCGCATCGGCAGCTGCATCAGCTGCTGAACTGGCAGCCGTATCTGCCGCTGCATCGGCCGTCGCATCGACGGCCACACCGGCCGATGCGTGCAGCGGTGAGTCATTGGCCGCTAGCCTGGCGACGACCGAATCGAACAAGCTGATACGCGCAAAGTTTTTCTCGAAGTCGTAGTGATGCTGCCCGTCTTCGGAGGCGATCGAAAGCGAGCCGACAACATCACGCGCGAGACTTCGGAAGAGTTCTTCGGTCAGGTCCATCAACTCTTGATAGGTCGCGTACGCCTGGTAGAACTCAAGCATCGTGAACTCAGGGTTGTGGCGTGTACTGAGCCCTTCGTTGCGGAAATTCCGGTTGATCTCGAAGACTCGCTCGAAACCACCAACGACAAGGCGCTTCAAATACAGCTCCGGTGCGATACGCAGGTACAGGTCGAGATCGAGCGCATTGTGATGCGTGACGAACGGTCGCGCGGCTGCGCCCCCGGGGATCACCTGCATCATCGGCGTCTCGACTTCCAGAAAATCCCGCGCAACGAAGAAGGCACGGATGTGGGCGACCACGGCCGTGCGCAATCTGAAAACACGTCGCGTCTCCTCGCTGGTGATCAGATCGAGGTAGCGCTGCCGGTAACGAATTTCCTGATCCTGCAATCCGTGAAATTTCTCCGGCAAGGGTCGCAGCGACTTGGTCAGCAACTCGAGATCGCTTACCCGTATGGTCAGTTCCCCCGTGCGGGTTACGAACAACTGCCCGCGCGCGCCAATGATGTCGCCGAGATCGAGCTCCTTGAACTGTGCATAGCGTTTGTCACCGAGCGCCGTCTTCTGCACGAAGAGCTGGATGTCCCCCGAGCCATCGCGCAAGGTCGCAAAGCTGGCCTTGCCCATGACACGCTGGGTGAGCATGCGTCCGGCCACACTGACATCGATGCCTGCGCTCTCCAGGTCTTCCTTTTCTCTTTCCCCGTGTGCGGCATGCAGCTCGGACGCCTTGTCTGTCGGCCGGAAGCTGTTTGGAAAGGCATTGCCTTGCTCGCGCAGGGCCGCAAGCTTGGCACGCCGCTGCCGTACCAGCCCACTTTCCTCGGTCGCCTCCCTGGGCGCGCCCTCGGCCGAGCCCTCATTCAGCTCATCGGCCGGCTCCACGCGCTCGCCCTTCTCGCTCATTGCAGGCCCGCCTTCAGACTCTCTTTCAGAAACGGGGTCAAGTCTCCGTCAAGCACCGCTTGTGTATTGCTGGTCTCGAGCCCGGTTCTGAGATCCTTGATACGCGACTGATCGAGCACGTAGTTGCGGATCTGGCTGCCCCAACCGATATCGGACTTGCCTTCCTCGACAACCTGTTGGTCACCGCGCCGACGTTGCAGCTCGGCTTCGTAGAGCTTCGACTTCAGCTGCTTCATGGCCGTTGCCTTGTTCTTGTGCTGCGAGCGGTCGTTCTGACACTGCACGACGATTCCGCTGGGTTCATGCGTGATGCGCACCGCAGACTCCGTCCGGTTGACGTGCTGACCACCCGCTCCGCTCGCCCGGTAGACATCGATACGCAGATCGGACGGATCGATCTCGATCTCGATATCGTCGTCGACTTCGGGAGACACGAACACGCCGGCAAAAGAGGTATGGCGTCTCGCACCGGAATCGAACGGGCTCTTGCGAACCAGACGATGTACACCGGTCTCGGTTCGCAACCAGCCGTAGGCGTGATCCCCCTCGAAACGGACGGTAGCCGACTTGATGCCGGCAACATCACCCGGCGAGGCCTCGATCAATTCGGTCTTGAAGCCCTGCGATTCTCCCCAGCGCAGGAACATGCGCAACAGCATCTCTGCCCAGTCCTGTGCTTCTGTTCCGCCGCTGCCGGCTTGCACATCAAGAAATGCCGGCGAGGCATCGTGCTCACCGGAGAACATGCGCCGGAACTCGAGCCCCGCAACCTTGCCTTCGAGTTCGGCGAGATCGGTGACCACTGCGCTGACGGTGTCTTCGTCATCCTCCTCTCGCGCCATCTCGAGCAGGTCAGCGGCATCGCCCAGACCGGCGTCGAGTGCTTCGAACACATCGACGGTATTCTGCAGCGACGCCCGCTCCTGACCCAGCTTCTGGGCGCGCTCAGGCTCGTTCCAGACCGCCGGGTCCTCGAGTTCTCTCAGGACTTCCTCGAGTCGCTCGCGCTTGCCCTGGTAGTCAAAGGTACCCCCTGAGGCTGTCGGCGCGGCGCCGCAGGTCCTCTATGTGCGTCAGGTGGGCATTGATCTCGATCATGGCGTGCGGTGTCGCTGGGTTCGTTGACGAGGCCCGGATGGTAGCCCAATTGACGCGGCTCGTCGGCTTCAGCCCGGCTCTGTCAGCAGTAGTGGCGGGTCTCCTTCGATGTGTTTCACCATGAGCTGCAGCCGCTCCACTTGCCGATAGCGATTGACGTCGAGCGCAAACACCACCCGGAGTCGGGTGCCATCCGCAAAGATTCTCGACTCGTTGAATGCGATGGCGTCGAGAACCATCGGAAGTTTACGCTCACCGTTTGAGTCGGCGCATGACAGCGTCCATGACTCGGTACTTGACTCGGTACTTGACTCGGTACTTGACTCGGTACTTGGCTCGGTACTTGGCTCGGTACTTGGCTCGGCGACGTCTACTGTGTCGACAAGTAGCAGCGCAAGCTTCAGGTGCCCGTTGCCGACCACACGACTCGAGCTCACCTCGAAGCAACCGCTAAACAGCGGTGCATCACAGCCTTGCCCCCAGGGCATGAGCCACTGCAGGCTACGGGCGGTCGTCAAGGAATACGCCGTTCGGGGCAACGACCCGTCGGTCAGCCATTCGCGCGTCGGCAGACGATTACCGAGTTGTCTTCGAACTTCACGATCGAAGAGTGTGGCGAAGTCCTCGAGCCGTGTGCGCGAAAGCGTCAGCCCGGCTGCCATGGCGTGACCGCCGAAGCGCTCGAGAAGTCCGGGATGAGCGCTGGCGATATTCTGCAATATGTCCCGCACATGCACGCCTGCTATCGAGCGGGCCGAGCCCTTGACCTCGGACTCGCCTTCGGCCGTGAACACGAGGACCGGACGGTGCAGGCGCTCCTTGAGTCGCCCGGCAACGATACCGATGACACCCGGATGCCAATCCGCATCGAAGAGACAGACGCCAAACGCCTCGGCAGGTGACACGCTTCCCACCGCAACGCTCGCCGCGACATCGGCATTTTCGCCGAGGCAGGCTTCGGCCTCTGCACGCATGCGTGCCTCCACGTGGCGCCGCTCGGTGTTGAGCCGTTCGAGTTCGGCGGCGGCACGCGCAGCCTCGACCGGATCGTCACACAACAGGCATTCGATGCCGCGACGCATGTCATCGAGCCGCCCGGCAGCGTTCAGGCGCGGCCCGAGAGCAAAACCGATGTCGGCCGTGCTTGCCTGAGCTGCTGAGCGCCCCGCCTGCTCGAGCAGGGCTGTGACGCCCGGACGACACTGGCCTGCACGGATGCGCCGCAGGCCCTGGTCGACCAGGATTCGATTGACGGGATCGAGCGATACCACGTCAGCCACGGTACCGATGGCGACGAGGTCCAGCAACATTGCAAGCTTGACTCTAGAAACCGCCTGTTCGTCAGCCATTGGCGATGCCGCCAGCGCAGCACGAAGCGCGATCAGTACATAGAACACGACGCCGACACCCGCAAGATGGCGCGACGGAAACTCTGACTCGTGTCTGGCGGGATTGACCAGTGCTACCGCCTTCGGCAGTACTTCGGGCGGCAGATGGTGGTCGGTGACGATCACATCGATGCCCACCGCGTGCGCGGCGTCCACACCGTCGACCGACGCGATTCCGTTATCGACGGTCAAGATCAGAGCCGGTTTGAATTGCTCGACCGCGCGAAAGACGATGCCGGGCGTCAGACCATAGCCGTCGGCCATGCGGTTGGGTACCAGGTAGTCGACTTGCCCGTAGCCGAGCGCACGCAATCCCATGACGGCAACTGCGGTGCTGGTAGCGCCATCGCAGTCATAGTCGCCGACGATCAGCACCCGCTCATCACGACGGCGGGCGAGCAGCAGCCGCTCCATGGCTCTATCGATATCGGGCAGCGTCTCGGGTCCGGGCAAGTCACCGAGCGAAAAGACAAGCTCGTCCGGCGAAGTCACGCCACGGGATGCAAGCACCCGGTGCACAACATCATCCGCATGCAGGCGCTGTGCAACCGTCGGCACCTTGCGCTGCCGAATGATCGACGGGTTCATGCCAGGTTCCTGTATGGTTTCACAAGCCTGGCCCCGAGCCGACGCATACGCTGCAACAAGCCATTCGGCTTGGCCGGCAACCATCGGGTCTCGAGACCATCGCCACTCAACAGGATGAAGGAGCAAATCACGCCGTCGGCGACCGCCTTGACGAGCGGTTCGATCCGGTCATCGGCCACGCGCGTCTGATTGAGCTCGAACAGCCTGGCATCGCCCGCGAGCCAAGCCTGATAAGCCGCGAGGTCGACGATGACAAGGGTGTCGTGTTTGTTGGACTCGAGTAGCGTCGACAGGGCGCAGGCTTCAGCAGGAAAAGCCGACCTGTTGCCGGCCTCGCTTCCCACAGTCGAAGACAAGACGGCCGCGCCTTGTAGCCGCGACAAGGCGAGCGCCAGTTCATCGTCCGCGAGCACGGCAGCCGAATCCATCGCGGGCCTATCGGGGCTCGGCGTCGCGCCACCCCAGAACCAGATCCCGTTGACACTCGGCAAGCCCGCCGCTTCTCGTCGCTCGTTGACGGCATGTGCATGCCAGTGCATCTGGATCTCGGTCATCAACCGACGCCAGACCGCTGCATCAGTGGACCCGGGGAAATGTCGACCGACGTCCCTGCGCGCCAGCGCATGGGTGGGCGGCGTCTCGAGCTGGCTTCCGTCGAGGCCCACCAGGTAATTTCGCCCGGAAGTCGACCGTAACAACGCATGCCCGTCCTCCTCGAGCCAGTCGTTTGCCGAGGTGAACAAGGCCTCTATTTCCGCCTCCGTCAACGCGAGCGCTTCAGAGGGCAGCAGATTCGCTTCGTCCCGCCCCGGCGTCAATGCGACGGGGTCGGCCAGCACGACATGCGCGGCCGGTACATCCTTGACAGCGCCCGCGGCACGATCGAGGGCGTAGAGAAGATGTGCCGCCGGAATGTTACCGGCAGCGTAGCGCTCGTCTGCACCCTGCAGCCCGAGACAACGCAGCAGGTCGATTTCCCAGGGAACGGGCTCGCGGTCGCGGCAATCGACACGATGCCGATCGGATTTGAATCTTTCTGCATGCCCCGTACCGAGCCCCGGCGCAACCAGAATCACGGCGGGCCGTGTTGGGCCTGTCGCGCTGACGTCCACGGGCAGTGTCGAGCCTGTCGCGTTTGCGTCAATCGGTTTGACTGGCATGAAGGCAGATTCGGCAGCGGACGGGGCCGGCGGGAACTCGTCGACAATCCGCCACTCTGACATCCGCGAAATATCGTGCTCGGCCGAACCCGATGATAACCGCTATCAGACGACGAACCGCTCGCCTTCTCGCCAACCTCATCGAATCAAGGCCCCTCAAATGTCCTCGACCACCGACAGCGTCAGCGCCAGCAAGCAAGTCAAGCCGATATCAGACGGGCCGACGTCTGATCGGCCGACACCCGACGGGTCGACACCAGACAGTCCGACATCAGCGAGGCCGTCATCAACAAACTCGACAACAGCGAGGCCGACGTCCTTCGACCGCGACATCATCGTGCTCGGTGCGGGTTCCGGCGGTCTCGTGTCGGCCTACATCGGTGCCGTGGTGCGTGCCAAGGTCACCTTGATCGAGAAGAACGCGATGGGCGGGGATTGTCTCAACACCGGTTGCGTACCCTCGAAGGCCTTGATCCGGAGTGCGAAACTCAAGCACCAGATCGATCATTCGTCGAAGTACGGGGTGCAGAACGCCCACGCGGAGATCGACTTCGCGAAGACCATGGCGCGCGTGCACGAGGTCATCCGGAAGATCGAGCCGCACGACTCACCGGAACGCTACCGGGGCCTCGGCGTCGATGTCGTCGAAGGCGAAGGGCGCATCGCCTCACCGTGGTCCGTCGAGGTCAATGGCCAGACACTCACGACGCGGAACATCATAGTCGCCACCGGTGGCTCGCCGTTCGTACCCCCTATTCCAGGTCTAGCCGACATCGACTATCGAACCAGCGAGAATCTCTGGGAAATGACCGAACAGCCAAACCGGCTGGTGGTTCTCGGCGGTGGGCCGATCGGCTCGGAACTGAGCCAGGCCTTCCACCGGCTGGGTTCGGAAGTCTGGCAGGTCGAGATGGCCGAGCGCATCATGGGCCGAGAGGATCCCGATGTTTCGGCAATGGTGAGTGCGCGGTTCGAGGCCGAAGGCATTCATGTCATGACCAGCACCCGAGCGGTCGGCGTCGAAGTGATCGATGGCGAGCGCATTCTGGTTTGCGAAAAGGGCGACGAAACCGTTCGACTACCCTTCAACGAAATCATCGTCGCCGTGGGTCGTCGCCCGAACACCCGGGGGTTCGGGCTCGAGGAACTCGACGTGAAGATTGCCGACAACGGCACGATCGCGACCGACCGCCACCTCCGCACCAGTATTCCGAACATCTACGCGGTCGGCGACGTCGCTGGCCCTTACCAGTTCACCCATGTTGCCGCACATCAAGCCTGGTACGCGGCTGTCAATTCGCTGTTCGGCATGTTCTGGAAGTTCAAGGCTGACTATTCCGTCATCCCCTGGGCAACATTCACCGACCCGGAGGTGGCTCGCGTCGGACTCAACGAGACCGATGCGAAGGAGCAAGGGGTCGCCTACGAACTGACCACCTACGGTATCGACGATCTCGATCGGGCCATTGCCGACAGCTCCGACAGTGGTGTGGTCAAGGTCCTGACCGTGCCGGGCAAGGACCGGATTCTCGGCGTGACGATCGTCGGCGAGCACGCCGGGGATCTGCTCGCCGAATACGTGCTGGCGATGAAGCATGGGCTCGGCTTGAACAAGATCCTCGGCACCATCCATATCTATCCGACGCTCTCGGAGGCGAACAAGTACGCCGCCGGTGAATGGAAGCGCGCGCACCAGCCAGAGCGACTGCTGGGCTGGATCGAAAAGTTTCACGCGTGGCGACGAGGTTGAGGATAGCTTCCTTACCCCTGTTTACCGATTTTTGATATAAACAGGTAACATCGGTATACTCTGGCGATGGATCCTGTTCGCAATCCGTTTGCCCCGGGGGCCGGTTCGCCACCACCGGAACTCGTCGGCCGTGACGATCTTCTCGAGAGCTTTCGCGTCGCCGGTGCACGCTTGCAGATCGGCCGATCCGTCAAGAGCACCTTGATGGTCGGACTGCGCGGTGTCGGCAAGACGGTACTGCTCGACAGAATGCGTGAACTCGGCGAGGAGGAGCGCTTGCATTGTGTCCGCATCGAAGCACCCGAAGGGCGGAGCCTGCCCGCCATTCTCGCGCCGCAATTGCGTGTTGCACTGCTCCGTCTGAGTCTGCACGAGCGCGCGCGGCAGAGCGCAACCCGGGCACTCAGCGCACTGTCCGGATTCGTTCGAGGCCTGAAGTTCAGGTACGCCGACATCGAAGTGGCGGTCGACCACGAACCGACACCGGGCGTCGCCGACAGTGGCGACCTCGAGAGCGACCTGCAAGACCTGCTCGACGCCGTCGGCCAGGCGGCCAGCGACGCGCAATCCGGCGTCGTGCTGTTCGTCGACGAACTTCAGTACGTCGCCGAGAACGAACTTGCCGCATTGATCGTCGCGTTGCATCGTGCATCGCAACGGCGCCTGCCGGTGATGCTCGTCGGCGCCGGGCTACCGCAGCTTCGCGGCCACATGGGACGTGCAAAGTCCTATGCCGAACGATTGTTCGAGTTTCCGGCCATCGGGCCACTCGAGCCTGTCGACGCGCGTCGTGCGCTGGTTGCGCCAACCGATGAGGAAGGCGTCCGTTGGAGTGAGGCCGCACTCGACGTGGTGCTGGCGACAACGCACGGCTACCCGTATTTCCTGCAAGAGTGGGGCAAGCACGCCTGGGATGTGGCAACAGGCCCCGACGAGATCGTCAAGCGCGACGTGGTTGCCGCCAGCGCACTCGCCCTCGCAGCGCTCGATGCGAGTTTCTTCCGAGTGCGTTTCGATCGACTCGCACCGTCCGAGAAAACCTACCTGCGCGCGATGGCATCGCTTGGCCCCGGGCCACACCGTTCCGGCGATATTGCCGAGGGGCTGGCACGTGACGTCCGTTCACTCGCACCGACCCGCGCCAAGCTGATCGACAAGGGCATGGTCTACAGCCCGAGCCATGGCGACACGGACTTCACCGTGCCGCTGTTCGATGGCTTCATGCGGCGGATCATGCCGAATTGATCATCGCGTCCTAGCGATGAACTCATGCGGATTTCACTGGCTTTTCACCGCAGGAATGAGCACCGGTTCGGCAATGTGAAATCCCTGTGCAAAATCGATCCCGATATTGCGCACGGCGTTGAACAGGCGCGCGGATTCCACATGTTGCGCGACCGTTCGCGTACCCATCGAGCGACTGATCTCGTTGATGGCGCGTACGGTCGTGAAATCAATGGCGTCATCGAGAATGTCCCGCACCAGTCGTCCGTCGATCTTCAGAAAATCGATCGGCAGCTCGCGCAGCCAGGCGAAAGAACTGAGCCCGGATCCGAAGTCGTCGATGGTGAAGCGGCAGCCGACAGCGGACAGCTCCTGCATGAAGCTCGTCGCCTTGGCCAGGTTGGCGATCGTCGACGTCTCGGTGATCTCGAAGCAAAGCAGACTTGCCGATGTCTTGCTCTCTGCCAGGCGATCCAGCAAGCGGGTCTTGAACCCGTCGTCGGTGAACGAGCCTGCGGCAAGGTTGATCGATACCTGACGTATCGACTCGAGCGAGGGGTGCCTGGCCAACCACTTCAACGTCATGTCGATGGCGCGTTCGTCCAGCGCAGGCGACAGACCGTAGCGTTCGGCAGCCGGCAGGAACGCTCGCGGGCTGGCAATGTCGCCGTTCGACAAACGCAGTCGCAGCAGCATCTCGTAGCGGAGCTCGCGGTTGTTTCCCCGCATCGGTACGATCTTCTGAAACGCGAGCTCCACACGATCACCCGCGAGCGCGGCATCGATTTCCTCGACCCAGTGGGTCGCAACCTTGCGGTTACTTGCGTTGCCCTCTCCTTCGCGATAGACAATGACGCGATTACGGCCCTCGTTCTTGGCGATGTAGCACGCCGAATCTGCTGCGCTGAACAGCGATTCGAGTTTCTCCCAGCGATCATCGACGACGACCAGTCCTATGCTGACGCCAACCGTGAAGCGCTTTCCTTCCCACAGAAACTCGAAATTCTCGACCTCCGAGCGAATCTGATTGGCAAGCTTGAGCGCCCCCGCCACATCGCACTTGTAGAGAAACACCGCGAATTCGTCGCCACCGACGCGCGCCAGCACGTCACTCTTCCTGACCAGTGAATCGAACAGATTGGCGAGCTGGCGCAACAGCTCATCACCGGCCTTGTGCCCACAGGTATCGTTGACGATCTTGAAGCTGTCAAGATCCATGAAGAACAGCGCATGCGCTTCGCGGCGCTTTCTCGACGACTCGAGGGCACGCGAGACCTTGCTCTCGAAGTGACGCCGATTGACGAGTCCGGTCAGGGCATCGTGGTTGGCGTGATAGGCCGTGGTCTCCGCCTGGCGGACCGCCTTGGTCACATCACCGCCGACGCCTCTGTATCCGAGGAATCGACGCTCGCGGTCAAACACCGGCAAGCCACTGTAGCGAATCACTCGGGTCTCGCCCGCGACATTCCAGCGAAACTCGAAATCCCTGAACGGTCGGTGCGCATCGATGTTGTCGAGATGCGTTTCCCAGTGCGAGGCCTCGTCGGCGCTGGCCGGATGATCGGCAAGCTGTCGGTGCGTCCGCCCGATGAGATGTTCGCGAGGAACACCGAACACGGTCTCGATCTCTGCCGACACCGATCTGAACATCAGAGCGCCATCGATCTCCCAGAAGAAATCTGCCCCGGCGCGCGCATAGTGTCGAAAGCGCTGTTCGCTGGCCCGCAACTGCTTGAGACGGTCGGCTGCTGTCAATTGCTCGGTAACGACAACGTTCGACTCGGCACTACCGGCAAGATCCTTGCGCGACGACGCGAGCTGTCTTCGCGCCGATGCTGGCGCAACCGTCGCTACAGGCGGCATGGCCCTGGCGGTGAACAGTCGATCGGTCAACGGCCGCCTTCGACGGTCGGGCAGGGCCACATCGACGAACGACAGCAAGGTCGCCGAGAGCGCTCCCCACTGCACGGGCGTACCCCGTGCGATCAGTCGTACTTGCTCATCGAATCGAGTACTGGCGGTCAACGTCAGACGGGCATTGACGCGGCGCTCTTCAAGCTCCGCCTCCCTGATTCGCCTGAGGGCATTAGCGATCCGCGCGCGTTCGTCGGTCGAAAATACTTCACTGACCGAGCCTTCGTCGACCAACAGGGCCGCACCTGGATAGCCCAGCACGCGGGCCGCGTTCTCGTTGGCGAAGAGAATCTCGTCGCCGGCAAAGATCAGGCTGCCCTGTATCGCATTGCTGACCAGCGTGCGGTAGTCCACCGCCTCTTCAGGCGTCGAATCATCGACAAGCGGTCCGCCAAGCAAGCGTATGTCGATGCCCTTGACATCGCGCGACGGCGTCATGAGCGGTGTTCTCACGATCATCGCCCGACCGATGCCCTCGCCTGCCCGAGCGCTCAGTGGCAGCGTGCCGATATCGGACTGTCCGGAATGGATCGCCCGACTGTCGAGCGCCATCTGCTCACGCGCCACCGCCCGCGGAAAGAGGTCGAAATCGGTCTTGCCGACAATCTCGTCCGGCGAGGCGACACCGAGGCTTCGCGCATAGGCCATCGAGCACGCTCGATAGACGAGTCGGTCGTCCTTCAGGGCGACGCGATCGTCGGCCGTATCTCGACTGTCGACACGACTCAACATCGCGGTGCGCAGGGGTCAGGCAATTGACAGAGGGGTCTCACGTCGTCAGGGCTCGAGCTGCTTTCTCGACCCGTTTCAGTATAGTAGAGGGATATTTTTTGACCGGGAGATCGTCGCTGTTTCCGGATGTTGTCATCTTCAAGTCAGCAACGGCCTGCGGCCGCGGTCACACAATCCCTGCCGGATGCACCGATCCTGTCGATTGCAATGGTCCTGTCGAATGCAAATGAGCCTGTCGAACGGACCGGCTCGCTCAATTGCATTGGCGCGCCTCGTTCGGGCACTCTGGAGGTCTTCTGAAAACCTCGAGGTTGCAGCATGAACGACCGGACCGCCTTCAACAGCACCCTCGCTGACATCACGATTCCAGATCGACCCTTGACCGAGCACGTTCTCGGCAAGGCCGCATCCATGCCAGACGCCATCGCCATGATGGACGGGGCCAGTGGCGAGACCTACAGCTTCGCCGAGCTCTCGGATGCTATCCATCGACTCGCCGGCGGGTTCGCCGCGCTGGGCGTCGTGCCAGGTACCACAGTTGCACTGATGGCACCGAACATGCCGGCATTCGCCATCGTCTTTCATGCCGTTGCCGTTTGCGGCGCCGCCGTCACGACCATCAATCCAACTTATGGTGCGGAGGAAATTCGCTATCAGCTCGACAATGCCGACGCCTTGCTGCTGGTCACTGTGCCCGCCTTTCTCGATGCGGCCAAGAAGGCTGTCGACGGCAGCACCGTCCGCGAACTGCTGCTGATCGGCGAAGCCGTCGGCCATCGTTCGATCGACGACATTGCCGCTGCGCCGATGGCACAGGTGCCGCTCGACACGGCTGAATCGATCGTCGTGCTGCCCTACTCGTCTGGCACCACCGGTCTACCCAAGGGCGTCATGCTCACGCACCGGAACCTGGTGGCCAACATCGAACAGACCAATGCAGTGCTCGTCAACGAACCCGGGCAGAAGGCGCTGGCGGTCCTGCCGTTCTTTCATATCTACGGCATGCAAGCACTGATGAACTCACTGCTGACCGACGGCGTGACGGTCATCACGTTACCGCGCTTCGACATGGTTCAGGTGCTGAGCCTGATCGAGAAACACCGAATCGAGCACCTCTATGCCGTGCCGCCGATCATCCTCGGGCTCGCCCGGGCACCGGTTGTCGACGCACACGATCTCTCCTCGCTGCAGCGTGTCATCTGTGCGGCTGCACCGCTCGGGGCGGAGCTTGCCATCGAAGCGTCGACCCGGATCGGTTGCACGGTCAGCCAGGCCTATGGCATGACCGAGCTCAGTCCGGTCAGCCATGGCACACCTGCCGGCCAGGACAAGCCCGGATCGAGTGGCCTGGCGGCACCCGCTACGACGTGTCGGGTCATCGGCGAAGATGGCTGCGACAGGGGCATCGACGAGGTCGGTGAATTGCTGGTTCGCGGACCACAGGTCATGAAGGGGTATCTCGGTAACGACAAGGCCACCGCCGAGACCATCGATGCAGACGGCTGGCTGCATACCGGCGACGTCGTGCGCATCGACGCTGACGGTCACCTCTTCGTCGTCGACCGAGTCAAGGAGCTGATCAAGGTCAAGGGTTTTCAGGTTGCACCGGCCGAGCTCGAAGCCGTTCTCGTCACTCATCCGGCGATCGCGGATGTGGCAGTCATCGGCATGCCGGACGAGGAAGCAGGCGAGCGACCCAAGGCCTTCGTGGTGCTCGCGGAAGGCCAGCAGGCAACGGCTGCGGACATCAGCACCTTCCTGGCTGAACAGGTCGCACACTACAAGCAGGTCGACACCATTGTCTTCACGGACGCGATTCCCAAGTCGGCCAGTGGCAAGATCCTTCGCCGGCTGCTGCGCGACGAACCGATAGTCAACCGCGTCTGAATCCAGGCCAGAATCGCCAGACGAGGGCGAGCAGCGCCAACGTCGCCGGCAACCATCCCCATTCAGTCGGCACGCGCGTCGGCTTGCCGAGACCCGAGGCGTTCAGGCTGGCGAGAAAGTCGGTCGGGCGCGCGAGCGTCGAATACTCGAGCCCGGCCAGACGCGCCAGCGTCGCAAGGTGTTCGCCATCGAGTCGCGAGAGTTCTTCCCGCCGCTCGCCGGCCGTCGCACCCTGGCGTTGCGCAATATCGGCCGCCTCCCAGAATCCCACCTGACGGCCCGCCGCATCGATCTTCGGAATCGGCACCGGCGTGCTCCCGCCAACACCGATCAGTACGCCGCCTATCTCGAGACCTTCGCTCTTCGGCAAGCCGGTCTGACCGGCCTTCAGGGGAGGCGCTTCCTGGCCGTCACTGAACATGACGATGGCCGTGTCGTTGCCGATCTCGCTGGCGGCCCGAAGCACCTGATGGAGGCCCTTGCCGATACCGCTGGCCTCGCCCCAGCGCATGCGACCGTCGATCAGCTCGAGCGAGGACAGCAAGGCTTCGTAGTGTTCGCATACTTCGAGCGGCGTCGCCAATGGCGTAGTGCGCCGCTCGACAAATCCGGACCAGCCAACCTGCGAGCCACAGGGCAGATCTGCGACAAGCCGAGCCGCTGCCGCCTTGGCAAGCGTCAGCCGACTGACGAGCTCACCTTCGAGAGTAACGTCCTCGACGCCCATGCTCTGGGAGAGATCGAAGGTGATCATCAATCGATGCACGGTTCGTATCGTCGGCAACGGTGGGAGCAAGAGCGACGCCAGCAGCGCCAGCAGCGCCACCACAAGGGCCCATTCCCGCCGTAACAGCGCAAGCCATTCACCGGTAGTCGCACGCGACAGGCTCACGGCAGATCACGCGGTTCGAAATCGGGAACGACGACATCCACACGGAACAGCGGGTTCTCACCGGCATCGACGTTGGTTGCCACCCGTTCAGGTGCAATTCGGAGTGCACGTTCGAGGTTGTACCGTGCATCCCAGTGATCCGGGGCGATGCGCAACAGTTCGCGGTAGCGCTCCTTGGCAAGCTCTGCGAGTGGTCGCCGACGACGCGGATCGATGTCGTCACGCAGTGCCTCGCGCAGATAGGCGTTGCCAAGATGAAAACGGGCCGCCTGCCCGACGGCGTCGCCGCCGCGATCACGAGCGAGTTCCGCAAGCAAGGGTTCGGCTGCATCGAGCTCGCCGCTGTCCGCCATCACTCTGGCCTCGGCAAGCGTCTCGTTGATTTCTTCCTTCGAGCGCATGGAAGTATATTGCAAGCCTGTCACGACGGCAATTGCGAGTGAGACGCCGGCGAAGGCCAGATGGACGTGAACACGTTTCATGCCGTCGCTCCGGTGGTACGCCGCAGACTGGCGATACCTGCCAACAACAACAAGCCGAACAGCGCGAACGCCCAGTAGCCTGTTCGATGATCGACTCGTGGCAGCCTTTCGGTGATCGTCAACGGCAGATTCTGGGCGCGATCGATCTCCGCGATCGCCCGCGCCATCGAATCCGGATCGTGCGCCTGAAAGACGCGGTAATCGATGTCGAGACCCTGGAAGAACAGGTGCAGGGCAACTTCCTCTTTCTCGTTGTCGATATCACGGCCGACGTCGGTTCCGACCAGTTCCAGGTCCGGACTGTTGACGCCGCTTTGCACGTAGATGAAGTAGAGCGCGACACGTTGCCGGGCGAGCTCGCGTGCCACCGCCGCGCGCACGGTTTCGTCGAGCCGCGCACCCCCATCGGACACCAGCACGATGGCACGGCTTCCGGTGTAGTCCCGTCCGGCAAAGGCATCGATGGCCGCCAGCAGGGCGCGCCCGATGTCGGTCTTGCTCGGTCCGCGTCCGATGCCGCTGGCATCGAGCCCTGCTTGCACCAGCGCCGCGTTGTCGGTGAATGGCGCAATGCGGATCGGTGCGACATTGAACATCGTCAGCGCAAATCGATTGTCGGGACGTTCGTTGAGCAGTCGCGTCAGCGCGTCACGAACGACTTGGTTCTTGCTGCGCACCTCTGTCGCGCCCTTGCCAGGCTCCGGCACGTTCCTGCGAGTGCCTTGATCCATGCTCGAACTGCGATCGAGCACGAGCGAGATCTCCGCCCCACGGGTAATGCGCTCGACCTCTGTGCCACTCCGGTGCGGGCCTGCCAGACCCATGACGAGACTCGCTATCGTCAGCACAGCCACCAGCTGCCACAGACGCGCCACCCAGGTACCGAGGGGATCGTCAGGCAAAAGCTCGATCCACGGATGGATCGACTCGTCTCGGCGACGTCGCAGCAACGGCAGCAGCGCCAAGGGCAGCAGGACCAGCACCATCGGCAGGTCAAGATCCGGTAGCGTCATCAGCGCGCCTGACGGCGTTCGGCGCGCGACAGGTCGCGACAGAGTGCCTTGAGTGGAAATGCACCGGGTTCAGGCGGCAACACGAAGAAGCGGGCATCGGAGGCCGCATGGAACGCTTCGATTCGATCCTGCAGCGGCTGCAACCAGGGCGCGCGTGCAAACAGCAGTGGCAGCGTCTTCGTCGAAAGACTCTTGTCAGCCGTCCGATTCAGCGCAGCGTGCAGGGCATGCCAGGCTTGTGGATTCGTGTCGACCGACGAACCCGGCAACGCGGCGATGGATGCGCGGGCCCGGGCAAAGGGCAACTGCACCTTGTCGCGTTGCTCACGCCACCACCACCAGCCGAGCCAACCTGCGAGAACGGCGGCGAGGAGCGAAAGCGCGCCGACCAGTCGGCGCCAGTTGCCGGCGGTGTTGAGCGGAGGCTCCGACGAGCCTGCCTGCATCGGCATGAGCTCACCGTTTTCCGTGACGACCAGCGGGGTCAGAGCCGCCAGGGTAAAGGGCCAAGGTTCGACGAGTGTGGATTCGCCCGACTCGATGGATGGCAGGGACGTCTCGACGAGCGTATCCGGCGCATTGACAATCTGATACCCCACGACCAGCCAGCGCTGCCCGGACTGATCCTGCTCGAGCGACAACGGCAGACGTTCGAGCCACGGTCCGACCCGGCCTTCCGGCAAGCGTTTTGACCAAGCGTCGAGATCATCGTCATCGTTCCATGCCAGGCGCTGCAGGAGCACGTCGCCAATCACATGACCGAACGCTCTTGCCGGCTGTTCGACATCAGGCTGCTCGTCCGCCGAGACCAGGGGAGCGAGCAGCATGAGAAGCGCCGCCACCGCCCCGCCGAGACGACGTTTGACGTCTGTACTGCAGAACCGATTCGCGAATGCCGACCTCATCCGATCGTCTCCATGAAGTAGCGCGACAGGGCTTCGGCATCAAATGCACCCGTGACGTGAAACGGCTGCACGCCGCACGCGGCGAATTGCCTGTCCAGTTCACCACGCCGCGCGGCAACCTTGTCGAGCCAACGCTTGCGGGTATTGGCGTTCAACCACAGATGCCGACGCCGTCCATGCTCGGCATCCGAAAGCGTCACCCAGCCGCTCGTACCCGGTGGTTCGAGCTCGCTCTGATCCCACAGGACGATCGGCACGATACGCCTGGCAGCAAAGGTGTCGAGCGCATCGCCAATGCCATCGAGCGCCCAGTGAAAGTCCGACACGATGAAGACCAGTGCGGCGCTGCCACTGGCGGCTTGCGCGCAGGCCGAAAGCCCCGCGAGGCTGCCGGCACCTGCCTCGTCAGCCCGACAGCGGCCGAGGGCCTCCGCCATCGCGACGCCGATACCACGGGCGGCACGGGAGGTGACACGAAGTGAATCACGACGCGTCTCGTCGAAGGCCATCAGTCCGACCCGGTCGCCGCTTCGGAAAGCACTGGTGCCGAGCGCCGCGACAAATCTTTCAGCGACACCGAGCTTGCCGCGCGCCGATTCACGGCCCACGTGCATGGAGGCCGAGACGTCCACGACCGCCTCGATGGCAACAGCCGAGCGTTGCCGGTTGATCCGCACCAGCCATTCCCGCGGCACACTGCGCAGGCTGGCGCGAAGGTCGAGCCGGCGTGGATCAGGATGGTCGAGCAGCGGACCATGGCGGGCGAAGGCAAGCCCCTGGCCTTCGCGTCGACTACCGTGCATGCCCGGTCGACTGCCGCCGGGGCTACCCTGCAGTCGATAGACGAACTCGTCGCTGTTCATGGCGTCGCACCGTGCCTCGATGCATGAGCCACGATGTCAACTTCGGCATCACTCACAACGCCTCCAACGATGTCGTTGACGGTGTCGTTCACGGCGAAGCGATCTTGTCGACGATTCCTGACACCAGTCGCGGCGCGATCTCGGCACGACGCAGCTCGTGCACCGGCGAAAAGAACACCCGATGCCCAAGCGTTGCCGCAAGCACTTCGCGGACATCCTCCGGAAGCAGATGATCGCGACCGTCAAGCCAGGCCACGACACGCGCCGCGCGCACCAGAGCACTCATGCCGCGTGCACTGGCGCCAGCGACGATCAATCGCTGCATGTCGATATCGTCGATGGTGATGCCGAAACGGGCAGGTTCGGCGCTGGCCTGCCAGAGTTCGAGAACATAACGCTCGATCATGGGGCTGGCCTGAACATGCTCTTGTATGGCAGCGCCGATGGTATTGAGCTGATCGCCCGGGCAGAGCCCGGCTGCCGTCGCCTCCAACAGCTTGTCGACATCGTGAAAGACGGGATCGAAGACCAGCGCCCGCCGCGTCTCGTCGTCGGCAGGGGTCAGCATGTTCAATTCGAACATGAAGCGGTCGCGTGCTGCGGAGGCGAGCTCGAAGGTCTCCTCTCGCTCGACCCGGTTTCTGTCTGCAAACACCGTCATGTGCGGAAAGCGATACTCGCGCCCGAACGCCGAGACGGTCCGTTCCGCCATGGCGCGCAGGAGCAATGACTGCACCTGTGGCCGGGCGCGATTGATCTCGTTGAAGAAGAAGGTGGTCAGCGATTCCCCGTGGCGTAGCAGCGGTCCGGGATCGATCCGCGGCTGACCGGACTCGTCTACCCAGGCATGGTAGACAAGGTCGTTGGGCATCAGATCGATGGTGCCTTCGACCCGCTCGAAGTTGCCGCCGACGGCACGCGCGAATGCTCTGAGGACGGTGGTCTTGCCGACGCCCACATCGCCTTCGAGCAATACATGCCCCCGCGCGAACAGAGCGACCGTAATCAATCTGACCAGGGTATCCTGACCGACGATGCTATGCGTGACGGCGCCTTCCAGCGCCAGGGCGAGCTGACGCCAGTCCGCATGCTGCTCGTCACTGGCACCCGTACCGGCCGGGGAGTCTGCCCTGGACCGCGATCCTTCGAGGGTCAATGTCGTACCTCACGCCAGTCGGGCCACACGACCCACGACGGACGCTAGCACGGCACCGATACCGCCGAAACGGGCAACAAGGCCCGCTCTGCCCGTGCCATGAAGTCAGACAGGCTGCTTCATCAACTCGAGCAAGGCTCGTGCGCGCTGCGCGTTGCTCATCGGGAGCAACAACTCGATATCGATTGCCAGTAGATCCAGATGATCCATCACACCAAGTACCAGAGAAGTCTCGTCCGGTGCATTCCGCACCCAAGCGCTCTTGTAGCGCCACGCCGGATCGCTCCGCACCGCGATGTAGCTGTCAAAGCGGTCGACCAGTTGCAGTGCAAGCCCGGCCGGCAGTCGATCACGCGGGGCGGACAGTGGTTCGATCACGACGCGGCGCTCGGCGTCGATATCCTCGACACCGGTCACGCGCACCGCACAACTGGCGTACCCCTCTACCTCGCGCAATTCGCGATAGCGGTCATCCTCACGGCGGGGTTCGAGCCAGCGATCCGGCACGAACAGGACCGCCAGAGAACCTACGTTCAACTCCCTGCCGACCACCAGCGGAGCGTCCGCAGGCAAGGCGACCGATTGCAACTCTCGACCCCGTTCATGCAACTTCTCGATCGTCTCGATCGTCGTTGTCGCGCCCGGTATGGGCAAGCCACGGCCAACCAGCGGGGACCAGCGTGCGTTCGCCGGCACATCGCCGCAACGATCGCGATAGCGCAGCTCCGACACGTTGTTTGCAGCGACCGCTGGCGGTTGTCCGAAAACGAGTTGCGGCATACCGGGCGCATAGGCCACTTCATCGATCGAGTCAACCGCTTCGAGCTGGAAGACGAAATTGTGGACTGGCGGATCACTGTCGCCGAGTACCGTGATGGTCACGCGATAATCGCCATCAGGTACGCTCAGCCAGCGTGGATCATCCGCTGCCGGAGGACGCGTGAACTCGCGCGACGGCCAGGCGTCTCCGCCTGCCAGCAGCAAGCGTCGATTCTGCACCCGCAATCTCAGCGTTGCCTGCGGCCCGGCGACGGCCAGCTCGCGGGTCGTCAAGGGTGCCGACGTGACGCGCACCGCAAAGCGACCATTGGTCTCGGTCAAGACAGACGCGAAGCGACCGGTTGCCAGATCTGTCTGATACGCGAACCCCTGACGGTACCAGTTGGCAGGTTCTGCCCGGTGATGCACCAGATCCGTCGGATCGAACAAGCTGATCAGGGCATTCTTCGTCTCGACCGTCCGGCTGTAGCCCCAATGATCCGGCTCGGGTTCGGGAGCCGGGGGTGGCGGTGGCGGTGGCGTGGCGCAGGCGCTCAGCACAAGCAATGCCATCAGTGCAGCCAGGTTGCAGTGCATTCGGGACGACCAGTGATTCAATGTCGGTTTCATGGGCAGGCGTCGAGCGCGCGCGGGTCGGCAGACAAGCAATGCACACAAGTTACGGGCCAGAAGTATCGAGTCGGACACCGGGCGCTCGCTACCGCGCCCGGCTGGATAGCCGGGCTGCGCTTGACCTGGGCGCAAGTGGCCCCCTACTCTCGACGGCCGCCCGCTTCGCCGAGAACGCGATGACCGTTGCCAATTCCGATCCGATCGTGATCGTCGGCGCCGCCCGCACGCCGATGGGCGGCTTTCTAGGCGAACTCGCCGACGTACCGGCACCGGAACTCGGCGCCATCAGCATTCGCGCGGCAGTGGCGAAGGCGGGTGTGGCGGGCGCTGACATCGACGAGGTCCTGATGGGCTGCGTGTTGCCGGCCGGGCTGGGACAAGCGCCGGCGCGCCAGGCCTCCCGTGGCGCGGAAATTCCCGACGACGCGGGCTGTACCACCGTGAACAAGATGTGTGGGTCTGGCATGAAGGCCATGATGCAGGCTCACGATGCACTGCTCGTCGGCAGTTCGACAGTCGCCGTGGCCGGCGGTCTCGAGAGCATGAGCCGAGCGCCCTACCTCCTCCCGAAGGTGCGCGACGGCTTGCGCATGGGCCATGGCGAGGTCAAGGATCACATGTTTCTCGACGGCCTCGAGGACGTCTACGAACCCGGTCGCCTCATGGGACACTTCGCCGAGAAGACGGCGGAGCGCTATCAGTTCACGCGAGAGGGCCAGGATGAGTTTGCCATCACCTCGCTGACACGCGCCCGCAAAGCCATCGAGGACGGCGTGTTCGCGAGCGAGATTGCCGCCGTCACCGTGTCTTCCCGCAAGGGAGATCGCCTCGTCGATCAGGACGAGCAACCGCCAAAGGCGAACCTCGAGCGCATACCCTCACTCAGACCCGCGTTTGCGAAGGATGGTACCGTGACCGCCGCCAACTCGAGTTCGATTTCCGATGGTGCCGCCGCGCTCGTGCTGATGCGCATGAGCGAGGCGGAACGCCGCGGCCTGACTCCGTTGGCACGGGTGCTCGGCCACGCCAGTCACGCGCAGGCGCCAGAATGGTTCACTACCGCACCGGTCTACGCCATGGAGAAACTTCTGGCGAACATTGACCGAAGAGCAAGCGACATCGACTTGTTCGAAATCAACGAAGCGTTTGCCGTGGTAACCATGGCTGCCATGCAGGAACTGGGTCTGCCGCACGACAAGGTCAATGTTCATGGCGGCGCGTGTGCTCTGGGGCATCCGGTCGGTGCGTCCGGCGCGCGCATTGTCGTCACGCTACTGAATGCCCTGGCTCGCCATGATCTCGAGGTGGGCGTCGCATCGCTTTGCATCGGTGGTGGTGAGGCAACCGCTGTCGCTATCGAACGCCTGCATTGAGCCTGATCACGGAGCCTGGACATGTCGTCGACACCGATCGATTTCTACTACGACTACACGAGCCCCTACGGGTATCTTGCCAGCGAACGCATCGAAGCCGTAGCGGCACGCCACGGGCGCGAGATACGCTGGTACGCGATTCTGCTCGGCGCTGTCTTCAAGATTACAAATCAGCGCCCGTTGCTGGAGGCGCCGATCAAGGGCGACTACGCGATAAAGGACTTCAATCGCTCGGCACGTGAGCACGATATCCGCTTCACATTTCCTGAAACCTTCCCGATCGGTGCCGTAGCCGCGTGTCGAGCGACACTGTGGTTACGCGAGCATGACGATGCGTCCTTTCGCGCCCTCACCGTGCCACTGGTGCATGCGCTGTATCGAGCCTACTTCGTCGACGGGAAAGACATTTCACCTGCTGAGACAGTCATCGACATCGGGCGCGAAACGGGCGTCGATGCCGATGCCTTGAGCACGGCCCTGGGCGAGCAGGCCGTGAAGGATGCACTTCGCTCATCGATCGATTCGGCCATCACGAACGGGGTGTTCGGTTCGCCCACATTCGTGGTCGACGGCGAGATGTTCTGGGGCAACGATCGGCTCGACATGCTTGATCGCTGGCTGGCCACGGGCGGCTGGTAATCGCGACATGTCGAATATCATCGTCGAAACCGCCTCGAATGGCGTCACGCGAATCAGCTTGAACCGGCCGGATCAACACAATGCACTCGACCGGGCACTGATCGATACGTTGCGGCGGTCGATCGAGCAACTCAACAGCAACACCCGGATTCTCGTGCTCGAGGGACGGGGCAAGAGTTTCTGTGCGGGCGCCGACATTGCCTGGATGCGGAACTCGGTCACGCTCACGCCAGAGGAGAACGCGGCCGACGCCCTGGCACTCTCTGACTTGCTGAACACACTCGACACCTTCCGCTGCCCGACCATCGCGCGGGTTCAGGGTGCGGCGATAGGTGGCGGCACCGGACTCGCAGCCTGTTGCGATATCGTCGTCGCCAGTGAAGATGCCAGTTTCGGTTTAGCGGAAGTACGCCTGGGGCTGATTCCGGCCACCATCAGCCCCTATGTCATGAATGCCATCGGGCGCCGGCACGCACGCCGCTACTTTCTGACCGCAGAGCGTTTCGATGCACTCGAGGCCTACCGGATCGGCCTCGTTCACGATGTCTGCTCATCTCACGAACTGGGCTATCGGGTCAGCTTGCAGATCGACAAGCTGCTGAAGGGCGGAGAGTCGGCTCAAGGTGCCGCAAAACGCCTGATCGCCGACACTTTCGGTCACCGCATCGACGACTCCCTGAGGCAGGAACTCGCCGAGCGTCTGGCGACGATACGTTCCGGCAAGGAAGCACAGGAGGGGCTTTCAGCCTTCATCGAGAAACGTCCGCCGAACTGGTGATTCTCTCGACCCCGTTTTCCGTCAGACCGCGTTCTGACTGTCAGGACCTCGGAAAATGGGAAACGGAACATGAAGACCAACCAAGTGATTGACGCTCGACGCTGTGATCGAGCCAGTATCGATATCGGTAGAAGCCGGTTCGCCTGCAACCCCACGCGCGCCAGCGAAAACCTGCATGCCGGCACAAGCAACCGCCGCCCATGGGTGTTGGCGGTGCTCATGACAGCCCTGCTCATCGCTTGCAGCAGCGACGACGTTGCACAAGAAGGTGCACAACCTGGCAGCAGCATGCCCGTCGACGCGCACCTTGCGAGCCGGCAAGAACCGCAAGAACCGCAAGAACCGCAAGATCAGGATGTTGCTTCGAAGGCTGAGGAAGGCAAGGCAAAGCAAGACAACGCCGCGCAGCTTGAAACCTCGCCTGCCACTCCGCTGATTGCAGATGCCGCGACTTCCGTCGCGGGCAAGTACGACAACGCGTCGATGAGCGAAACACGCGCCATGGCCGAGCCTTTCGCTGGCGACGCGTCATCCGGGAAGCAAAGCTCACGAGTTCGCATCCTGCCGGTGCCGGGCATCCAGCCGGATGATTCGGCTTCCTGGCCGGTCGAGGAGCACGAACGTTATGCATCGCTCGAAGACAATTCGACCGTCCGCACCAGCGATGACCCGGTGTCGACCTTCAGTATCGATGTCGACACGGGCGCCTACTCCAATGTGCGGCGCTTTCTTGCGGGTGGCTCGCTGCCACCGAAGAACGCGGTTCGCATCGAGGAGATGATCAACTACTTCGACTACGACTATCCGTCGCCGAGCGACCTTGCACAACCCTTCAGCGTGACGACCGAACTCGGCGAGACGCCGTGGGACAAGACGACACGATTGCTGCGTGTCGGACTGAAGGGCTACGAACCGGCTCCTGGCAGCCGCCCGCATGCCAACCTCGTCTTTCTTGTCGACGTTTCCGGCTCGATGGCGAGTCCTGACAAGCTTGGACTCCTGAAGACCTCTCTCAAGCTGTTGGCGAGTGAGCTGACAGCGAATGACCGAGTCTCGATCGTCGTCTATGCGGGCGCCTCGGGTGCCGTGCTGGAAGCGGCACCCGGCAATGCAAGCCGGGAGATTTCCAACGCACTGGACAGCTTGAGCGCCGGCGGCTCGACACACGGCGAAGCGGGCATCGAACACGCTTACCGGCTGGCCGACGAGCACTTCATCGAAGGGGGTGTCAATCGGGTGATATTGGCGACCGACGGCGACTTCAACGTCGGTCTCGCGGATGCAGACGCACTGATCGCATTGATCGAGAAGCGCCGCGCAAGTGGCATCGCGCTCTCGACACTGGGTTTCGGTTCGGGCAATTACAATGATCATCTGATGGAGCAACTGGCCGACGCAGGCAACGGTGCTCACGCCTACATCGATACGCTGAACGAGGCTCGCAAGGTGCTTGTCGATGAACTCGATGCCACCTTGTTGACGGTTGCCCGGGATGTGAAGATTCAGGTTGAATTCAATCCCTCCGTGGTCGCCGAATACCGTCTGCTCGGTTACGTCAACCGACAACTGGCCGACGAGGACTTCAACGATGACCGGGTCGATGCTGGCGAGATTGGTGCCGGGCACACCGTGACGGCCTTCTATGAGATCGCGGTTCACGGCGAGGGTGGTGAGCGACACATGTCCTCTCGCTACAACGAACGGAATAATGACGAAGCTCTGCCCGATGATGGCCCTCATGCAGACGAGATCGCCGAAATTCGGCTTCGCTACAAGCGACCAGACGAGAGCAAGAGCCGAGCGCTCGACACGATCGTCAGGCTGCCGGACGCCAAGGTCGAACTGGCGTCGACGTCGGCTGACTTTCGCTTCGCTGCCGCTGTTACCGCCTTCGCGCTACATCTTCGCGGCGATTCGCGGGTGGCAGGCTTTTCGCTTCAGCGTATTGCCGAGCTGACACGCGAGGCCACCGGCGAGGATCGCTACGCCTATCGCGCTGACTTCGTGCGGCTCGTTGAGACGGCCGACAGCCTGATGAACATCGCCGATCCACTGACGCGTCGAGAATTCCTGCACGATGACCAGGGTTGATGTAGCTTCGGCACTCAGATGAAAACGCATCACTTCGGGGCGCCAACATGATGGGCAGGCCTGACGGAACACCATCGTAACCAATGGCATGAGCGAATCGAACGGTTCAATCCCGAGCGCCACCGGCTTGTCAGGATCGCCCGCGTTGACTCCCACCGCGGGCTTGCCGGTCGACGCTCGCGGTGAATCCGTTGCTGGCGCGATGGCAGGAAACGGTTCCGGAATTCGCCCTGATGCAAACTTCGGCACTAACGCCGGCACTGACGCCGGCACTGACTCCGGCACTGACTCCGGCACAACTCCTGACGAAAACACTGACGCGAGCGATGCTCGCTTAATGCAAGCCTGGTGTGGCGGTGATGATGACGCCTTCGATCAGCTCTACGAAAAATATTCCAGCGGATTGTACGGCTACGTGTACAACAGCTGTCACGCCGAGGCCATCGCCAGAGAACTTTTTCAGGATGTCTGGCTGAAGGTGATAAACGGCCGGGCAAGCTATTCGGCAGACGCACCGTTTCGCGCCTGGCTCTTCCGGATAGCGCGTCACCACGTCATCGATCACTATCGGCGGCAGCCGGCAAAGCCCCTCGAGCCGTTCGATGAAGCAACGACAAGCAATGCAAGCACGGTTGAACGCGAACTCGGCCCGGACGAGGTCGCAAGCCTTGCCGAGCGCGAGGACGCCCTGCGCGAGGCACTGTGGAAACTGCCCGCAGCGCAACGCGATGCCATCGTGCTGAAACACATCGGTGGCATGAATCTTACGGAAATTGCCGAAGTCACCGACGAGAAGGCTGAAACCATAAAGAGTCGACTTCGCTACGCACGTACACGACTTCGTCAGATTCTGAGGGCGTCGGCATGAACGACGATGAAACATCGCGAGATCAGACGTCTCGCGACGAGCGTGATGATGACCTGGCTGCACTGTTCTCTGCTCAGGCAAGATCATTGGCAGTACCTCCCTCATCGGGGGATCGAATTCGCGCGGCGGCCCGGCAGCGAACCAGGTCATACAGGGCACCGATCGATATCGCGACGGCGCGACAGGCGTCTTCCCGACAGGCAACAGCTCGAAAATCATCGAGGAGCGGAACTCGCTATCGTCAAGCACCCCGCTGGTTCGCCGCAGCTGCGGTACTGGTTCTCGCCGCCGCATTGTTGCCACTGATTCGTCAGGCTCCCGAGCAACCGGTACCGGGACCATCACGGTCATTGGAAGAATCCGATAGCGATAGCGATAGCGTGAGTGTGGGTACGGTTCTGTTGTCGGAGACGGATACGAATACGGAAGCGGCTACCGTTGCGGGTGTGGGTACGAGTGCTGGTGCGTCGACTGATTCCTCGGTAGCTGAGATCGAGTCAAGTGAGGTGACTCGCTCCGTTGAACGGCACGCCGCCCCGGCATCCAGTCTCGCCGACCAAGCTTCAGCCAAGACTTTCTCGACTGCGAGTCAGTTGCGATCAAGCGCAATGCAAAAGAACATCCCGTTCCGCAATAGCGCTTCGACCTGGCTCAAGCACATTCGCGACGAAGTCGAGAAGGTCGGTGTTACTGAAGCTCTGCGCAAGGAATACGCGTTGTTCAGAGAGCGGCATCCAGACTACGAGCCAGATTACGAACCGGGCTTCGACCTGCCAACCGAGCGTGGAAATTGAAAAACCTTATTCTCGGGAATCAGCCGCAATCGCTCCCTCGAAGCACTGGGCCGCCTTCTCTTCGGGGTAGCCGGCTTGCTCATACAGTGCCTTCGGACAGGCTTCGAGCGTCTCGCTGTCGAGTTCAGTCGGGTCGAAACTTGCCGGTAGCGGCATCAGGCATTGCTCGATCGCACTTTCCGACAAACCGAGACACTCGTTGGAGTCAAAGTCCATGCAGGAAAGGAAGACCTCTGACGTGCAGATGACGCGTGATTGGGCGCGGGTCATGTCGACGATCGCAGCACGCGGAATCAGCGCGCCGCGAGAATTTGATCCCGACCCGGTCGCACCTTCTTCGTCACTGGACGCACCTTCATCAGCACTATTCGTCGCGCCCTTCTGACGCGCGTCCTGTGCATCTGTTTCGTCCTGAACATCACCTCTGGGCGTGCTTTCAGCGGTTTTCTCTGCATGGACAGGATCGACCAGAAAGAGGCAGGCAAGCAGCATCAAGCCAGAGATCAGCAGCGACTGCCAATCCGCAAATACAGCTCTGACTAATTCCGGGCATTCACGATGAATCACGCTGGCATCCCCTGCAGTCTGCGGCGAGGAGTATAGCCCTGGCCGCTGAATCTACAACGTGCTATCAGGAGGCTCAGCAGCCAATCGAATTGCCGCTGCTCGGCACACAGATGTCGCGGCCTCCACCCCCCGCTTAGAAGAACAAAACCGAGCCCCCCGAGCAGGAGATCTCGCCCGCGCCCACCGCGAAGATTATCGTCACCATCCTCGCCGACCAGAATGTCACGGCCACGCTGACCTTTCGGTAGGTCGTCTCCAGGTCCACCAAACAACAGATCATGACCGGTGCCGACCCCGAGTACGTCATTGCCACCCATCCCCAGCGTGACGTCGTCACCTCCCATCCCGATGATGACATCGTCTGCGGGTGTACCGACGAGAAAGTCATCACCCGGCGTACCGACGATCGGACTCACCGGCGCGGACGCATCGACGATTTCGACGGCACCCGCATCGCAATCGGGCCCTTGCGGACGCGCACTGTTTCGCGATTGATCGTCAGCACGCAAGGGCCAGTCGGCACGAGCCCGGCGGCAGGACTGCCTGGCGCAGGAAGGTGGGTATCGGTCGGAACACCATTATAGGCGAGCGGGCCAAGTTCGAAATCGACCATCGACTCCAGATCGTCGACGCCCAGATTTCAGGACAGATCATCGGCGAAGTCAAATCCACTGCTTGTCGGCGAGCCACTGGCGAGAGCGCTGTTCTCACCTCCACCGGGAATAGCAATGATCGATGCCCTGCTCTCCCAAGTGCCGAGCGAGCCGACTGACACACCACGGATCAACAGAGAAATATAGTCGAGTTTTCAACCAGAATCGGGAGCGTGAAGCCATCGGCGTCGACCGCAAATCCACCACCGAATGACGAAGCGGCGTTGCCGTCGATGGTCGACTGCTCAACAGAGAGCGAGCCGCCGGGTACATCATGTCGCAGCCGAAGCAAGTGACCCCGGTACCGTCGTTACCGGTGATCGTGGCATCGGTCAGAGACATTCTCGCCCGCGCAGCCCTGAGCGACGGTTGCATCGTTACCCGTGATCACGAGCGGATCGCTCGCCGTGCGGTCGAGGTCACCTTCGACGCAATCGCTCGAGTCATAGACGACATGGGCTGTCAGCACGATTTCGTCGGCGGCCGAATCGGCACTAGCCATCTGAAAGGCTTCGCGAAACGACGTGAGCCCGTCAGCCCCATCCACCACATCCACCGTGGTGGTAACGTTGATGACCACGGCGTGTGACATGACGGGCAATGCAAGCCCTACGGCAGTTGCCAATACCCGCGTAGACAGGATCTCCACGGGGCCACTCCTCCAAACAGCAATGCTGACCTTACGGTGGCTCCGCGCAGATCGAAACTGTTCTTTGGTCGAGACCTCAGCCGCTCGACCTTCCTGCCAACACGTTCTACAGGCAGGCGGAATTTGTCTCTGGATCGAAGGTCGTTCCGACCGGCCTGCGGTCCGAACCAGAGAGAACCCTCGCTCCCTCGCTGAGCGAATCCACGTTGACGCAGATTCTCGCCCCGTCGGGAACGGTGAACGTGAAATCGTCCTGCCACGGGTTAATGGCTTCCATGACAAACGTCACCGGCGCGCCCAGGTCGATCGACACACTGTCGAAGGACTCGACAGCACCAGGAGTGATCGATGTAAAGCCGGCACTCGATGTGATGCTGCCGACGGTTCTGACTGTGCCACCGCCGGTGGCTGTACCGGTCAGCGTGACCGACCATGTGCCGTCACAGTCCTTCGAGACGAACAGTCCCGAGTCAGCCACCGAATTCACTTCGGGATCGCCGCATTCGCTACCGCCGGTGAAAGGTGTACAGGACTCGCCAGTGAGCGGATTGAACGCCGAGGTCACTTGTGTCCTGTCAGACCCAGCAGTGAGGATTGTGCCGCTACTCATTGCCGTTATCTCGATACACATCGCACCGTCATCCGCCGGCACCAGCAGGATCTCGTCGCGCGCGCCACCCCCGGTGCCCATGTCGAAAGAGACCTCGGAAGGACTCACATTGACAAGCGAGTCGCTACTCTCGAACCGGAGTGTGTCAGTCGACGCAAAGCGCGAGCTGACCGTGACATTACCGCTGAATCGTGCATAACTCTGCCCGCCCATCGCGACCAGGTGCAGGACTCCAGAACAATCCACCCACGTTACCAGTGCCAACTCGACATCGCGGTCATAGGCAGGCGTCGAGCAATCCGGGCCCGTAAAACTGCAGGTTTGCAACGTTTCCGGGTTGATCGGGCCCAGTCCTACCGGCGTGCGATTCGGGCCAATGTAGAGTTGTTCGCCACCCGAGATGCTCGTCAATCCGAGGCAGATCTGGTCATTCGCAAGTGTGGAAAATTCAAATTGATCCGACCAGGGACTTCCGGTGGTCAACGCAAAAGTGGTCAACGTGGAATTGGGCGTTGCGAGGGTGTCGGAGGCCTCGACTGTCCGCGGAGTCACGTTCTGAAAGCCAAGAGACGAGGTGATTTTTCCGGATGACCTGATGCCACCCTCGCCGGGATTACCCGTGAGTGAAAATGTCCAGAGGCCGTCATTGCAGTCCCGCCAGACATGGACGCCGCCATCGACGGTGGAATCGATGTTCGGCGAGCCACAGGTAGGTTCCTCCCCTTCAATGAGCGTCTTCAGAGTGAACCTGTCCGGTTCTGCACCAGCCAGATCCTCGAAGTGGCATTCAGCTTCCGAGGTGCCGAATTGACAGAAGAGCGCACCATGCGTTGCACCTTGCGTCGACGACCACTTGGCAGCCCACCAGTCTCCATCGATGATTTGCGGGCGGACAGAGTTCCCACCAAGACCGGAGACGAATGCGAACGATTGCCCCGGACCGATTTCGAGTTGATTTTCGCGATTGACGACACTCTGGTTCTCGAAGTCGTCCATCAGCCAGGTTCTCGAATAGGAATGCTCGTGCGCGGTTGCAACGATGCCACCGGCTTCTCGACAGGCTTCATAGACACCCCACCCTGTTGCGTCGCCTTTCCCGCCAATCTGCATGGCACGCTGATTCATGTGCCAGCTACAGACTCGCCAGCGATTGGGATCATCGGCCAGCGACTGCTCGATGAATTCAGGGTATCCGTCGTCAGACAGGACACCGGGGACCCCGATGATCCCCGGGGCGACCTGCACGATCGAGAGCCCACGAAAGGTGCAATGCGCCTTGACCCCCAGATTTCCGGTACAGGACAGATCCGGCGACAGCGCAGCGCGCTCCACCAGCCAGTCACGGTAGATCGGCCACTGGAAGTTCTCATGATTGCCGACAACGCCGATCACGGCGACATCCGAAGGAATCAAATCCTCCATGTTCTGGATCCATGACGTCGCCGCACCCTCTGCGTAGCCGAAGTCGCCGAGCAAGACCAGGAGATCGATATCTTTCGAGACGACGAGTTCCAGTACGGCCCGTGCGTTACCGCCCGCGCCCTGATCGCCCAGAAAGGCGACCGACAGGTCACCGACCGCACTTTCGACACTGGTGGCCGCGCCCGCCCTGTGCGTGAAGAGCGCGCTGGCCGCTGCTACGCACACAAAGGCCACGAGCAAGCTTCGCAGGTGCCGCGAGCCAGTCGCGGCCAACGTCATCATCGGGTATCCGAACATCCTTGTTCACTTTCGTCCTTGCAGGGACTTAATATAATACAACGCAAGCCACCTGTAGCAAACCCGTGGGCGGCAGTCTCATGGACGAATCTTAATGTAGAGCCACTGAGCAGGTTGACTGGGCAGACCCGTTGAGTAGACTTGAATGCGAGGTCTTACGCTGTTACGGCGACCCGCTCAAGGCACAGGTGTACGCAGTACTTGCCCATTGGCTTGCCTTTCGCGAGCTCGTCGACAAGCTTGTCTAGATATCGAATCTCACGCATGACGGGCTCGTGACGTCTTCTACCCGGACGCCGCAGACAACACCGGTTATCAAGGAACGCGTAGGATTCATCTCAGGAGCGCCCACAAAGAAACTCTCCATTGACACACCATTTTCCATCTGGGTTTCAAGCTGGTTCTGACTCTATCCCGTCAGCCACACGATTATTTCATCGACTTCCGATCTGGTACGACCCTTTTTCTCGGCCTTGTTGACAAGGTGTGCTGACAAATTTTCGTTCATGCGGCATAAGCAAACTCTGGCTCGACTATTGCTGGCATTATTCTGCAAGCGACCGGGTAACAGACACTGACCTTGTCGGCCTGCTTACCTGGTGTCCTGCAACAATGACAGCGACCCCGTCCGGCTGAACGGGTTGCCCGGTTAAAACACGCGCCAGGGATGAGCGGAGCCACCAATCGCATCTGTCTGGATACTCTTCCCCACTCCGGCAGCGATATCTTGCTCCCTGTGAGGTCGTTCATGGAGTTTGCTCATTGCTCGTGTCTGTTGATGTCGATTCACGTGGTCGGGAACTGAGCACAGCATGAGCACGCACATACAGGACTGTCCGCCTCCTGATGACAAGTTCCGGGCGATCCATGCAGTCGATACGTACATGCGATTGCCCTGCCTCCTGGATTGCATTCCTATTCCAGTCAGACTCATCGAGCTGGATGACACCGGCAAGCCGGTCTACCTCTACTTCAATCAAACGGCGCGCCGCAATTCCGGAATATGCCTCGAGCACGCGTTGGGAAAGAGCGCCGCCGAAGCGTTTCCCGATGAATGGGGACGGGAAGCAACGCGGCAACATTGCAACGTCTTTCGATCTGGCGAACCACTGGCCTACACGCATCAGATGTTTCTGGTTGCTGGACTGAGAACCCTGCACACCACCCTGGTTCCGCTGACCCTGGAAGACGACGGGAAAGTGATCGTGATCGCGACGACGATCGACAAGACTGTACAAACGAGGGACGAATCCGAGTGGATCAGGTCTGAAACCGTCCACCAGGAGATCTTGAGGCTTACCGAGCTGGCCGCCCATGACTTGAGGGCACCGCTACGCCAGGTGATGGCCTTGACCGATCTGATACGGGAGGATTTTCAGGACCTTGGCGATGGCAAGCTCGATGCGCTGGACATGCTCGAGTTGGTGTCCGAGAAAGCCACGTCCCAGATCACGGAATTACTGACATCCACGAAGGAAATCGCCAACGCAAGCGAGGCGGAGACATTCGAAGTGGACGTCTTGTGCAGCGACCTGTTCATCATGCTGGACCCTTTGAGACGGCACAATCTGTCCAGAGACGTAGCCACCGTGTCGGCTGACAGGCAGGCCACGCAGATCGCCTTGCGCAACCTGATAGACAATGCCATCAAGCACAATCATCCCCTCGAGATCGACCTGCATGTGGGTATCACAGTGCGCGAGTCATCGGACACCCTGGTGTTTACTGTCACGGACAACGGCAAGGGCTTTGCCCAACCGGACAAGGCCTTCGAAGAGAAACCCGAGTCTCGCGAGCAAAGCGGACTTGGTCTGCCCGCCATTCAACGCATGTTGCTTTTACGAGGCGGGACGATACACACAGAATCGTCATCAGGAACAAGTGGCGCCACGGTCGTGATGACGCTGCCGGGTTCGTTGATCTAGCAGCGCTTCGTTCGCGCGGCTCAGTGCGTGTGTGGATCCTCGCCCGGTTTCGCATCGACGCCACCTTCGCCGAACTCTGGTGTCAGTCGCTCGCCGACTAAGTTCGGGAGAGGCGTACGCGGGCGGAGATCTTGCACCTGCGAACCGTTCGTTCGCGCGTCGATGCCTGACTCGCCTCGAACGAGCAGTCACTTCCCCCTCGCGACGCACGGCATGCCCTCGCTCATGAGCTCGGCGTCAGCCCGGAAGCACTTTACCGTGAGATCGCCCGGCCGAACGGGAACTGCAACGGCTGATCTGCGGATGTCGCCTGACAGTTTTCAAGGGACATTGTTGCGCTTATTCATACTGGACTCGAAAACTCAAAGTGACGTCAACCTTGTGGGTCAGCGTAGTGCCCGCCATCGCGCGGATCGTCGAAGTAATTGGCACCCTGCCCCTCGATTACGTGATCGTCAAGTGCACTGGTGGGCGTCAGAAACGCAGGTTTGGACTCTGGAAAGTATTTATCACCGGAGCTTATGTAAGGATCCCTTGGGGCGGAAATCACCGGCAGCGGATATTCTGACACTTCAACATCCGACACCACCGACACGTCGGCTTGCGACACGCCACCGCCCGAGTGGCCGATAATGACCAGCGCGCCGGCATCGCTGACGAAGGTACCGTCGTCAGGATGCAAGGCGGTAATACGGAACCTGTGCTCGCCCTGATCGTCTCCACGAGTGGGCCAATAGAGCGTGTGCGAGCCGTCCGGGTTCTCATCGAAACTCGCCTGCACCGGCAACCGATCGATCAAGAGTCTCGGCTGCCGGCCATCGTCAAGACGTGCCTCGACTTTCAGTCTGATCACTTGACCGGGACTGACGATCTGCGTCGAAAGTGGCTTTATGACCGACGCGGGCACGAGGGCACCCGATTCCTCACTACCCGATTCCTCACGGGGAAAGGACGATTTGACTTCGAGGCGAGTCGACAGGTCTCGGATGCTTGATGTCGGCAGTCGCCAGTCCGGCCTTCCGTCGGGGGCTTCCAGATTGCTGACAGCCTGGCTGTGCGTATCGGCTGCGCACAGTACATTCGGCATGAACGGAACGAGGAATATCGCACACAGGATCGCTGCGCTCCGGGTGGCTCCCTCTCGCACCTGTCGACAAGTGCGGCGGATCTTGACAACGCAAAGACGGGAAACGCACATTTGACTGCACCCGGTCGAATTCCTTTACATACCGTACGCCCCGCGCCGCGTTTCCGATGCAGTTATCCAGAAAAGATCAACTACGAAAACCCGCACGATGCGCTCAATAGGCATTCTCTCTGAGCAGGAAGTCACCGTGCGCTACGACCGGACCAGTCGGGCCCGCGTCGGTGGAGGCATCCTCGGGCTCCAGGCTGACACCGAACAGATCCGAACCTTCAATCAGTGAATCAACGTCGAATACCCGGGAACGACCGGACTCGCGGGGAAGCAGCGCAACGGCTCTGACCGAAGATCGATCCGGCAGCGCCTGCCAAAGCTGGAAGTTACGATCTCCGGAAAGCTCTGGCGGAGTCAGCGCGGTCACCCGCACACGTTGATTTTCATAATCGGTCTCCACCAGAAAGTAGGGTTCACCGTCTTCGTCACTCAACACCACAGCGAGCCCGTCGACACGCAGCGGCAGGGGGCCTGAAACAACGGTGCGCTCGTACAACAGGAAGCCGAGCACCAGACTCGCAGCGGTTGCGAGGCCCGCAACCAGCGGCCACAGCGTTGATCGCCCACGCCGCAAGGCACTGACATCGGCAGAAGGCGAAGGAGGTTCAGTCTCTGTGCCAGTGCCAGTTCCGGTGCCAGTTAGTCCGGTCGTGGTTGATCTCTCTGCCTCCAGAGGGACGCCCTTCTGAGCGCGAATTCGATCAAGAACGCCCGGCCAAACGTGGTCTCCCGGCTGCACCGCGCGCGTGGTTTCATGCAAGCCGCTGAGCCGCCGCTCCCAGCGAGCGACTTCGGCCTGCATTGCCGTATCGTGGGAGAGAATTCGCTCGAAAAGCTCCAGGTCCTGTCCGCGAAGCGTGCCGAGGACGTACTCGCCGGCACGCACCGACCACCAGCGTTCTTCAGGAGTGCTCATCGACACACTTCCTGAGAGTGACAAGACCGCGACGGATCCAGCTCTTGACCGTACCGAGAGGCACCTTGGTGTCTGCGCTCAGCTCGTCGTGTGAATAGCCTTCGCAGTAGGCTTTGACGATGCAGTCGCGAGCAGCCTCGGGCAGTTTGTCAAGACAGCGCAAGAGTAGCTGGGCGTCGGCGCTCATCTCGTGCAGTGGCTTCGACGCGTCCGGCGTCGCGTCTATCCAGCCCGCGGTGTCTGCAGCTTCGAAGTTCTCCCGGCTGCGGCGCTGGCGAAGCACATCGAGCGCCTGGTGACGCGCGATACTGTTCATCCACGCCATCGGCGAGCCTGCGGCCGGCGAATAGCTGTCCGCCTTCTCCCAGATCTTGACGAATGACTCTTGCAAAGCTTCCTCAGCGATGGCCTCGATCCTGAGAATACGCAGTAGCACGCCATAGAGTTGCGCCGAGTAGAGACCGTAGAGCTCCTCCAGGTCTTTTTCGTGACGTCGAGCACAGCCCGCGAGAAGCCCGGCAAGGCGTTCGCGGCGCTCGTGCTCGTCTGTCGGCGGATCAGATCGGGTGGTCGTTGACAAGCAGTCGATTCCTTCTCGAAGAAACAGTGCTTCCGGTGAGACACCTTGGGCCAGCCGGGCCACGCTGGTTACGGCGGCTCTACGATACTGGACTTGCACGAGAGAGAATAGCGGGCTGCAGGGTGTTCCACATGAACCGACCAAGATTTTACAATAGTGTGCGAGTTCCTCAGCGTACGAAGATGTCGCGGGATTCGTCATAGACGCCGCTGCTGATGCCGAGAGCGCCCATGACGCTGTGGAATACATTGTCGTGCGACACCGTACCGCGTGTGAATCGTTCGTCACCCACGTTCCGGGATTCCCTGAAAGCGGGCGACATCCAGAGCACGAAGGGAATCTGCTTCTGGACGTCGGGCGCCAGCGTGTACGGCGTACCGTGCAGATAGAGGCCGTATTCGCCAAGCGACTCGCCGTGGTCGCAGACGTACATCATCAGTGACGGGACGTCTGTCAAAGTCTCGAGGCGCTCGATGGTCAAGCGAAGCAGGTGATCGGTGTAGAGGATGGTGTTGTCGTAGGCGTTGATCAACTCCTCAGCGGTGCACTTGTCGAGCTCGACAGACTCGCAGACGGGCGTGAACACGCTGAAGACTTCCGGGTAACGCTTGCTATAGGACGGTCCGTGGCTGCCCTTGGTATGGAGCACCACGAACACTTTCTCCTTGTCGGATGCGCGGATACGCTCGACAAGCCCTGTCAGCAGCACCTCGTCGTGATCACAGTTCACTTCGGCACAGACCGCTCGAAGCTCAGCAGCCTTCTGATAGGTCTCGACGTCAATTCGCGGCTCACCCCAGTTGTTCGCTCGCCACACGACATCGACACCACTCCGTTGCAAGTAGCTTGGCAACGGCTCATACGGGCCGCTTCGTCCACCGTCGTGCGACAGCATGCAGTGGAGCGAGGCGGTCGTATAGGTTGAGCAGGATGTTGCGTCGGGCAACGCGATGGCACCGGTTTCAGCCAGCTGCGGGTTCGTCTGCCTCTCGTACCCGTACATCGAGAAGTTGCTTGCTCTCGCCGTCTCGCCGATCACCAGAACCACAACCGAAGGCTCGTCCGTGCTCGACAGGATATCGGGTAACAACTTCTGCTCCACATCGCCACGGGCGCGATCAGCCTGCACCCTTGCGGTGTTGAAAAGGTACGACCACGGCAAGATCATGCCGCCGATCCGCTTCGAGTGCTTGTCGATCCAAAGCGAGGTGCCCGCGTTGATATAGATGAATGCGCACAGCAGGATGCCGCACCCGACGATATGGACGAGCAGACATAGACGGCCCGGCGACCTGACCACCGTGCGCACGATGAGCCAGGCCGGAGCGACGCCGAGCAACACGATCCATGCTGCAAGGCCGACAGGCAGCAATTCCAGAGACTCGTCGGCCCGCGTGTCGAGGACGTTGCCCATCATCGACTTGTCCAGAATCACCTGGTAAGTCGTGATGAAATAAAGCGCAAGCGCATTGCCGAAGACGGCCACGACAGCAAACGCCTTGACGGCAAGAACCGACACCAACGTCAATACAAGCAGCATCATCGATGTCGTGACCCAGACGATGACCGCCACGGTGATCAGCGTCATGACGCCGTTCCACGACAGGTAGTCGATGTTGACAACACCGAATGCCAGCAGCGGGTAGTGATAGAGCAGCAGGTTGGCCGTGGACAGCAGAAAGACGAACGTGCTCGCAGGGAGCGATTTCGAAGATCGACGATCCGGACTCATACCGGCTCCTGTCGGGCTCATGACCGAACCCGAACAGCGACCAACCGGACGGGGCGATATCGCCAGATCAGTGTGAGTGATGTCGTCAGTCCCAGTGTCAGAGCAACGAAGGACGGCAATAACACATCACTCTGTCGGTCTGCGATCCGTACTACCAGTGCCGCGCTCAGGAACAGCGGTGCACCACCCATATGGCGCCCTTGCCTTGGCTCGAGAATCCAACGCCAGTGCGCTGGATAGCGTTGCACGAGAACCATCCCGCTCATGCCACTCAGGTATCCGCACACACCACCAGCCACGATGTCGAGCGGCCAGTGCGCTCCGACAGCAACACGGGAGATTGCCGCCGCCGGGACGACGATCATCAGGAAGATAGTCAAGAGCCGGCGTATCCGGGAAGGCGCTTCGTGTAGTAACGCCACGGCGAGCACGGTGGCTGCCACGAACACTGTGGTGGCGTGACCTGAGGGAAAGCTGTTCTGTCCGCTGAGCATGTCACCGATGATCACGAAGGTCTGCGGGTCGAGGACGGCTGCAGGCCTGGGGATAGCGGCGAGTTCCTTGCCACCACGCGAGAGCATGACCGCTACCGGAATGGCGCCGACCACCGCTGCCCAGACAGCTGGCCGAAAGAGCAGAATCGGCGTGAGCAGCAACATGATGATCAGTGCGTCGCCCAATACCGTCAGTCCGGACCAGAATCGCGAATACATCGACAGACGCGAGTTGAGCTGAATGAAAGTCTCGAGCTGAATCATCCAGTAGGTCGAGGCAGCTTCGTCTGCACCGCAGAGCCAGGCTACCGTCGAAAGAATAGTGACGATGGCGACGAGGACGGCTACACGACTATCCCGTTCGTGTCTCCCATGGCGGCGTCGTGCCGCAGCCGTTCCCAGGCCGCGCATGAATTACTCCCTGGAGCGTTCCAGACCCAAAGCAATGCGACGACGAAAAGGGTCACCGTCGCCCAACCGATTCTCTCGACGTGACGCAGCAAGCCCGAAGCGAGACGTGGCGCGGCGCAAGCCACCAGCTGCACTTCGAGGAAGAAGCGCGCTCCGCGTCCGACAAGCGAGGCAAGTGCGAACGGCACGATGCCAAGACCGAGCATGCCGGCGCCGATGGCGAAGGATGCGTAGGGAATCGGCGAGAAACACGCGACCAGCACCGCCCAGAAGCCCCAGTGCTCGAACCACACGAGAACGAGCTCGAAGCACGCACCCTGCCCGAGCCACTCGATCAAAGGCTTAACGAAGCGAAAGCCGAAATGCCCGATCGCGTAGCCGTAAAAACCACCGACAACAGACGCGACGGTCGCAATGGTTGCCAACCGACAAGCGCGCGAAGGCGTCGCGAGTGTCATCGGAATCAGTAGCAGGTCTGTCGGCACCGGCAAGAACGAAGACTCGGCGAAACCCAGACCCGCGAGACAGCGTTCTGCATGTCGGTGCCGGGACACTGCAAGCACCCGTTCGAGCAGATGTGCAAACAGACCTGCCGGAAGCGTCCTTTTACCGCGCAAACTCAAGCGTGGCCCCTGAGCCGAAACACACCGACTTCCGCAAAGGCGCTGAACGCCACTTTGGCGAGCGCGAGCGGCCTCCAGGGCATGACATGTCGGTACTCGCCAACAGCAACGAATCGAGTCGATCCGCGCCGGTACGCATTCGGGTAGCCTTTCAGTCCGTGCTCGCCACCGAGACGAAAATCCACGACAGGCGAACGACCGCGATGCTGTTCGACGACAAGGCGCAAGTCGAGCTGATTGCGTTCACCAAGCCAGCGAAAGTACTGATAGCGGATGGACGCGGCCGCTCGAGCCACTGAGCGTGCCGGGAGACGCATTCTGGACGCCGATCATCAGTAACCTTCTCGACAACGCAACTGCACACGGCGACGCAGGCACTGAGATCACCGTGTCGCTGACACACGACAGACGCAACGATCAACTTCGCTTCGCTGTATCGAGCTCCGCTCGCGAGCTCGTGCCTGAGGACACATTTTTGATGTTCGATCGGCTTTGGAGAAAGGATCGCTCGCGCGCCAGCTGCTTGCACAGCGGACTCGGACTCGCTCTCGTCAAAATCTGTGCCACACAGCTCGGTCTGAGTGCAGGCGCGGCCCTCGAGTCCGGGCAGCGTCTGACGGTCTATGTCGAAGGGGTGCCAGAGGCCAAGGCAGCCGCGAGCGAAGGCACGTCATTCGACTCGCGTGATGCGCGCGATCTTTCGAGTATGAGACGACCGGTGGCTGTCGATACAGCCGGCGCCACAGTGCCCGGGTCGCTCAGTGCTCGATGAAATAGCCGAACCCTCGGCGAGTGCGAACAAGATCGTCGACACCGGCCTCGCGAAGCTTGCGTCGAAGCGTGCTGACGTGGGCCTCGATGGCATTGTGGGTGACGTGGTGATCGCTGCTGTAGAGACGATCGATCAATGCGTCATGCGAGAAGACCTGGCCGCGACGACGCAGCAATAGTTCGAGCAGCCCCTGCTCATGCGGGGTCAGCGGCAGTGGTGTACCACGCCAGCTTGCGCTTCGAGTGCGCGTATCGAGGGCAAGGTCCCCTGCCGTCAGCAACGCTCCGATTCCCCTGTCGGGATTCGCTTCGCGCCGTCGCGTCACGGCGCGAATGCGCGAGACGAGTTCCTCGAACGAGAATGGGTTGATCAGATAGTCGTCAGCGCCGAGATCGAGCCCCTTGATACGGTCCTCGGCGCGGTCCATCGCCGAGACATTCAGAACCGGCGTCAGGTCGCCCTCGCGTCGCAGGCGCTCAAGGAGTGTCAGGCCGTCGATCTTCGGGATCATCAGATCGAGCACGATCAGATCGTGCCCACGAGCAGAAATGAAGCACTGGGCCTCCTCGCCGTCGAATGCCTGATCGACGACGAAGCCGGAATTGACGAGGCCTGCGCCGAGTGAGCGCTGCAAGCTCACCGAGTCCTCAACGAGCAAGATTTTGGTCATCGACAAAGAGTATAGGTTGCAGAGCATGGCACGTCCGGCACAGACAGATCGCTTCGGACCGACTCTGACGGCCGATCCTCAGCGAACTCTCAGCTTTGGCTGTAATCCTGCAGGGCACTGATACCCGAGCGACAACTGCAGGCAAATGATGGTCAGGATGCGGATCACGATTGGCGCCGTTCTCATCGCCTGGTTCGCCGCCGCTGCGGTGCGGGCAGAGGTCACGGTCGCCTTTACCGGGGACCAGAGCACCAATCAGGACGCCCGAGCCGTGTTGGCCCTGGTCGCCGAAGAGGGAACCGATCTGTTACTGGTACAGGGAGATCTCGGTTACCGCCGGGGAACGTCGAAATGGATGCGCAACATCGACCGTGCGCTGGGTGCCGATTTCCCTGTGCTCGCCGTCGTCGGCAACCACGAGGAGAATTACTGGGCGGAGTACCAGAGTTGGCTTGCCGAACGCATCGAACGGCTGGACGAACTCGTCTGCCACGGCGAAGTCGGTGTCAAGGCTCACTGCAGGTTTCGCGACCTGTCGATCGTACAGGTCGCCCCGGGCATTCGCGAGGTGCGAGGCGTCGCACCCGACAACGACTATGCAGGTTACATCGCGCGCGAGCTGAGCGGCGGTGACGATCGATGGCGGATCTGCAGCTGGCACAAGCTGCAGCACGACATGCAGATCGGCAACAAGCAGGATGAGACAGGTTGGGCGGTTTACGAAGCGTGCCGTGAGGCTGGCGGCATCGTTGCGACAGCTCACGATCATTCCTATTCGCGAACATTCCTGATGAGCGACTTCGAACATCAGGAAGTCGTGCACCGCCGCGATCATCTCGAGATATCTCCGGGTCGCTCCTTTGCCTTTGTATCGGGTCTCGGTGGGAAAAACGTGAAAGAGCAGCGCAACGACGGAAACTGGTGGGCCGCCAGGTACTCGGCAACTCAAGGCGCCGCGCCCGGTGCGCTTTTCTGCACCTTCGGCGAGCAGCAGGCACATTGCTGGTTCAAGGACATCAAGGGTGCCGTACCTGATCGTTTCACCCTCGAACGGGTCGCTGCGCCCCGACAGATTGCCGAGTCAGAACCCTGAACCCGGTCGATCAGTTCAGAATGGCGGATACCCCTGCGAATACACCACATGCTCATCGATTCGGCTGTCGCCCGCGACCTGGCATCCCGCAAGTGCTGGCTCTTCGACATGGATGGCACATTGACACAGGCGATGCACGACTTCGATGCCATGCGCACAGCGCTTGCACTGCCCGCCGGCGTGCCCATTCTCGAGGCACTCGCGGCGTTGCCGCACGCAGAAGCGCAGGCGAAGCACGATGAGCTCGATAAAATGGAACTCGAAATGGCCGGCCACGCCACGCTGCAGCCCGGCAGCGTCGAACTCCTCGATCACCTGCAGGACAGCGGCGCGCAGCTCGGCATCGTGACGCGCAACGGCCGCACCATTGCCGACGCCACGCTCGCTGCCTGCGGCCTCGACCGCTACTTCACCGCCGATTCGATCATCAGTCGCGACTGCTGCAACGCGAAACCGGACCCGGCGGGCGTCGAACTCGCCATGGCGCGCCTCGGCGGTTCAACCGGCACGTCCGTCATGGTCGGTGACTATCTGTTCGACCTGCGGGCGGGACGGCACGCAGGTGTTCTGACGGTACACCTCGACGTCGGCGGGCAGTTCGACTGGCCCGAGGACACCGATATCGGTGTTACCTCGCTCATGGCCTTGCTCGACCTTGTCGATACCGACAGTCGATAGACTCAGGCCAGATATCCCATGCTCTCGAGCTTCAGAACGATTCGGTGCGCCGCCAGATCGGGTGTGAGCTCGGTCGTGTCGATCACTTCGTCCGCCTCGGTGGGTGCTTCGTAGGGATCGCTGATACCGGTGAACTCGGCGATCTTGCCGGCCCGGGCGAGCTTGTAGAGTCCCTTCCGATCGCGTCGCTCGCATTCTTCGAGTGGCGTGGCGACATACGCTTCCAGAAAGCCGCCAACCGATGACACCATCTCGCGTACGGCCCGTCGTGTCGCGGTATACGGCGCGATCGGCGCGCAGATCGCAATGCCGCCATTCTTGGTGATCTCACTCGCGACATAACCGATTCGACGTATGTTGAGATCACGATGCTCTTTCGAGAACGTCAATTCGCTCGACAGGTGTTGACGCACCACATCGCCGTCGAGCAGCGTCACCGGTCGCCTGCCATCCTCCATCAGCTTGACCATCAGGGCGTTGGCGATCGTCGACTTGCCCGAGCCGGAAAGGCCGGTGAAGAACACGGTGAAGCCCTGCCGATGCCGCGGCGGATAGGCGCGTCGCAACTCCTCGACCACAGCGGGATAGGAAAACCATTCCGGGATATCGAGACCCTCGCGCAGGCGTCTGCGAAACTCGGTGCCAGAAATGTTCAGCACGGTGTCGTCCTTTTCGGTCTCGTCAGCAGGGACATACTGGGCCCGGTTCTCGACGTAGACCATCATGCGGAACGGCACCATCGCGATGTCGAGTTCCTCCTCGTGCTCGCGGTAAAGGTCCTGCGCGTCATAGGCACCATAGAAGGGTTCGCCGTTGGCGTCGTCACCGGGGCCGGCGTGATCGCGGCCGACGACAAAGTGCGTGCAGCCATAGTTCTTGCGGATGATTGCGTGCCAGATCGCTTCACGCGGGCCAGCCATGCGCATGGCGAGGTTCAGAAGACTCAACGTGGTGGTCTGGTCGGGATACTGTTCCAGCACATGTTCGTAGCAGCGCACCCGCGTGAAATGATCGATATCGCCCGGTCGAGTCAGGCCGACCACCGGCTGGATCAACAGGTTGGCCTGCACCTCGCGCGCTGCCCGGAAGGTCAGTTCCTGGTGGGCGCGGTGCAACGGATTTCGGGTCTGGAAGGCAACCACCCGACGCCAGCCGAGCTTGCGGAAACGCCCGCGCAATTCCGACGGTGTGTCGCGCAGCAACTTGAAATCGTATTGGGTTCGCGGTTCGACACCGAAGATGCGGCCACCCAGGTGTACCGGACCTGCGGTGTTCATGAGGTAGTCGACTCCCGGGTGCTTCTGGTCTTCCGTCCGGTAAACCTCGCGTGCCTCGAGCGACTTGTCGGGCCGATAGATCTCGTCGACAGCCATTATCGCGAGCAGCACGCCCTCGGGATCTCGCAGGGCGATCCGCTCGCCGCCATTTTCGAGCCGCTCGGCAAGGGACTCGGCGAACGCCGCACTGACGTCGAGACAGACCGGAATCGGCCAGAGAGTACCGTTGGCGAGACGCATGTCGGTACAGACCGAGAAATAGTCGGCCTCGCCTAGAAAGCCCTCAAGCGGCGAAAACGCGCCGTTGGCGAGAAGATCGAGATCGCAGAGCTGGCGTGCCGTCAGCGACCAGTCGGGGTAGTCGCCCGCGGCAAGCTGTTCAGCTTCGGCCGCACGCTCATCGAGATAGAGATCTTTCAGCGATCCGCCGTGCGGCTCCTTGTAAGCACCCATGAAAACATGTCTTCAGGCTATGTCGAGGCAGGCATGTTAACGCCGTCGGGTGTCCTCTTGGTCATTGCCGCCGGCGATGCGCGTCAGCCGTGAATACGCGACAAAGGATCCTGTCGAAAAAACGCACACAACGCGGCATACACTTCGGGATAGCCATCGGCGATGTTCTCGGGCCAGGTGAAGAAGGTTTCCGTGGCAACGGCGAAGAACTCCGCCTCGTCCTCTGCAGCGTAGTCATCCAGGTAGACCTCTTCGTCGTGCTCCACACGTCGCCGGTGGTCAGCGAAGGCCGCGACGAACGCTCCCGTCCACCGGGTTGATTCGCTTGCACTGCCGATCGGTGGAAATCCGTTTGTTCGCCCGTTCAGCGCATCGAGTACATGGGCGAACTCATGAATGACGACGTTGCTTCCGGGGGTTGGCCTGACGATGTCCTCCCAGGCGAGGATCACGGGTCCGCCATCCCAGGCTTCACCGATCAGCTCAGCTTCACGGTCATGCACGATGCCGTCATCGTCGGTCCAGTTCTGCGCTACGCGAAATCCCTCCGGATAGACAAGCACGTGGCTGACTCGCCGATACCAGGAAAGGCCCAGCTCGAGAATCGGCAGGCAGGCTTCGAGTGCGATGCGCACGCGCATGCCCTCGACCAGCTCGAACCCGCCGGCGCTCTCGAAGCGCTTCGTCGCCAAGAACGTAGTCGCGAGCGAGCAGAGGCGCTCGCGGTCTGATTCACCCAGAACCCCGAGCACCTCGCTCGCAACATACGCGTTCGTCGCAGCTGCAGGGTCGAGCGTTGGCTGGCGCCCTCCAAGCAGACTCGATAGCGAGAGCACGCAGCTGCTACTGGAACGTCAACGCGACATCGACGGACACAGCGATATCAGGTTGAAGCACCACTTTCAGTTGGCGAGCTGTGCGCCGAGCACCACGACCTGTACGCCGCCGAGTCGCGCCCGGGTGATCGGGCGTCCCGTGTTGATCACGACATGCTTGCCCGCAGGTATCAGTCGGCGCACGTTACTTCTCTGCTGTGCTGCTCCGGGGGCGAGACGGATACCAAGCTGAACGCTCCGGACCGGTCGCGATGTCTGATTGACGATCTGAAAGGCAAGGTTTCCATCCGGCGCCACACCACGACGCACCTGCACGAAGTTTCGGGAATCTTCCGGTGGCGACAGCTTGGCAAGTGCGGCACGTGCCTGATTACCAGCAGACCCTTCGGCCTGCGCCGCCATCGCATACCACCGTTTCGCCTCGCTCTTCCGACCTTGGTCGAGCGCAATCGCACCGAGCGCCGCCTGTGCATCGGCAGTGGGCATGAGTTTCACGCTGCGGGCGAAATCTGCCCGCGCTGCAAGCGTATTCCGTTGCGCCTGATGGACCTTGCCACGCTGCAGCCAGTAGTAGAAGAAGTCGCTGTTCATGGCAATCGCCCGATCGTAGTGACCCTTCGCCTGCTCGTAGTTCCGGCGTTGCCGTTCGATATCGCCAAGGAAGGAGGCGAAGTGACCTTCACGCGGCTCGATTTCCATCGCTTCTCGCACCAGCGCTTCAGCCTGCTTCGTGTTGCCATTGCTTGCCAGCTTCTGTGCACGGTCGAAGCGCTCGTAAGCGGGCTGCTTGGCCTTCAGACGCGCCATTGCCTTGCGGTACCGATCCACACCGACATTGCCTCCTTTCGGAAGCTCGGCTGCTGTCTCGATATTGGCCTGTACACGTTGCCGCGATGGCGGATGACTGGCAAACAGGCCACTCAGAAAGTCTTCTCGCCGGCCCTCCGAGAGACGCAGGAACGTCTTCTGCAAGTCGACGGCTCCGACTGGATCGTAGCCCGCACGCGCCATGTAACGCATGCCATACAAGTCCGATTCAAGCTCCGCACTGCGTCCGTAGCGGCTGTTGACGATCTGCGCGCCGATGGTGGAACCAAGTTGCGCCAGCTGGCCATAGCCTTTGCGTGAACCGGCAACTGTCGCCGTGATCACGGCCAGTTGCAGCCCGATACCGCGAGTTGCACCGCGGGCACCGTGCTTGGCCGCCGCGTGCACGATCTCATGCCCGAGAACGGCCGCCAGCTCCGCTTCATTGTTCAACTCGGTCAACAGGCCGCGATTTATGCTGATCTTGCCGCCGGGCAGCGCCCAGGCGTTCGGGGTCGAGTCGTTGATGACGTTGAATTCGTAAGGCAGCTTGCGATCACTCTCGGCCGCCAGTCGATTGCCGACCTCGCGGACGTAAGCCTCGACACCCGGATCGACAACATAATCGCCCCCCTGAGCTTGTCGAAGCGGTGCATATTGCTGTCGCCCGACCGAGAGCTCCCAGTCCTCCGACACCAATAGCAATTCCTTGCGACCCGTGACAGGGTTCTGCGCACAGGCACCCACCGTCAACGTCATGACCAGCAGTGCCAGCCCTGTACGCCACCGGTAAAGACCGGAAATCCTTTTCATCATCGCTACTCTCCTGCTCTGCTCAAGCCCGTCACAATGCGTGCCCACCTCAGTGCGTATGCCCGTCAGTGCGCGTGCCCGCCCGGGCCGTGGACATGGCCGTGGGCTCGCTCGGAATCGCTGGCTTCGCGAACGGCGACGATCGAGACATCGAAGGTCAGATCCTGACCCGCCAAGGGATGGTTCGTGTCCACATCAACGCTGAACTTGCCGGCCTTGAGCACGGTTGCCGGTGCCTTGCCACGCGCGCCTGGCAGGCGAACGAGCTGGCCCGGCCGAAGTGCGCGCCCCTTCAGGCCAAGCTTCTTCAGTGCCACGCGCTGCACCCGATCGGGATAACGTCGTCCGTAGGCCTGCGCCGACGGCAGGGTAATTGTAAGGTCCTCACCCGCCCGCTTGTCGCGCAGCGCATCCCACATGGCTGCCAGCACAGAGCCATCCCCGAACAGCACGACGATCGGCTCGTCCGACGATCGCGAACTTTCGATCTTGTTTGCGTCACCGTCGTATAGATCGTAGTGGAACGTCACGACCGTACCCGAGTCAATGACAGCACTGTCAACGTTTATTTCCGTAGTCTGCTCAGACATCCTTGCTCCACTGTCAGCCGGTTGCCCGCCGGCAGACACGCCAGCAGCTTCGGCGGCGAATAATACCAACGAGTTCCAGACCGCTATTCTCGACACCAGATGATACTCACAAGCCCACAGCCGCGCAGGCGTCGCCCCGGTGCCCGGACCCTCGCCTTTGCAAAGTGTGTCGCACTACCGCTCGCCCTGACGGTTCTGCTCGGCGCCTGTACCAACAGCAAGCTCGTCATCAGCCCGCTCTACAACCGGCTGGATGATCAGATGCGCAAGGAGTTCAACAAGCTCGGCGATTTCGACGACGCGCAGAAGGCGATGTTCGAAGTCGGCGTCGGTACGGGACACGTCTGGCACCGGCAGAGTGAATTGCCTCGTTACGCAGAACTTCTGAAGACGATCGCGAGTTCACTGTCGGTGCCTGGCCGCACGACGCCGGACGTGATTGCCACCTGGGCCGAGGCGGTGGAAGCGCGTGCCGTCGCGGCACGCGAGTGCCACCCGGTCAATTTCCTGTTTGACCTGACCCGGTCGCTCAGCGATGACGAGATCGATTTCATTGAACGTCGCTTCGCCCGTGAGCGCGGGAAGAACCGGGAGAAGTACGAATCCCGCACGCGCGAGGAGCGAATCACAAATCGGTTGAACAATATCGACAAGTGGGCGCGACGCATCGGTATTGAATTCGATGCACAACAGCGAGCGATCGTGCGCGGTGGTCTCGAGCACCAGGTCAGCTTGCGGCGTGAGTACTTCCAGTTGTCCGATCGCTGGAAGAAAACCTTGTTCGAATATGCGCGCGAACAGGATGCTCCCGAATACGATGAGCGGATGCAGGCACATTTCGCCGAGCTGTGGACCCTGCTGGAAGACGCGCATCCCGATGAATGGCAGAGCAACCGTGATCTGTGGCGCCGCGTCAGCGCACGGCTGGAACAGAGTCTGACTGCTGAACAGCGCCTCAAGGCCAGCGCATGGCTATCGAAAATGGCGAATACCCTGGTCGCCATATCGAAGGATGAACCCTCCTTCGAGGTGGTTGCCGATCCGCGACTTGGCTGTCTCGTGCCGGCACAGCCCAGCGATGAAGCATGACGCTGATGCGCCTTGCAACGAAAGCTCAGGGCCACTTGTGCCCGTGTGTGACACGTTGACGCATCAGCCGACCACACCGTCGACGGCATCCTCGAGTCGCGCAAGGCTATCGGACAGACTCAGCGAATTCCTGAAAGCTTCGACGGCCCCCGGGTAGCCGGGTGTCTCGAGCCAGGCAATGTCACCAGGATCGGTGTACAGCGCCGCTGCAAGCATCAGGCTTTGCCGGGTACTGCTGGTGATGACGACGCGAGCGGGATCGACGACAAGCGAGCGGTAGACGGCAAGGTGGCGTGCGATGCCAACCTGCAGCTTGGCGGTCACGCCATTGGAGTAACCGAGTTCGGTTGCCGGCAGTCGGGCGGCTCTGGCCAGCGCTCGTTGCCAACGGACCGCCGGGAACAGTGACGCGTCAGGCCTGCCCGACGACAGATCGCGATGCGCGGGTTCGACCACACTCAGCGTTGCTGCTCGCGTGGACAGTGGCCGGACAGGACGAACGGGCGCATCCGGCCGATTCGCGACAGCAGAATCACGCAGCCGCGACACGCTTGCTGTAACGACGGTTCCGCGCCGACCATCACCCGAGACGAGCTGCTCATCGGCCAGTTGCGAGACGGCAGCAACGACGGTATTTCTCGACACACCGAGCCGCGTCGCGAGCGCTCTGGACGCAGGCAGAGTCTCCCCGTGCGGCAGTCGGCCGCTGGCGATTGCTTCGTATAGCCCGAGATAGAGCTGGCGACCCAATGTCAGCGGTGAATGCCTGTCGGGCTCGAGCGTCGCTATCCAGTCAGGCTCGTGCTTCGCATCAAGCTCGAGCCTGGAGGCAGGCTCACGCTTTGCGGCAGGCTCATGCTTGGTGTCAGCGCCATAATTTACGGCCGGATTCCTCTTTGGCACCTTCAGGCATTGGTTTTCGGTACTTTGAATAGAGCCGATATTGCGCCAGAGTGGCCGTCCTGACAAGTCACTTCAGAGAAAGAAGCTCCGATGTCCGCTGAGTCAATCCCGCCCAAGGGCGACAAGCGCCGTGTCCGGCAATCGGCAAACCGTGCCGCCTATGATCGAGACACTCTTTACGCCGTCCTCGACGCCTGCTCGATCGGCCATGTCGCGTTCGTGCACGAAGGCTGGCCACAGTCCATTCCTACTGCTATTGCACGCATCGACGACGGACTGTGGCTGCACGGCAGTCGCTCGAGCCGGCTTTACCAGGTGCTCGCCGCCGGCGAGCGCGTCGCCGTATCGGTGTGTCTTGTCGATGCGCTGGTCAAGGCACGTTCCGCCTTTCATTGTTCAATGAACTATCGCAGCGCCGTCGTGTTCGGCTGTGGCACGCCTGTGTCGGGCGATCGAAAGCGCACGATTCTCGATCGATTCACCGAGCAGCTTATTCCCGGGTCGGCCAGCGACCTCCGCGAGCATCTCGACAAGGAACTCAAGGCGACCGAGTTGATTCGCGTGCCTCTGGATGAAGCGTCGTGCAAGATTCGAACGGGCGATCCCGTCGATGACGACGAGGACCTCGATCTGCCCTACTGGGCAGGACAGATTCCGCTGACAACTACGACGCTCGAGCCCATTCCGTCCGCGAATCTGCCATCAGGCGTGACATTTCCGGACCCGCTCAGGAGGCGTTGAGACTGGCCCGGCCGGCCCGCCTACGCGTCCATCGGTGGCTTTGTCACCAGCGAGCAGGCATGGGATCTGCAAGCGTCACGGAAAGCTCCGGAGAATCGCTCTCGACAGTGACAAACACGATGTGGCAGCGCTTCACGGTCGAGTACGCGTACCCCGTCAGCTTCACGCGCGATCTCTTCAACCCGCAAAACTCGCTATTGCGCGATACCCTGGCGCAACCGGAACCGGACAAACGTCACCGCTTCCTCGTTTTTCTGGACGAAGGCGTGCTCGACGCCTGTCCTGATCTTGGCGAGCGCATCGCGGCCTATGCCCGCGCATGGCCAGAGAGCCTCGAGTTGCTCGGCAAGCCGGTGACCCTGTGCGGCGGCGAGAACATCAAGGCCGACACGCAGGGCATCGAGCAGATGCAAGAGATGATCTTCGAGCATCGTGTCGATCGCCATTCCTATGTCATCGGCGTCGGCGGCGGCGCGCTGCTCGACGCCTGCGGCTACGCAGCGGCGACAGCGCATCGAGGAATACGTCACCTGCGCGTACCGACAACCGTCTTGTCACAAAACGATTCTGGCGTGGGTGTCAAGAACGGCATCAACCGTTTCGGTCAGAAGAACTGGATGGGGACTTTCACGCCGCCGTTCGCCGTGCTGAATGATCAGAACTTCATCGACGCACTCCCGGAACGTGACCGTATCGCCGGAATGGCGGAAGCCGTCAAGGTAGCGCTGATCAGAGACGCCGACTTCTATGCGTGGCTCGAGCAGAACAGCGAAGCGCTTCGTGCGTTCCGCACCGACGCGATGCGCACGATGATCGAACGATGTGCCGCCCTGCACCTACGGCAGATCGGCCACGGCGGCGATCCGTTCGAGACCGGCAGTGCGCGGCCATTGGACTTCGGACACTGGTCGGCTCATCGGCTCGAGCAGCTGACGCACTACGACCTTCGCCACGGCGAAGCTGTCGCCATCGGCATCGCCCTCGATGCTCGCTACTCAGTCACCTGCGGCCTGCTCGATGCGGGCAGCGAAAATCGTGTCTGCGCTCTGCTCGAACGCCTGGGATTTGTCTTGTGGCACCCGAAGCTTGCCTTGCTGAACACCTCCGGTGAGCTGGAAATCCTGCGCGGCCTCGATGATTTTCAGGAGCACCTGGGCGGCGAACTGACGATCACCTTGCTCGGCGGTCTCGGGCACGGGGTCGAGGTCCACACGATCGACCGCGCCCAGGTTAGCGACGCGATCGACTGGCTGGCCGATCGGCAGGCGATACCCGGGTATCGACAGGTCCGGTCGGCGCATCGTGCCGATCTGCTCGCGGGGTGAGTACCAGCACAGACTTGCTCGCAAAGTGGCTGAATTGCCGCTTGCCTGCAGAACAATGGTCATGGTTTGACGAGCGACGCCGCCACCTCGAGCGCGACGGAAGCGCGCGCGAGCGGGACATCGTCTTTGGCCTCGTACCTCGCAGACTCGGTCGGGACGATCTCCGGCCGACAGCGCAGGAACTCGCCGACGCCGATGCGATCGTGTCCGGCTGGGATCCGACTGACTGGAGCGTCGAGACGGCCGCACGTGCCCTGCTCTTGATCGTTCTGTGCGAACGCGAACCGGGCAGCGCCGGCAGACACTTTCGCGAACTCGGCGAGGGGGCCGATCTCGGGGAATCGATGACTCTGTTCCGGCTGTTGCCGCTACTGCCTGCAGACGCGGACGTGGAGCAGCAGGTCGCTGCCGGCCTACGCACCAACATGCGCGCCGTCTTCGAGGCGATCACGCACCGGAATCCGTATCCACAGTTGCATTTCGATACTCACCGCTGGAATCACATGGTCTTGAAGGCCTTGTTCATCGACAGCACGCTCGCGCCCATCCAGGGACTCGACGAGCGTGCCAACGACGAGCTTGCCGGCATGCTCTGTCACTACGCACACGAGCGCTGGGCGGCGGCACGTCCGGTATCACCCGAACTCTGGCGTTGCGTCGGCCCGTTTGCTCGCGACGAACGCTTCGATGATCTCCTGCAGGCGCTCGAGACAAGCGAAACCACGGCGACAACGGACGCCGTACGCAACGCGATCAGCCAGAGCCCGGATCCGCGAAGATCCGCCGCACTGAATGCGTACTCCGCGCCTTCTCTGCGCGTTGCCAACGGCTCGCCAGGCTGACCCGGACCTAGAGACAACTCACAACATGTTCATCGATCCTCACGCCCACATGATCTCGCGCGTCACTGACGACTACGAGGCCATGGCCGCCGCCGGTGTCGTCGCGGTCATCGAACCGGCCTTCTGGCTCGGCCAACCGCGAACCCACGTCGGAACTTATATCGACTACCTCTCCTCGATCGTCGGTTTCGAGCGTTTCCGGGCTGGTCAGTTCGGCATCCGGCATTACTGCACCGTCGGCCTGAATTCCAAGGAAGCCAACAACGAGGAGCTCGCCGAAGCGGTCATGGAAATCCTGCCCCGCTTTGCCCTCAAGGAGGGTGTCGTGGCCATCGGCGAGATCGGCTATGACGAACAATCTGATCTGGAAGACCGCTATTTCAGACGCCAGCTCGATCTTGCCCTGGAGCTCGACCTGCCGGTCATGGTCCACACACCGCATCGAGACAAGAAGCGCGGCACCAGTCGCTCGATGTCGGTTTGCGAAGAACACGGCCTGGACCCCGCGAAAGTCATCGTCGATCACAACAACGAGGAGACGGTTCGCGAGGTGCTCGATCGCGGTTATTGGGCGGCCTTCTCCATCTACCCGTCGACGAAGATGGGCAACGCACGCATGGTCGATCTGCTGGCGATCTATGGTGGTGATCGCATCCTCGTGGACTCGGCCTGCGACTGGGGCATCTCGGACCCGCTTGGCGTTCCCAAGACGGCCGCGCTCGCGCTCGAACGCGGTATCCCGAAGGAGACTGTCGAGCAGGTCTGCTATCGGAACGCACTCGCCGCCTATGGCCAGAGCGGCCAAATGCGAGAGGCCGACTGGCTTGACCCTGATCCGATAGATCAACGTACCGTTTTCGAAGGTAACTCCATCCTTCGTGGCGGCCGCGAACCGCACATCGAGCGCGCCGCCGATGTACGCAGGCGTAGTCCACTCATCGAGTGAGGGGTCGGGAGATCAGCGTTCGCGCGGAACACACCCACACGCCTCTGGCGGCCTTCTCAATCGAACACGTGCGAAAGCACCAGGGACTTGAAGTCCAGCGCATCGACTTCGCCGTCAGGCAGCAAGGCCGCCGCGGAGCTGATGACCAGCGGTCCGTCGTCCGGATCATCGGTTGGCCTGCCGTGTGCACCCTTGACAAGATGTGTGTCACTCCGGGATATGACGTCCATGAGCGTTCGGAATCCGAGCTTGCGGCGAAGCAACCGGGAGGCGATGGCGAGCGCTGGCACCCGTACGGCCGGGTCAACGAACAGCTCGACCGGATCGTAGCCAGGCTTTCTGTGTATGTCGACCGTGCGCGCGTAGTCCGGGGCGCGTTCATCATCCAGCCAATAGTAGTAGCTGAACCAGCGATCGGCCCGGGATATGACGACCAGATCGCCTGCACGCTCATGATCGAGTCCCCAGGCGCGCTTGCCAACATCGTCGAGCACATGCTCGACACCGTCGAGCGAGGCAAGCAGATCCCGGGTACGACCAAAGGCATCCGGCGAGTTCACATACACGTGAGCGACTTGGTGATCGGCGACGGCGAAGGCATCGGACGCGCCCGCATCGAGCTGCTCACGCCCCTGTTCGTCGCGTACTCGCAGGAGCCCCGCTTCGCGCAAGGCACGGTTGATGTGCACCGCATCGGAGACGGGCGTGATGCCGTATTCGGACACGATGATCACGCGCCGCGACTCGTGCTCCGCCTGCTCGATCAGTTCGCCGCACAGGGCATCGACATCAGCGAGATCACCCTGAATCGTCGGATGATCAAGATCCGGCCCGAGGCGTTGCAGGTTGTAGTCGAGATGCGGCAGGTAGGTCAGGGTAAGCGTCGGCGATCGCGTGCTCATGACATGCCGCGTAGCATCGGCTATCCAGCGACTCGAGGTGATATCCGCAGCCGGACCCCAGAACTTGAACAGCGGAAATTGCCCGAACTTCTCGTCGAGCTCATCGTGCAAGCCGGGGGGATACGCATAGTGATCAGGAATCTTGCGTCCGTCGGCCGGGTACATGGGTCGCGGCGTGACACTCCAGTCGGCACTGGAATACATGTTGTACCACCAGAACATCTTCGCGCAGGTAAATGCATCGTTGCGCGCACGTCCGGCCTCCCAGACTTTCTCGCCGGCGACCAGATGGTTCGACTGGCGCCAGAACCCGATTTCGGCAAGCTCGCGAAAATACCAGCCGTTCGCGACCACGCCGTGCTCGCTCGGCGGCAGTCCGGTCAACAAGGTTGATTGCGCCGTGCACGTGACCGCGGGTGTCACCGTCTTCAGCGGCCTGAGACCACCGCGCCTGGCGAGATCAGCCAGGTGCGGAGTGTGCTCACCGACCATCGATGGACTCAAGCCGACGACCAGTACGACCAGGGTTCTCTTCATCGGCACGATAATCTCGGGTTTCCGACGCCAGTGAACGCAAGAACCATACTCACGCTCGGCCGGGTCTCGAACCTGCCGACTGTCTGGACCAACACCCTCGCAGGCACCGCGCTGGCGGGCGCCTGGCCACTCGACGGGCGCATCCTGCCACTCATGCTCGCCATGAGCCTGGCGTACGTCGGCGGCATGTTCCTGAACGACGCCTGCGATCATGAAATCGATCGGCTGGAACGCCCGGAACGACCGATACCCGCGGGCACCATCACACGCGTTACCGTGCTCGTCCTCAGTGGCGTGATGCTGGCAGCGTCTGCAGGCATCGTCGCCTGGTTAGCGTATGACCCTGACGGCGGCGGACACTCCGCGGTCGCGGCGTCGCTGGCCCTGATTGCAGCGATCATCACCTATGATCTCTGGCACAAGCACAATCCCTTGAGCCCCCTGTTGATGGGGCTTTGTCGTTTGCTGGTCTATGTCGTCGCGGGGCACACACTTGTCGCATCGCCCGCGCCTATCCTGCTGATCGGCGCCCTGGTGTCGCTCGGCTACCTGATCGGGCTGACTTACACCGCCAAGCAGGAAAGTCGCGGGCACATGGCGCAACTCTGGCCCCTTGTCATGCTGGCCACCCCGCTGTTGTTCGGGGCGATCGCCAGTCTGTTCGATCCGCGAAGCTGGCTACCGACACTCGTTCTGGCCGGTGCCACCCTCGCCGCCTTGTCGTTCCTCCGGCGCAATCAACCGGGCGACATCCCGCTGGCCGTCGCCCTCATGATTGCTGGCATCGCGTTGGTCGACGCCGTCCTTCTGAGTCACGCGGCCGGCCTGAGCGCCGCTCTTGTCGCAGGACTTGCGTTCGCACTCACTGTGTTTCTGCAGCGCCATATCCCGGCAACGTGAAATCGGTCGCGTCTACGTGAGGCAAGGCGACTATGTGAAGCAAGGCGCGGCCACGTGACGCGGGCACCCGCGATGCCCTGAGGCTATTCGACAAAGCCGACATTCTCCCAGACGACGCTGCCCAGGCCGAATGCGCCGTAATTCGCGAGCTTCGAACCGGTTGCAATGAGTTCCGGTCGTTGATACAAGGGCAATGTGTGAACATTTTCCCAGACGATCCGATCGACTTCGTTGGCAAGCTCGACCCGGGTCTCACGGTCAGCCTCGACAGCAATACGCTCGGCCAATGCATCGACTTCTGGTAGAGACAGTTGCGCGAAGTTGCTTTGTGAGCCGGTCCCATAGATCTGCTTGATGCCACTGAACGGATAGGGCGTGCCTATCCACGAGAACGCGATGATCTCGAACTCGTGACCGGTGAGCGTCTGGCCGAAACGCGCGGCCGGCACCGTCACGATGTCGACTTGAATGCCGATGTCCTTCAGCTGGCTTTGCATCTGCAAGGCTTCGTTCGCGGATACCTTTACCGATGCGATCTGGGTAAAACGAACGACGAGTCGCTGTCCATCCTTCTCCCGAATACCGTTGGCACCCGGAATCCATCCAGCCGCGTCCAGGCGCGCTTTCGCCTCGTCCGGGTTGTAGTCCAGCCCGGTCGCCTGAGCCGTATCGACATAACCCGGCTGGCCTCTCAGAAAGACGTGATTGTTGAGTGGCGTCGCCGGCCAATCGATGCCGGCAAGATCACTTGCCGCGATGGACGCGCGATCGAGGCCGAGCACGATGGCCTGACGCACGGCGAGATCGGCAAGCAGACCCGCCCTTGAATTGAAGGTGAAGTGCCGGAAGTTCGGCCCACCGGCTTTCCTCACCTCAGCATCTGGAACCCGCATGGCACGTTGAAACGCATCCGGGTCCGAGCCGATGTCAAAGGCATCGATCTCATCGTTGGCAAAGGCCTGCGCCCTGGCATCGGACGCGATTGCACGCCAGACCACCTTGTCGAGAAGCGGTGCCGTTCCCCACCAACGCTCATTCGGAACGAGTGTCATGATCTGTTGCGTCCGGTCGAAGTCGCCGACCTTGAACGGACCCGACAGTACGTCGTTGTCGAGTGCCTTCCAGCCGTTGTTGAACGCATCGGCGTCGGCAATGCTCTCGGCCTTGAGGACACCCGGAATACTGAAACCCTGGCTCCAGTCGGGAAAGGTCGAGCGATAGGTGACAGTGACCTCGCGCTTGCTGTCGTCCATCGAGATATCCGCTATGGGTTCGTAGCTTTCGGTCGAGGTGCAATTGAACGCGGCGCTCTCGCCGTTGCAGGCCTGCCATACCGCCTTCATGTCATCGCCGTCGACCGGCGAGCCGTCGCCCCAGACCGCAGCCGGGTTCAGAACGTAGCGGACCACGGTAGGCGACTGGCTTGTCTCCTCGGCCGACAGCACATAGTCGCTGTTCGGCGTGGGGACACCCTGTGCATCGAAGTCGAAGAACACCGGCAACAGCGGCTCGCGCAGTTTCGAGTATTCCGCGTTGTTGCCATCGATATGGAGCGGGTTCCAGTTCTCGGCAAAATTGACTATGGGCAGGCGGAGCGTGCCCCCGGGTTCAAGATTCGATGGATCCGATCGATGGATGTCTTCGGCATTGGTGGCGACAGCAGGCACCTCATCGGTAGCAGACTTCTCGGCAGCGGCAGACTCATCGGCGGGAGCACCGCTTCCCTGGCTGGTTGTACCTTGGTCGTTCGTCACCTGATCACTTGTGTCGCCACCACAGCCACCGAGTACGAGCAGCGGCAAAGTCACCACGAAAACGCCCGTCATCTGCCTCACGTCGACACCCTCATCTGATAGATTCGACAGACACGTTACACGAGCCCGGAGATCTCCAGAACCCTGCCGGAATAATGTCTGAAAGAGTGACTCTTCATGCTTGCCAGCCGTTATTTGCGGTACTATCGACAGGTCTTCCAAAGCATGGGTTTCAGCCCATTGCCTTGCGATGCGACGTGGGAGAGTTCGATCGGGGCTTGCCAGAAGTGCAAGCCGATGGTCGGCGCCGAAGGAGCAACACCCGGGAATCTCTCAGGCACCCGTACCACGTCGCTTTCGGGACATCTGAAGAGTGATGTGATGATCGGCGGAGAGCCGCGAATCGCATCCACCGAAGGGGTAGTGGGACGTTGATTTGCCGCAACTGGTATTGCCACGAACAGGCAGTGCTACGACAGGCAAGAAGTTCCCCGAAGCTCTCAGGTACCAGGACAGACGGGACATGCGGTCCGCTTTGCGGGCCAGTTCAACCCTGTTCTGGAGCACTCTGAATGAAACACATCGCTGTCATCGGTGCCGGCATCACCGGCGTCACTACGGCCTACTCCCTGTTGCAGCGAGGCTATCGCGTCACGGTCGTCGACCGTAATCGCTATGCCGCGATGATGACCTCGTTCGCGAACGGCGGACAGCTTTCGGCGTCGAATGCCGAGGTATGGACGCAGCTTTCAACGGTGCTGAAGGGCATGCGCTGGATGTTCAAGCGCGACGCCCCCTTGTTGATCAACCCCAAGCCCGACTGGCACAAGTATTCGTGGATGGCGGAATTCATCGGGAACATCCCGAACTACAAGAGCAACACGACCGAGTCTGCACGACTGGCCATCGCTGCGCGCCAGCATCTGTTCGACTGGGCTGCGCGGGAAAACATCGATTTCGATCATGAGGCGCGCGGCATTCTGCACATCTGCGTGGACAAGAAGGGCTTCGATCACGCTACCCGGGTCAACGCACTGCTGGCCGATGGAGGCCTGACACGCCGAGCGGTTACTGCCGACGAGATGCGTTCCATCGAACCGGCTTTGCGAGGGGATCTTTACGGTGGCTTCTACACCGAAAGCGACTCCACAGGCGACATCCACAAGTACACACGCGGCCTTGCCAAGGCCTGCACCCGGCTTGGCGCAGCGTTTCACTTCGATTCGCGTGTCCATCGTCTGGATCACGATGATCACGGCATCACGGTGTCTTTCTCCTCTGACACCAGCGACACCGTCGAGCAGGAAACCTTCGATGGCGTGGTGATTTGTGCCGGGATCGAAAGTCGCCGCCTTGGCGAGCAGCTCGGCGACCGGGTCAACATATATCCCGTCAAGGGCTATTCGATTACAGTCGATCTGCCAGATGAGGAAAGCCGTACTGCAGCCCCGTGGACCAGCCTGCTCGACGATAATGCCAAGGTCGTGTCGAGCCGCCTGGGTGACGACCGCTTCCGAATTGCCGGCACTGCCGAATTCAATGGCGTCAACTACGACATCCGTGACGACCGTATTCGCCCGCTTGTCGCCTGGTGCCGACGCTTCTTCCCGGATGTGGAAACCGAACACGTGCTGCCCTGGGCCGGTCTTCGTCCGATGATGCCGAGCATGATGCCACGGGTGGGTGCCGGTAAGCAGTCTGGCGTCTATTACAACACCGGACACGGACACTTGGGCTGGACATTGAGTGCAGCGACCGCTGAAATGGTCGGTGATGTGGTAGCGATTGCACAACCCAACGGCGCGTGACGATCTGCCGCGGTAGCGGCGGAATACGGATTCAGGCCTTGCGACGCAACCCCTGAGCCCGCTCGGCGACGAGGAAGGCGGTGGTATCGTTGGCCGGTTGTGGGCGACTGATCAGGTAACCCTGAATTTCGTCACAACCGAGACCTGCCAGCGCCTCCAGTTGCTCATCCGTTTCCACGCCTTCCGCCACAACACGCAACGTCAGTGCGTGTGCCATTCGCACAATCGACTCGATCACCGCCCGATTACGTTCACCACCGGCCATCGCCTCTACCAGCGAGCGGTCGATCTTGATCGTGTCGAGCGGCAGGTCCGCAAGCAACGACAGCGACGTATAGCCCGTTCCGAAATCGTCGATCGAGATGCTTACGCCCTTCTGCCGCAAACGCGCCAGCGCCTTGCGCGCGTCCGTAGGACAATCCAGTACCGTGGTCTCCGTCAGCTCGATATCCAGCTGGCGGCCCGGTACGCCGCTTCGCTCTAACGCCTCCAGCACATCATCGACGAACGTCGCCGAGCGCAGTTGCATAGGCGAGACGTTGACCGATACCCGCAAATCTTCAAATCCCATTGCGCGCCATACTCCTATCTGCGAGAGCGTGCTCTGCAGGACAAAACTCGAGAGCGGCTCGATCAGGCCGTTCGCTTCGGCGACCGCCACGAACACTTCGGGCGAGAGGAAGCCTCGCTCGGCCCGTTGCCACCGCAACAGTGCCTCCAACCCCGTCACCCGCCGGCTTTCGAGATCGAACTTCGGCTGAAAATAGAGTTCCAGCGCTCTCGCCTCCAGCGCGTCGTGCAGTTCAGATTCGATCCGTAAATAGTCGTCCGATTCCGCGTCGAGATCTGCCGACGCGAACGCGTGCGCTACCTTGTCTGGCTTTTCCACTGCCAGCAGCCGAGCTTCGCTCGCCTGCGCGTACAGCGTCGCTGCCTCGACGGCTCGGCCCGGTGGCGACAACGCGATCCCGATATTCGCCCCCAGGTAAAGCTTTGCGCTGCCGAGCTCGAACGGCTCCGAGAGCAGACGTCTCAGCCGCGCCACCACGATGAGCGCCCCTGACGCATCGCTCAAGTCCGAGAGCAACACCCCGTACTCATTCGACGTCATTCGCGAGAGATTGTGTTCCGCCGCGATCTTCGACACGACATCGTTCGCACGCAGCCCCTCCTCCAATCGCTCGACGAACGCCACCACCAGAGTATCGCAGGCCGCATGACCGAACCTTGCCACGATTCGCCGCAGATCCCGCAGGTCGAAGGACATCACGCCGATCAGAGACCCCGTTCGCGCCGCTCGGTCGAGCTCGGCAGTCACTCGTTGCAGGAACAGCTCGTGCATCGGTACGCCGGTCAGTGAGTCATACTCGCTCAGCGACAGGATCTCGTCTTCGCGCCGCTGCAAGCGACTCTCCAACTCATGGATTCGGGCCTGCGCGAGATCACTCTCTGACGGCACCACCGACTTGGGATCGTGGAGCTGTTCAGAAGTCGACTCGGCCGCCGACTCGGGCATTTGAGCCTCGCCACTCGCCGTCGACGTCGATCCGTCACGATGGTATATCGATACCCGATTGCGGCCGGACTGCTTGGCTACGTATAGCGCCCGATCCGCCGCGTCGACCAGGTCCGTCGCCTCGCCGAGATCCTTGGCCAACACCGCCACACCAAAACTTGCCGACAATTGCGGCACCGGCAGATCGTCGCCTGATGCCAGCGCGATGATGACGATCCTCACCCGCTCGGCCACCTCGAAAGCTTCCTCTGCGCCGAGCCCCGGCAGCAACACCACGAATTCCTCACCACCGAAGCGCGCCACCAGATCCTGCTCCCGACAGGCCGCGCTCAACGCGCTCGCGACAGCGCATATCACCGCATCTCCCGCAGGATGACCGTAAGTATCGTTCACCCGCTTGAAGTGATCGATATCGCTCATGATGCACGACAGCGGCGTCGACTCGCTGCGCGCCTGCTCGATCGCCACGTCCAGTCGCTCGAGGAACGTCCGGCGATTAGCGACACCCGTCAACGGATCAGTTGTCGCCAGCCGCTCGAGCTCGGCACTACGCACCTCGATTTCATCGCGCGAACGGCGAAGCTCATCCATCGCCGAGGCCAGCTCCGTGTTGCGCTGCTCGATCAGTGTCATGTCGTCGAGCGTCACCAGCACGCCACGCAGCCCGGCCGGCTCGTCGCCAATCGGCGCGCAGCTGATCGAGTAAACACGCGTTTCGCCCTGCGCGCCGCGTAGCCTCACTTGCTGATCAGACACGGCAAGTCCACTGTGCAGCGTCGTCGTCCAAGGCGCCTGTGCCTCACTCGGGAACTCCCACGCAAAGGCATCTTCAAGCGTTTGTCCCGACAAGGCATCCGGTGATTGCTCGACGATGTCCGCCGCTGCCTGATTCGCCATCACGATGCGCAGCCCTCCATCGACAATCACCACGCCCGCGCTAAACAGATCGAACGCGGAGTCAACCTTGTCCGGTACCGCGCGTCCCGGATCGAGTTGTACCAGCATCTTGCCCAGAAACAGGGCAAAACTCACCAACGAAGCAATGCCGACAAACGCCAGCCAAGCGAGTTCTTCAAGCAGCTTGCGGTGTGGCGGAAACGCGATGCGCAGCTCCCCCCAGGGTCGATCACCTCGATAGATCGGAATGTCGGCGCGTACACCGCCGAATGCACCGGGTTTCTCCTCGAGCAGTTCAGGATCCCCGCGACGCACCGTGACCGTGCCATCGGCGCGGGTCAATGCCACGCTGCTCGCCACCGCGCCTCGCTTGGCGAAGTCGGCAACCGCCCGTTCGACTGCGTCCGGCCCCCCATCGCGGGCAAGCATCGACAATTGCTCGGCAAGTGAGCTGACCAGCACCTTGCGCAACTCATTCTCTCGAGCATTGGGATCGTCGTGCAGACCGACAACGTCTGCAGCGAACAAGACGCTCAGACTCAGCAATACCAGGCTCGCACCCAGTTGCAACGGGCGCGCGACATGACGTGGCAGCTTCGGCCAGAATACAAGTAGATAACTTGATGGAAACCATCGGCGCGTACGACGGACCTTTGTTGCATCGCGCTCAGCCATGGTCGCCGCGCTGGCCTGGATCGCGATCTGGTTCGCTCTGCTGCTCATTCAAACGCCGCTCGTCTTCCTCCTCCGCGTCCTCCCGAGCGCGACGTCCCCCACCGGCAATCAGGATGGGAACAGGATCGAAAGGGCGCCACAGTGGTAGCGCCGCCAGCGCCGCAGCGAGCAACAACCGCGACTGCAGCAGCCAGATCGCCGTACCGATCGACATGGTCACACCGGCTGCCGTGGCTATCGATTTGATGAGCCTCTCCTCATCAAGCACGGTCGACTGATAGTCCTCGATCCCCCGGTTCAACGCGGCGATCGCCTCACGCAGCTGTGCCGATATCGCCTCCGGTATCCGGGATTCGAAAGAAGGCATGATCACTTCACGCTCGATCGACTCGGATGATCGCGCCTGGTCGAGCAGGATCGTGAAAGAGGCTGGCAACCGGTCCGGGAAGGAAAGCTCGATGCCGGAAAAGGGAATCGAAGCCATCGTCGCCAATCGATCAGCCGTCGGTAAGGTCTGCTGAGCATCTCTTTCGGCAAGCCCGCCAGCGTCACCGTCCGTCGCCGTCGAGTCGATCTCGTCCGTTCGTTGCATCGTCGGCACTGCCGCGTCTGTCTCCCCACCCAGACTCAATAACTCGTAAGAAAATTCCGCGGTCGCAGCACCGAGATCGGGTTCACCCGAGGTGGCGTCGAACGCCAACACCCTAACCGTCATGCGCCCGGTCGAGGAAAGACCTTCCGCGTCGACGACGCGTACCTCGAAGACATGCACGCCGACGAAAGTCTCGTTCGCCAACAGCCGACCATCGGAAAGTAGCGTAAGGCCGTTCGCTCCACCGTCGCCAACGGCACCCAGTATCTCGAACGACAGTAGATCGTCACGATCGGGGTCGGTCGCGTACAGCTGGGCAATCTGACCCGCATAACCCTCGGACAAGACGAACTCGCTGTCACCCAGGGTTGGCGCCTCGTTGACATCGGCCGCGACAATTGACAACGGCAAGCGGCTTTCACCGCCGACTACGTCGCGGAGGACGATGATCAAATCGTAGTGATTGTCGCCATCCACGTCCGCCGGATTTTCGAAATCCAGCGGCACGATCGAGCGGAGCGCTCCACTCACGGGGTCGATCTCGAACATCGCCGCATCTGTACCCTCCAACGCAAACGTTACGCTCTGCCCTTCGACATCCATCGCCTCGACATGGAAGACTGCATTGTCGTTCTCGGCCATGTCCATCGAGCCGATCGCGATCACCGATGAGTCGATGACCGTCGGTCGGCCGCTCGGACGCTCCGCAGTCGACGGCGCGACGGTGGGCGGGTCGTTAACTGGTTCGACCTCGATGACCACGTTCGCCGTCACCTGTTGGCCACCGGTGTCTTCCACGACGTACGAGAAGGTATCTGTGCCATTGAAGTCTGCATCGGGGCGGTATTCGTAGGTACCGTCAATGGCCGCGGTCAGCACACCGTGCGACGGGTTCGTGACATCGACCAGGCGCAGCTCGCTGCCTTCGGGGTCGGCGTCGTTCGCCAGGAGCTCGGAAGCGACATTGATGTTCAGCACCGTGTCTTCTCGGGCCGACAGCGTGTCGTCACGTGCGGCGGGAATCTCGTCGACATCATCGATCAACACTGTCAGCAACTGCCTATCGGTGAGCGCGCCGTCCGTGACGCTGACCTCGACTTCATAGCTGGCCTTACTTTCGTGGTCAGGCGCTGACACGAAGCTCAGAACGCCTGACGAGGCATCGATCGTGAACGCTGACCGGTCGGCTCCACCTGAAAGACTGTAGGCCTGAGTTGCGCCGTCATCTACATCCGTGGCCGTGACGGTGGTGACCGCCGTCTGATTTTCGTTGATGAACACCGAGGCAGTGGACGCGCCGCCATCGCTGGTTATCTCCGGTGCTTCATTGATGTCGTTCACCGTGACAGTGAACGTCTCGGTATCAGTGAAGGTGCTTGTACCGTCGTCCATGACCGTGACGGTTACTGACGGTGTCGTTCCGCCCTGACTTTCGTTCGGCGTCCAGCTGAATGCACCGGTGCTCGCGTTGATCGTCATGCCCAACGCCAGCGATGCGGCGTCCAGGCGGTAGGTCAGCGTATCTGATGGATCATCGGGATCCGTGGCCGTCGCCGTGAACGTCAGCGTCGATCCTTCATCCACACTCTGATCGCCAATCGCACCGAGCACCGGCGCGCTGTTGATGTCGTTCACCGTGATGGTAAACGTCTCGCTATCCGTGAGTGCTCCGGTACCGTCATCGGTCACCGTCACGGTCACCGACGGTGTCGTGCCACCCTGGCTCTCGTTCGGCGTCCAGCTGAACGCACCGCTGCTTGCGTTGATCGTCATACTTAGTGCCAGTGATGCAGCGTCCAGGCTGTACGTCAGCGTGTCTGACGGGTCATCGGGGTCGGTAGCCGTCGCGGTGAACGTCAGCGTTGACCCTTCATTCACACTCTGATCGCCAATCGCACCGAGCACCGGGGCACTGTTGACGTCGTTCACCGTCACGGTGAACGTCTCACTGTCGGCGAGTGCTCCGGTACCGTCATCGGTGACCGACACCGTCACCGACGGTGTCGTTCCACCTTCGCTTTCACCTGGCGTCCAGCTGAACGCGCCGGTGCTCGCGTTGATCGTCATTCCCAGCGCAATAGACGCGGCGTCGAGGCTGTACGTCAACGTGTCTGACGGATCATCGGGGTCGGTAGCCGTCGCGGTGAACGTCAGCGTCGAGCCTTCATTTACACTCTGATCACCGATCGCGCCCAGTACCGGCGCACTGTTGACGTCGTTCACCGTCACGGTGAACGTCTCACTGTCAGTGAGTGCTCCGGTTCCATCATCCGTGACCGTCACGGTTACCGACGGTGTCGTGCCACCCTGACACTCGCTCGGCGTCCAGCTGAACGCACCGCTGCTTGCGTTGATCGTCATACCCAGTGCCAGTGATGCAGCGTCCAGGCTGTAGGTCAGCGTATCTGATGGATCATCGGGATCCGTGGCCGTCGCCGTGAACGCCAGCGTCGATCCTTCATCCACACTCTGATCGCCAATCGCACCGAGCACCGGTGGACTGTTGATGTCGTTTACCGTCACGGTAAACGTCTCGCTATCCGTGAGTGCTCCGGTACCGTCATCGGTCACCGTCACGGTCACCGACGGTGTCGTGCCACCCTGGCTTTCGTTCGGCGTCCAGCTGAAGTCACCGGTGCTCGCATTGATCGTCATGCCCAACGCCAGTGATGCGGCGTCGAGGCTGTAGGTCAACGTATCTGACGGATCGTCACTATCGGTCGCGCTGGCCGTGAAGCTCAGCGTTGACCCTTCGTCCACGCTTTGGTCCCCGATCGCGCCCAGTACCGGCGCACTGTTGATGTCATTCACCGTCACGGTGAACGTCTCGCTATCCGTGAGGGCTCCGGTACCATCATCCGTGACCGTCACGGTTACCGACGGTGTCGTGCCACCCTGGCTCTCGCTCGGCGTCCAGCTAAATGCACCGGTGCTCGCATTGATGCTCATCCCCAAGGCGATGGAGGCGGCATCGAGGCTGTACGTCAGCGTATCTGACGGATCGTCAGGATCCGTGGCCGTTGCGGTGAACGTCAGCGTCGACCCTTCATTCACACTCTGATCGCCAATCGCACCTAGCGCCGGAGCACTGTTGATGTCGTTCACCGTCACGGTGAACGTCTCGCTATCGGTAAGTGCGCCGGTACCGTCATCGGTGACCGACACCGTCACCGACGGTGTCGTTCCACCTTGGCTTTCACCTGGCGTCCAGCTGAACGCGCCGGTGCTCGCGTTGATCGTCATGCCCAGCGCCAGCGAGGCGGCGTCGAGGCTGTAGGTCAGCGTGTCGGCCGGAACGTCGCCGTCGCTTGCCGTCGCAGTGAATGTCAGCGTGGAACCTTCGTCCACACTCTGATTACCGATCGCGACGAGTTCCGGCGCATCATTTGTCGGCGTGATCGTCACCGTCGTGCTACCTGAAACTTGCCCTACTCCACCGCTGCCCTGCGAACCCGTATTGCCGTCGTCAAGAATCCAATCGAGCAGCACGGACGCCGGCGGGGCATCGCTCGCGTTCGCGTAGGCGATCTGGCGCAGAGCATTCTCGACGTCCGCCGTCGTCGGGATCTCCCCGCCCGCGTCCGTGAACGTCACCATCAGCTCGCCGGCGGTACTGCTCGTGTCGAACACGGCCACGCTCTGACTGTTCTTGATCAAGTTGCCCCCGACCAGGGTCAGGCCGTTGCCGTCGGCGAAGCTGAACACGTCGTCGCTGTTCGCCGCGCCCGTGCGCACGACGCTCAGTTCGGCGCCAGCGTAGTTGCCGCTACCACCGTTGAGCGCGTCGAGCTCGGCGTCGGAGACGGCGACGTCTGCGTCGAGCACCACGGCCGCACCGCCCTCAAGATGGGTGGGGTTGCCATCGAGCGTGTTCAGGTCGTTCTCGTACCACACGATCCGGTCGTCAAGAAACGAGGCCGAGAGCACGTCCACGTCGCCGTCGCCGTCCATGTCCGCCGTCGTCACCGATTGCGCCCCGTCGGCGTCGCTGGCGATGGTGCGGGCGGTGAAGCTCTCGCTGCCGTCGTTCTCGTACCAGACGATTCGGTCGTCACCGAACGAGGCCGAGAGCACGTCCAGGTGACCGTCGCCGTCCACGTCCGCCGTCGTCACCGATCGCGCTGAGTCAGCGTCGCTGGCAATAGTGTGTGTGGTGAAACTCTCGCCGCCGTCATTCTCGTACCAGACGACCCGGTTGTCGATGTACGAGGCGGAGAGCACGTCCACGTCGCCATCGCCGTCCACGTCCGCCGTCGCGACCGATAGCGCCCCGTCGGCATCGGTGGCGATAGTGCGCGCTGTGAAGCTCTCGCTGCCGTCGTTCTCGAACCAGACGATTCGGTCGTCGAGCTGCGAGGCCGACAGCACATCCACATCCCCGTCACCGTCCACGTCCGCCGTCGTCACCGAGTGCGCCCCGTCAGCGTCGCTGGCGATCGTACGGGTGGTGAAGCTCTCGCTGCCGTCGTTTTCGTACCAGACGATACGATCGTCGATGAAAGAGGCCGACAGCACGTCCACGTCACCATCGCCGTCCACATCCGCCGTCGCGACCGTTCGTGCCCCGCCGGCGTCGCTGACGATGGTGTGGGCGGTAAAGCTCTCGCTGCCGTCGTTCTCGTACCAGACGATCCGGTCGTCGCCCGACGAGGCCGAGAGCACGTCCACGTCGCCGTCGCTGTCCACGTCTGCGGTCATGACCGAAATGGCCCCGCTGGCATCGGTGGCGATGGTGTGGGCAGTGAAGCTCTCGCTACCGTCATTCTCGTACCAGACAATCCGGTTATCATTTAACGAGGCCGAAAGCACATCCATGTCCCCGTCGCCATCCACGTCAGCCCTTGCCACCGAATAGGCCGCGTCAGCGTCGATGGCTATGTCGTGCGAAGTGAACGTTAGAACGCCTGCGACGTAGAAATTCGGGGCTTCGTTGACGTTGGTGATGCTCGCCGACAGCTCTGAGGTGCTCAGCGCCAACCCGCCCCCGTCAAGTGAGGTCAGCGTCGCGCTTACAAATTCGCCCGGCGCGAGTGTCGCCGAAAGACTCTCGTTGATCGACATCGCGCCCGTGCCGTCCGTGCTCACCAGCACCGTCCCCAGATAGCGTTCGGTTTCGCCGTAGCCCGACGGGTCGGCTGTAGCCGACGCGTAGAGGTCCATGCGAAAGTCGGTCCCCGCCGTCGAGTCGATTGTGCCCTCGATCCAGACCGTGCCCGCCCCGTCGCTCTCCACTAGCGTCAGCAACGGATAGTTTTGCAGGTCATTCGCGCCGCTATCGACATCGACCGCATCATTGGCCGTCACCCCAGTGGCCCCCAGATCGATCCCGAGTCCGGCGTTGGAGGCGATGACGTTGAGCAGCAGCGCGTTATCCACTGAGGCGGCATTGCTCACGGCGATGCCGGCTGCGCCGCTCGCGCGAATCGTGTTCCCCTCGGCCGCCGTTGTCCCGCCGACCAGGTTGCCACTCGAACCGGTCTCGAACAGCACACCCTCGGCGCCGTTACCTATGTCGGTCGATCCATCAGTGCTCGTACCAATCCGGTTTGCCGTGATCGTGTTTCCGTCCGCCTCGGTGAGGCGTATGCCAACGCCCGTGTTCGCGGCGATGGTGTTGCCGGCCGCGGTCGAACCGACCACCACGGCATCCACGCGCGTGAGCACGATGCCGTCGCGCCCGTTGCCATTTGCCGCCGTTCCGGCAGCGGTCGTGCCCACGCGATTGCCGAGGATCTGCACGCCGGTGCTCGCCGCCCCCAGCACGACGAGCCCGTCCTCGATATTGCCGGATATCACGTTCCGCTCGCCGGCGACCGAGCCGCCGATGCGCGTGCCGGTGGTGCCGTCGGCACGGACCCCGGTGAGATTCCCGAGCGCCGTGCTGCCGTCGGCTACGGTGCCGACAAGATTGCCCAGCACCAGCGTACCGCTGGTGGTCACGCCGCTGACCGAGATACCGACAGCCGTCAAATGCCCCGAGACAAGGTTGCCCTCTCCGGCGCTGCTGTCCCCGCCCACCTCGGTGTCCTGTGCCCCTCCGTATATCGCAACACCGTCACCATCATTACCGAGCGCAGCGGTGCCGTTCACATCGGTGCCGATGGTGTTGCCGTGGAGGATGTTGTCGCTTGTACTACTGCCCCCGGATCCGTCGACGACGATACCGCCGGTGTCGTTGCCCGAGACGAGGTTGCCCTCGCCTGCTTCGCTGTCGCCGCCCACCCTGTTTGCATTGGCCCCGTCGCTCAGGCGGATGCCCACCCTGGCGTTTCCGAGATCGGCCGTACCGTCGGCGCTGGTGCCGATGCGATTGCCGATGACCTGTGTGCCGCTGGCCGAGATGGTGATATGGATCCCGTCACCGGCATTGGCCGAGATGATGTTGCCCATCCCCGTGGCGCTGCCGCCGATCAGTGTCGATATGCCACCGCTGATCTGTATGCCGTCGAGCCCGTTGCCAAGCGCAGCGGCGCCGCTCTCATCGGTACCGATGAGGTTGCCGTAGATAGCATTGCCTGCGGTGCTCGCCCCGGTGATGAAGACACCGACGCTGCTGTTGCCCGAGATGAGATTGCCCAATCCGGCGGTGCGATCGCCGCCGATCACATTGTTGCTCGCGCCACCGTCGATGTAGACGCCGAAGAAACCGTTGGCGATGGATAGCAGTCCGCTCGCATCGGTACCCAGATAGTTACCTACCACGATGTTGTTGTCAGTGCCCGCTTGCCGAAGCGCAACCGCACTGAAGGTGTTGCCCGAGATCACGTTGCGGGCGTTGCTAGTCGCGCCGCCAATCGTGTTGGCGTTGGCGCCACCGCTGATCAGCAGGCCGTCGTCGTCATTGCCAAGCGCGGCACTGCCATCGTCGATCGTGCCGATGTGGTTGCCGAGAACGAGATTGGTCGAGGTGCCTGCGCCGTCGAGCTGAATCCCCGACGCACCATTGGCGCTGATCAGGTTACCGGCACCTGACGTACCGTCGCCAATGGTATTTGCGCTTGCATCGCTGTCCACAAGTACACCGGCACTCACGTTACCAAGAGGCGCAACGCCGTCCTGGGCAGTGCCGATGTAGTTGCCGAGTACGGCGTTGCCGCTCGTGCCCGTGCCACTGACATGAATCCCGTTTCCACCGTTCCCCGAGATGAGGTTGCCTTCACTCGATCCCGAGCCACCGATCACATTCGAGTAGGCGCCGCTGACCAGCAGGATGCCGTTGCCACCATTGGCGACAGCCGCGTCGCCGTCAGTGTCGGTGCCGATCCGGTTGTTCTGTAAGATGTTGCTGGATGCGTTTAGGCCGAAGTAGATACCGTTCTCGCCGTTCCCCGAGATCACGTTCCCGTCAGCGACATTAGGGCCGCCTATCGTGTTGCCTGTCGAGTTCACGATCCATATTCCGTCCGTCCGGTTGCCCAGCGCACTTATGCCGTCGGTACCGATGTAGTTCGCTTGGATGACGTGCGAGTCAGAGTTGAAAATATCGATTCCGGCATTGGGAAAATCGACGACCGCGAGGCCGCGGATGGTGCTTCCGTCGCTACCGCTAAAGAGCCGGAAACCCTCAGCGGCGAAGCCACCGATACCGCTCCCGTCGAGCGTCACGCGGGGTGTGCCGGTATAGCCGGGGGCAGTTGTGGCATCAATGATCAGCTGCTTGTCGATGTCTGGCAACGAGCTCGCCAACGAGATCGTGCCGTTGACCCCGAACTCGATCGTGTCTCCGGCATTAGCCGCGCCCAGCAGCGCGCGCAGACTGCCGGCGCCGCTGTCGGCAAGTGAGGTCACCGTCACGGTTGCAAGTGTCTGGTCGTACCTGGCGAAATCTGATCGAGCGCCGAGCTCTTCGTGAGATACCTCGCCTCGCGCATACTCCAGCCGCCAGTCGCCACCCAGGCGCGCCGACCCGGTCACGTCGCTCGAGGCGGCCACGTCTGTGCCACTAAGCCGCGCGAGCGTGTCGACGAATCGCCGCCCTTCGGCACCCGCCGCAACATCGCAGCCGTAGATCAGTAGATCCGCACCGTTCACGAAGGCTTCGCGCCATGCGAGGACATCACCGGCACGTGCCAGCAGATCGAGCGTGCTCAGCCGCTGGCCACCGATTGCGAGCTCACCTGCCGCGCCGTGCGAGATCAGGTGCACCGCCGTCAGCCCCTTCTCGGCCGCGAGCAACTCGCCGAGTCGGGCAAGCGGATCAGCACTGGCTTCGAGCACGACGACCGTCGGCGCCGCCTCCCCCCGTCGAGCGATATCGGCGAGCAGTACCTCGAGGTCCGCCACGGCGGCATCGATAATTACCAGCTCGTGCGCCGCCCCTTCCGCAGCGGTGATGGCGGCGTTGCCTTCCACCGCGCGCTCGCCTTGCGACTCGCTCGACGTAACACGGGCGACGATTTCCGCCTCATTCGAGACAGCAGGGGGCAGAGCACCGAGCGCCGCTAGCGGCCCATCGGCGGAGAACAGCACACGCGTCTCGAGGGTCTCGAGACGATACTTTGGCGATACCGCTCTGTGCCGTTCAGGTCGCGCAGCCATTAGCGTCAGCGAGGCTTCCCGCTTTCCACCGTCGGTTTGACAACCGCACGTTCACTTTCCTTCGCGTCGTCCTGGTCGGCGGTGGCCGCCGCGATGGCCAGCGTCTGAGTATCCTGCCTGCCGGCGTCCGACGGCGGATCGAAGACGACTCGACAACGCTGACCACCAGGCAGATCGAGGCCCGCATTGTCGATCGTGAGCCGCACGCCGAAGGTCGCGCTGCGCGCATCGAGCATCGGATCGACGACATCGGCCGTTGCCGGCAGCACCTCGCCACGTCCTAGCTCCGGGTAGATCCGAGCCGTACGCCCACGCTCGACAGTGCCGAACAGCCTGCCCGGCATCACGGCCTCGACGTGCAACGGATCGAGCTGGGCGATACGCACCACAGCGTTGTCGCGCACCAGCTCGCCGACCGACACCAGATGCTCGATCAATACCCCATCGACCGGACTTCTCAGGGTGCGTCGCTCGAGTTCACGGCGCATCCGCTTCACGTCGAGCTGCTGTAGACGCTGGTTTTCCGTCGCCTGCACCAGCGCAGCCGCCGCGACCAGGCGCCGCGCCGATGCCTCATCGCGCTGCTGCGCGGGGGCAAGCTTGCGGACATGCATATCCTCGAGCCGATCGAAGTCTAGCTTCGCGAGGACCAGTTCGGCCTCGCGGGCGTGAATTTCGCTCTGCATCCCAGCGCGTGTCTCCGCTTGTTCCAGCAGCGCACGCTCGACGCTCGATTCGAGCTCGACGACAGCCTGACCTTGACGAACCCGATCACCACGTTCGACGAGCTGCGTCGCGACGATGCCCTGACTTGCACTACCAAGCTCGGTCAGTACCATCGGCTCGATCAGGCAATCGAAGGCATCCGCCGGCGCCTCGCTCGCAACCAGCTCAGTCGTCGATGAAGTACCTGCACCAACGCGTTCACGATCGTCAGCCACAACCGGATACGCAAGCATGGCACTAGCGATCGATACGTACGCGCAAAGCGTGATCCGGCGCTTCTTCATCCAGGATGATCCAGTGAGCCGCCAATGGCGACGTGATGACCAAGTTGCTCTTCCGACGCGAGCGCCGCCCGTCGCTCGCGCGCGTGCCGCCATTCGATCCGGCGTTGCGCGAGTGCCACGCATCGGTAGGCGAGCCTCCCTGCCAGTCCCGCCAGACTCCCTGTGCTGTCTTTGCTGCCCTCGCCACCGTGTTCAGTAACATCGACAAGTCGGTGCACGATGGCGAGAAGCAGTCCAGGCATCGCCGCCCGCAGGTCCGCATCATCGAGACTCACGATGTGGCGATAGCTGCCAGGCTGCCCCTGGCGCGCCGCGCGCCCGGCCAGCTGACGATCGATGCGTCGGGCATCGTTGAACGCGAGCGAGATCACGTGCAATCCACCGCGCTCCGCCACACCGTCTCCGAGCGGAATGTCCGTGCCGCGACCGGCCATGTTCGTCGCGACAGTCAGTTGCCCGGCCTCGCCGGCCGTCGCGACGATCGCAGCCTCTTCGCTATCCTGGCTGGCACTCAATACCCGGTGCGGCAATCCATAGGCCGCCAAAGTTGCCGCGACTCCGCTCGATTGCTCGACACTCCGCGTGCCGACGAGCACCGGTCGCCCGAGCAGCCGACAGAGGCGCAGCTCGGCCACCAGTACGTCGAGTTGTGTGGCTCGATTGGCAACCACCTTCGGCGTCAGCTCGCACCGTTGCGATGGTCGTTCAGGAGTCACCCGCAGCAGGGCCGCGCCATAGTGTCGAGTCAGTTCAGCAGACACTTCCTCCAACGTGCCGCTGGTACCCGAGAGGCTCACGTAACGCGAAAAGAATCGCTGGAATGGCATCGAAGCGACAACATCGCATTCCGCCGTCGTGCGACTGTGCTCCTTGAGCTCGAGCAAACGATGGAGCCCGTGCGGCAAGCGACGATCCGGTAGCGTGCGCCCGCTTTGCTCGTCGACCAGCTGAAGCGTGTCGTCACGCACGATGTAATCCCGGTCGCGGTGGAACAGGTGCAGCGCCGTGAGCGCCTGGCGCACCCGCTCGTCACGAAATCGCGCGGATTGCCAGGTACCCGGCATTCTCGTCGCCAGATTTTCGAGCGCTTGCTCGCCTTCGCTGCGAAGTTCGATCAACCGGCGCTGTCGATCGATGCAGAAATCAGCACCATCAACCAACTGCTCCGCGAGTCCCAGCGCGACGACCAACTCGGCATCCAGAGTCGACGACTCGGCTCGCTCGGCTGCGAGCACCAGTGGCGTTCGGGCCTCGTCGATCAGCAGACTGTCCGCCTCATCGACGACGGCGAAGCACAGTCCACGCAGCATCGGCGCGGGCGCAGGTGTCGGCGATGGCCCAAGCGGCGGCGACGTCAAGATGCCGAGTCGGGCCTCCAGGCGCTGAGCATCGCTACCACTAGCCCGGGCATCGCGCATCCAGTCGAAGGCCACCTGCTTCCCGGTGACGTGAACGATGTCGGATGCATACGCCGCCCGTCGTTCATCGTCGCTCATCGTCGGCAAACTACAAGCCGACGACAAACCAAGAGCGGCGTACAGAGGCTGTAAAAATGAGGCATCGCGCGCAGCAAGGTAGTCGTTGGCCGTCAGTATGTGTACCGGTGTGCCGTCGAGCGCCGCGACAATGGCAGCCATGGCGACCGCCAACGTCTTGCCTTCGCCGGTCGGCATCTCCACGAAGCGTCCGCGCGACAACGCATGAGAGGCAATGATCTGGTTTTCACGAGGCGTAAGTCCAAGCACACTCTCGGCGGCGACGGCGGCGTGCGCGAGGCTGGTATCGAGTGTCTCGGCATCGTGTCCGGACAGACGCAACGTAGTTCGCAGGCCATCCAGGTCGCGCCGTCGCTCCGCGGGAGTCAGCGCTCGAACAACGTTGATAGCAGCTGTGGCGGCGACAAGACAACGTGCCGTCTCGCGCTTCAACCGGAATGCCTGCAGCGGTGCCGACAGCTGCAAGGCGAATCGGTCGAACGCCGATGATGTGATCGCTCCCGGTCGACTCAATGGCGCTATGCCGTTTAGCAAGCCCGGACGGCACGGTGTCGGAATTTCCCGGTAGCGCGAGAGGTTGACAGGTACTGGAATAGACGCAAGTGACCTCATGTGCGTACCCTCTCAGCAAACGCATCGCGCAAGGTTTCCAGGAGCCGCGCGGCGAGCGGAATCGGCGCGTGTCTGAAGCGCACATCGACGGGTTCACCGATCGGCGCTGTCGCGAGCCCGCCTGGCCACGCCAGCTCGAAGTCGATCACCGGATCGAGCAATCGCCTGCCATCGCTTGCGGGGTCGATCGCGTGCACGCCGCCACCCGCGGTACTGAGCGCATCGCTCGGCACCTCACGGGTCGCACGGGGACTGCGGCGAATGATCGACGAGGCATGCACGTCCGAGTCACCGCCGCCAGCGGCGACACGCACCTCGACGCGTGCCAGTTCGGTATCGAGGCGACCCACCGCACGTTCGCCGAGCGCGACCCGGATGGTTCTGTGCTCCGGCGGCACGACGTAACCGGCGATGTCACCGCGTGCAAGGGCTGTCCCGGCAAGCGAGGCGGTCCCGCTCACATCGAAGCGTCCGTCGAGCGCGGCGACATACACGCCGGCCGAGACGCGTCGGCGTGTGTCTGCCAGGGCAGCGCGGGCCGCTTTGCGCTCCGGCTCGAAGCGGCGATGTTCCAGCGGGTCGGTGACGGCAAGCCCGCCAAGTCGAGCATCCAGCTCGTCGAGACGCGCGACCTGCACCCGTTCAGCCAGAGCGAGTTCCGGATCGTGACATTCGAACAGGACATCGCCTGCGCGCACGTCCTGTCCGGGCGTTACCGCAGCGTCACTGATCTCGCAGGCACCGACGGCACGAACGACCGCCTCGTCGGGTAGCCACACGACACCGCGTGTGACGCTTGCATAGGGCAACGGTAACCACACGGCAAAGCCCAGGAGCACCGCTGGAATCGTGGTCATTAGCGCGAGCGGACGCGCTCCCTGCAAGGAAGGGTCACGTCGCACGCCGGCGAGCCCCTTCCCGATCGGCACGAGCACCGACCAGAAGACCGCAAAGGCCGCCAATGCCAGGCCGAAAGCCAGATAGCGGTCACTGAGCCACCAGGCGATGTACAGCATCAAACCGGTTCGATAGACAGACGCCGTCACGCCGTAACCGAGCAACCAGCCAAGCTCCCCTCGATCCTCCGTGACAGCCTCCTTGTCCGGCCTTCCGGTCAGGAACGCTTGCAGGGCGCCGAGCGTGGCCCGCCGCGCACGGGTCGAGAGATTCGGAATTTCCAGCCAGTCGGCAAGCAGGTAATAGCCGTCAAAGCGAAGCAAGGGATTGCCGTTGACCAGGAGCGTCGATACGCCACCGGTCAACAGCAATACAAGCCCTATCTCACGTACCGTATCGGCACCGTTAATCCAGAGGAAAGCACCGCAGGCGGCGACCGCGAGCTCGACCGCGATGCCGGCCGCACTGACCCGCATTCGATCACGCTTGTCGGGAAACGCCGCACTCGCGCTCGCATCGACATACGGTAGCGGCATCAGGACCATGAAGGCGATGCCGGTCTCGTGCACGGCACCGCCGGCGCGCTTGACCGCGAACGCATGCCCCAATTCGTGCACGAGCTTCAAGGGTGGGTAGAGCACGATGAAGAGAACGGCCATGCGCGGCGACAACAACGCCGGGTCCGACAATGCACCGGCAAGATCGCTGCTATGCGCGAACAGAGTCAGCAAGGCACTCCCCAGAAGCAGCGTCCAGAGGATAAAGGCGGTACGCGAGAACAGCGCACGCGCAAGCGGCTCAAGGCGGGTCAGCCACGCATCCGGATCGTGCAGGGCGAAGCGCAAATACAAGGGATTCATGCGTCGTTCGCGTCGCTCACGGGCGCGTCGCTTCTCGCGGCGTTCGAACAGTTGCTCTGTCGGTATGCGCTGATCGATGACCAGCAATTCGGCGGCATGCAGACCGGCCAACAGATTCGTCAACGCATCCTGCGTTGGAGCGGTGTCCTCTCTTTCGAGCATCGCGCGCTCCCACAGCTCGCCGACGCTGATCTTGCCGTCGAGGCGATCGATCAGTTCGAAGCTCGCGGTATCGAGTCGATGACAGACGGTCGTCGCGCGACGTTGCAACACGTGACAGGGTTGCCCGCGATAGACATGGCGCGTGACCACGACGTCCTCGGCCAACTGCGGACGCACATCGCGCACCCGATGCCAGTGCGCACTGAAAAGCGACTCTGCACTCATGCCGAGTACCGCCAGTACAAAGCGCTCAGCCGCTTGCGCAGCGGCTCGAGGAATCGTCGGACGAGCGTCGTCCGACCGACCGGCAAGCGAGCCGATCCCGTCTCGCCCGGATGCAGCAGGTCACCTTCGGCGTCCGTCAGCTCCGCTCGCACCCGAAAACGGTTGCCCCCACCTCCACTCTCGGCAACCGGATGGATCGTCTTCACGATCAGCGGCAGCGACTCGCCCGGCCGCGACTGCAGCGCCAGTTCGCCTCCCTGCCCTTCGCGCACGTCCCGGATGTCCGCCGCGTCGACCAATAGATGAACCTCGTAGCCGTCATCCGGCACGATCTCGAACAAGCGTTCACCGCGAGTGATCGGTGCCCCGACGATCTCGAGTGGATCGCCACTGGCGATGAGTCCGCCGACCGGTGCACGCAACTCGGTCCTGGCGAGACGGTGTTCGACCAACGCCCGCTGCGCGCGTTCCTGCTCGACCCGTGCCCGGGCGACGGCACTCGCCTGGCGATCATGGCTTGCCATCGCCGCCCGCAATTCGGCCTCTGCTGCGGCAACCTCGCTGTCCTCGCGCGCCGCTTCGAGTTCCAGTTCACGCCGATCCAGCCGTGCCAGCAGCTGACCGGGTTCGACGTGTTCACCGGCACCGACCAACACCTCGTCGACAAACCCCGCGACCGGTGAGGTCACCAGCCGCCGCTCATGCGGCACGAGTTCCGCTGCCGCGTGAAGGTTTCGGTCCGCCGGTATCAACAACACCGACGTCAGCAGCGCCAGGCAGGGCAGGAGAAGCCATCGCATCGCCACCCGCTCCGCTCCGAATCGTCGTCTAACGAGCTCGGACGTATCGTGGCGCCAGCGAGCGAGCCCGCTGCGCGCGGCCTCGCGCCGCAACGCGAGCAGCGGTGCCGCCACCAGCGCCAGCTGCTCGATGGATGCAAGCGTCGGGAGCGCGAATGCCTCACTGTCGTCGCGCTCGAGTAGAAATGCCCCGACCAGCTTGCCGTCATGGAAGAGCGGTACGCTGGCCGCAGCGCTACGAGGCCGCCCGGCAAGCAGCGACTGGTGCGCCTGGAGGATTCCCAGCGAGTCGTCCGCTCGCGGGAAGCGGACGACCCCTTCGTGCAGCGCCGCCTCCTCCATCGCCTCGAGCAGGAGCCTCACGTCGGCAGATCCGGGTTCGACCAGCGTTCGCTGCGATATCGCGCCCAGACAAAGCGCACCGCGCTTGTCGGCGATTGCCACCGTGGCGCGCGCTGCCACGAAACGCCGCTGGAGAGCCCCGGCGAACGCATCGAGGCTCCGTTGCAAATCTGCCTCGTCGAGCATCTCGGTGATGACGCCGAGCACGCTCGCCTGGCGCCTGGCGATCAACTCGGCACGCATTGCCCTTAGCAGCACGGCATGCCGCTCACGCGCCGAGGGCGTCGCCTCGTCGATGCGCTCGGGGCGATGCTCGATCAATCCATCGAGTGTCTTGGGAATGGCGTTCATCATTACCGCTGTCAGAGTCCGTCATTTCGTGACGGAGTCCTCTCGCTCATCAACGCCTGTTAACCACCGTCACCCTGTTTTCGGCCGATCGTGCAGATTCTTTCGATTCCGAGCGTTACGAGGCCTGAATCGGTCACCTGCTTCTGCTCGTGTCTGCACAGACAGCCGCTGGTTGGCACGTTCAAACCTTGCGTCCCATCGCGTCGCTGCGGCGGGTATGGTCTACTCGATACTGCCTTCTTTGATGAGCGAACAAATGAAAGCTATCGTCTACCACTCGCCTGGCAAGCTGGACATCTCCGGTCTTCAGGTACCGGCGCCAGCACCTGGCACAGTCCTGTTGAAAACCGCATCGTGTGGCATTTGTCACACCGATATCGAAGTCCTGCACGGGCGCTATGGGAGCTCCGCGTTCCCCCTCGTGCCAGGGCACGAGTACTCGGGCATCGTCGAACAGATCGGTGAGTCCGTATCGTCTGTGTCCGTCGGTGACCGGGTCGTCGTCGACCCGAACATGTCCTGCGGCCATTGTCGCGCTTGCCTGCGGGGCCTCAGAAATCTCTGTGAAGACCTGCAAGCCTATGGCGTGACGACGAACGGTGGATTTGCCGAGTACAGCGTGGTCAGCGCAACCAACGTCCACCCGATTGGCGACATGCCTTTCAATCTGGCGGCACTGGCAGAGCCGCTTGCGTGTGTGCTCAATGGCGTCGGGCAGATAGAGACTGCGGGTGCCGCCAACGCGCTGGTGTTCGGAGCCGGCCCGATCGGGCTTCTTTTGGCATTGGCATTGCGGGATGCCGGTGTACCGGATGTCGCGGTCGTCGATATCGACGAGTCGCGACTACCGTTTGTCGAGACCCTCGGCTTGACCCCGGTACTGTCTTCACCCGGGGAACTCGCAAGCCTGGAACGGTCCGTCGACATCGTCGCCGATGCAACCGGTGTGACGAGCGTGGTGGAAGGTCTCCTCGACTATGTTGCGAACGGTGGTAGTGTGCTGCTCTTCGGCGTCTGCCCACCCGAGAGCACTGCACGTTTTTCACCGTTCGACATATTCCGCCGCCAGATCCGCATTGCCGGATCGCACTCGCTCAATCACAACATTCCGGAAGCGCTGGCGGTCCTCGAGCGCTCCGGCAAGTCGATGGGCAAGCTCATCTCGCATGAACTTGCCCTTGCCGACATCGGACCTTTCCTGAACGAGAAGGGAAGTGCTGGCTCGATGAAGGTGCAATACAAGGCCGGATGACAATACAAGGCGGGACAACAAGGCCAGAATGAAAATCTGAACGGCAGCCCCTCAAGGTCCCCCGCATCCCGGCCGCCCCATCCAAGAGCTCCCGCACACCGGGAGCCCCGTCAAGGGCTCCCGGCATGTGATGGGCTATCGATCTCTCAGTAGCCTGCTCAGTAACCCGCGCGACTCATTTCACGCGTCACCGTGGTCTGTGAGCTCGACAACGCCTCTTCGGCGGACATCTGTCCGGTCAGCGCGGCGGCAACGTTCTGGCCAACCTGCGTGCCGAGACCCTGAAACTCAGGGATTGCCACGTACTGAATTCCGGTGTAAGGCACAGGCTCTGCCGTCGGATCTGCAGGGTCCGCTGCCTGAATGGACTTCAGTACGGTTTCGGCGAACGGTGCTGCCTCCTGGTATTCCGCCAGCGCGTAGGTCGAGTTGCGCGTTCCCGGGGGCAGTGCCACCCAGCCTTTCTCCTCTCCAACTGTACGGATGTAGTCCTTCGACGTTGCCCAGCTCACGAAAGACTTGGCCGTGTCGAGTTTCTCAGAGCTCGTGGGAATGGCCAGCGACCAGGCCCAGAACCAGGCGTTGCCCTTTGCCACTTCTGCAACCGGTGCGGCGGTGAAACCGACCTTGTCCGCGTACTCGCTCTGGGTCGGATCAAAGACGCGACCGGCGGCCGACGTCGCGTCGATCCACATGGCGCACTTGCCCTGCTGGAAGAGTGCCTGATTCTCGTTGTAGCCGTTACCCGAAACGCCAGGCGGTCCGTACTGCTCCATCAGGTCGAGGTAATAGGCGAGTGCATTACTCCACGCTTCCGAATCGAGCTGCGGCTTCCATTCCTCGTCAAACCAGCGACCACCGAATGTGTTCACGAGCGTGCCGAAGAAAGCCATGTTCTCGCCCCAGCCAGGCTTGCCACGCAAGCACATGCCGTAAACCTCGTTTTCCTTGTCGGTGAGGGTTGCGGCGAATTCCTTGATCTGCTCGTAAGTTGGCTGTTCGGGCATCTCCAGACCAGCCTCTTCGAACAGATCGGTGCGGTACATCGTGAACGAACTCTCGGCGTAGAACGGTACTGCGTACAGTGCGCCGTCGTGCGAAAGTCCCGCTTTGACAGCCGGAATCAGGTCATCGTAGTCGTAGTCGTCGCCAAGATCGTCAAGGGAGACCAGCCACTCTTTCGCGCCCCAGATCGGCGCCTCATAGGAACCGATGGTCAGGACGTCGAACTGACCACCCTGTGTCGCGATGTCGGTCGTGACGCGCTGACGAAGTACGTTTTCTTCCAGAACGACCCAGTTGACGGTGTTGCCGGTCTCCTCCTCCCATTGAGCGGACAGCTCCTGCATGATGATCATGTCGCCGTTGTTCACCGTGGCGATCGTGATCTCCTCGGCTGATGCTGCAGACGTGAGCCCGACAGCCCCGGCAGCGACCGCTACCCATAGACTTTTGCTTGTATTCATTGTTGAAAGTGCGCCTCCTGTTTTACGCGCGTAACATTTTAACTGTCGCATGCCGAATGTCAACGACCCAGGTGCAACCTTAGAGCGGCCGATGACCGCTCCTCCTTCATTGCCTCGTACTGCCGGTCAGGCCGATTCGCGTACCTTCAGAACCGCATTGCAGTGGGTCGCGATCGTCTCGGCTGAGGACGATGGCCGATCGGCCCGAATGCGTTCCAGCAGGCGCGCGACGACCGTGCGCCCTATCGTTCGCGTATCTTGTGCGACGGTCGTCAGCGCCGGTGTCACGAAGGCGCTCAACGGGTGATCATCGTGACCCGCAACCCTTAGTGAAGCACCGCCGTCTTCCTTGCGGCCGAGAAGCCCGTGGCGGTGTGCCGCGCTGATCACACCGATCGCCAGGCGGTCGTTGGCGCAGAGAATCGTCGAATCGCAATGAACGCCGCGAGCGAAGTGCGCGTCCATCACGTCGCGGGCGTAGGCCTCGAAGTCCCAGCTTCCCGAGGGAACGCCGCCACCGACCGTCTCGGCGGGCTGACCCAGAGCGTGCATTCGTTCCCGATAGGCAGTCTCACGCTCACCGGCATTCGAGTTCACCGCCGGCATGCCGAGAAATACCGGTGATGGGCCGGTCCGGCAAAGATAATCGACGATCAGCTGCATGCTCTGACGATTGTCGGTACCGACGAAATCAACGCCGAAAGACGCTTCCGGTATTCTCGAATCAACGAGTACGAGCGGCAGATCGGCACTCAGGCGTTCCAGTGCCTCCACACTGGTCGAACGGCCAAGTGGCGCGACGATGACGCCGTCGACACCCATCGAGCGCAGCATGTCCGACGCCCGCGCCTCGACGCCGGGATCGCCGTGCGAGCTCTGCGCAATGATCGTGTAGCCCGCCTCGAAGGCAGCGGTTTCTATCGCACCGAGCAGGTTCGTGAAGAACAGGTCGTTGTAGTACGGGACGATCACGCCGATCAGTTCCGTACTCTTGCGATTCATGCGTGTGGCGAAGAAGTTCGGCACGTAGTCCACTTGCTCGAGACCGCACTCGATCCGCTCGCGAGTCGATCGTCTGACACTGCCGGCATCCTGGAAGTAGCGTGAGAGTGTTGGCCGTGACACGCCGATTGCCGCGGACAAGGCTTCCATGTTCCTGATTCTCGGTCTGCCTGCCGGCTCTGGTGAACTCGTCTTCACTGCGCACACCTACCGTCGTCGTCACGAAAAATTGTCGGCGCCCGCAAGCGGCGCTTGACGCTATCTTGACATGCGTAAAATAAGAAGCAACACTCGGTGACATGGCGCGACTGGAAAGCGGGATGGCCGAGCAGAGGTCATCGGAAACACTGGCGACGACAGCTAGGCAACCGACGATCGTGACTGTCGGTGAACTGCTCGTCGAGTTCGTGTCGCACGAGAAAGGGTGCGCTCTGGAGAGGATCGTCGATTACTCTGGTCCCTATCCGAGCGGGGCACCCGCCATATTTCTCGATCAGGCGGCACGGATGGGCGCGTCCACGGCAATGGTGGGTAGCGTCGGCGACGACGGCTTCGGTCGCGTGCTACTCGGGCGGCTGCGCGACGACGGCGTCGGCACCGACGCCATCCACGTCGCACCGCACCTGACGACCGGTACCGCCTTCGTCAGCTATCACGAAGACGGCTCCCGGGACTTCATATTTCATCTGCAGTCGACCGCGGCCGAACATGTCGTGTTCTCGCCCGAAGCAATGCCTGCGGGCGACCTTGTGCTCCACGTGTCTGCCTCCTCTCTCGGGCCACCCGCTCTTCGCGCCGCGATTCTCGATGCGGTCGAGGCAGTGCTCGACCGCGGGGGAAGGATCTGTTGCGATCCGAATGCACGGCCAGAGCTGATGCGCGACGACGAGGGCAGAAAGGCGCTGGAGATGATCGTGGCGAAGAGTTTCTGCCTGATGCCCAGTACCAGCGATCTCGGCTTCCTGTTTCCCGGCGAAACGGAAGAGGCCGCGATCGAACACCTGCTGTCGGGCCCGGCGGAGATCGTGGCGATCAAACGCGGCTCCGACGGTGCAAGCGTGGTACGGAATGGCGAGCGGCATGACGTTCCCGGTCACCGTGTCGACGAGGTTGATCCGACTGGCGCCGGGGACTGCTTCTGCGGCACGCTGATCGCACTGCTCATGCAAGGCGGTCCGCTTCTCGAGGCGCTCCGCCTTGCCAACGCCGCCGGCGCCCTCGCCGTGACACGCCGCGGACCGATGGAAGGCAATTCCTCGCCCGATGAACTCACGCGCTTCATTGAATCGGGCACTGCAGCTGGCGGAGAGCAGCCGACATGATCGACATGCAGACCTTGATCGAGAACAACCGCAGCGGAAAGGGTACGGGTCTGCCCTGCTTCTGCACGGCTAACGAGCACGTGCTGCGTTCTCTTCTGGAACTCACCGCGACAAGCGGCTTCCCGACGGTCATCGAGGCAACGTGCAACCAGGTCAATCAGGAAGGCGGCTATACCGGAATGACACCCGATGCCTTCATGGCATGGGTACTCAAGAGTGCCCGCGAGATCGGTGCTCCAGCGGAGCGTCTGGTTCTCGGTGGCGATCATCTCGGACCGAACCCCTGGCGCAACGAACAGCCGACGGTCGCCATGGACAAGGCCCGGACGCTGGTTCGTCGGTACGCCGCTGCGGGTTTCCGGAAGATCCACCTCGACGCGAGCATGCCCTGCGGCGGCGAGCCGCCACTCACCTTCGCACAGATTGCCGAGCGCGCTGCGGATCTCTGTAGCGTGGCGGAGGCGCACGCCCCCGACCCCTCGGCGCTGGTCTACATCGTCGGCACCGAAGTGCCGATTCCAGGCGGCGAGACGGAGGAGCCCGACGCGCTGGATGTGACCTCTGTCGCGCGGCTTGACGACACCATCGAAACCCATCGACAGGCGTTTGCCGCCAAAGGGCTCGACGAGGCGTGGTCGCGGATCGTCTCGGTCGTGGTCCAGCCAGGCGTCGACTTCAGCCACACCTCGGTCTTTCCATTCGAACCCGCCGGGGCCGCACCGCTCCGCGACGCGATCGAGAGCGCGCCCGGTCTATCCTTCGAGGCACACTCCACGGACTACCAGCCGACGGCTGCACTGCGATCCCTCGTCGAGAACCATTTCTTCTTTCTCAAGGTGGGGCCGGAGCTGACTTTTCGCTTCAGGGAGGCGGTCTACGCACTGGCATCTATCGAGCGCTGCACCGCCGGGATCGAAGAACTCTCGCGTCTTCCCGAGATACTCGAGGAGCGCATGGTGGCGAATCCGGAACACTGGAAAGACTACTATCAAGGGGAGCCGGAGCAAGTACGGATGCTCAGGCGGTTCAGCTACAGCGATCGCGTGCGTTACTACTGGAACGATGCCGAAGTCGCCGACGCCCTGCAAACCCTGCTTCGCAACCTATCCGCGAACGACCTCTCCGACACGCTGACGTCGCAGTATTTTCCGAACTTCGAGTTCGGGCAGATACCGAACAATCCCGACGAGATCGTCCGACACTGTGTACAGCGTTCGGCGTACCGGTACTTTGCGGCTTGTGGTTATGGCACTTGACTCGCTCATCTCCATTCCCTCCATGAGCCGGCCGGCCTTACCATCGGCGAGCCCTTCGACAGTTCCGCGGTACATCTTCTGCCGACGGTCTTTTCGTACGAGGCAGGCACCCCACGCCTCGTTCAAGGCGCGCATGTCAGCCGGGATCGACTGATCCGGCGCGGACGCCGGAAGGCTGTGGCAGATCGCAGTTTCAAACTTTGTCGTTTGAGCGAGGGTGCTCGCCAGCCGCTGCCGTCAAGCATGAACAAAGCCCACGTTCGTGAGCGGTTTCCGCGCGCAGATGACTTGCCTTCCGTGCCCCTTCCGGTTCGCTTCCAAGCAGCAGTTGCGACGCTCCTCGTCGTCCTTGCCGGTTGCGGTGCGGGCGGCGACACACCGTCAATCGGCGCCGCATAACCGGGCAATGGGTTGCCGGAAGAAGGTCCGGAGTCGCTGACCATCTCCGGCGCTCAGCCAATCGAGGAAGCGGACGCTGAAGACGTGGCGCTGGTCCGGCTGCCCTGGGGGGACTTTGGCCCCTTCGACGACCTTGCCGACACGGCTCGCTCAGAATATGCCGGCAACAACAGGCCCGCTGTGCTGAATGCGACCGCGAGTGGAGTGTTCGTCGACACACTGCTATTCGGACCTTTCGCACAGAGTCGGCTGCTCTGGGATAACTACCGCTCCGCTCGACTCTCCCCGCTCGATCTCTTGCAGAATCGGATGTATGCCGAGCTGCATGCCACGTCCGGGGAGGTGCGCCCGTCTCCGGTGCAATGGACGCGACGAGAGACCCGTCGCTACCAAGGCACACGGCGAAGGTATGCAGCCCCTGCGTTTTTCGCCCTGCGGCGTGGCTAACGATCCATTCGGCGCGTCTTCGATCCGGTAGGACCTGGGCAATTGATAGAGTGTGTCCGAAAGTTGCGGATTGCCCGCCATGCGAGCGACATCCGGGGCATCGCGAGTCTCGAACGGTGGCAATATCAGGCGCGGCGTGAGCAGCTCGTCGATCAAGGATTGCTCCTCCACGATCGCGCCCTTTTGCGAGGTTTGCCGGCTGGTCACTGTTCGCTTGCAAGCTTGCTAGTCGCTGTTTATGTCGCTGTTCGAATCGCTGCGTACGTTGCCGCTCAGGTCGATCAATACTTCGTTACGCCTGAAAGGCGGAAGCGTCCAAGGCGCATTGTATCCAGCCCATCGAGGGTCTGATTGCGGCATGTGATCGTTCGCGTCGAGCCATTCGAGCAGCACATCTGCGTTGCGCTCGCGCGCCTCGACTGTCGCCCTCCCCGCATAGCGCAGGGTCGCGACGCGCCTCGGGGGGATTTCGACCAGGATGACATCCGGATTCGATGGTCGTGGCGCACTGGTCAGAGAATAGCTGCTGGGCAGTACGAACTGGTAGCGCCAGGCTTCGCCTTCCTTCTCGAACGTCACCGGCGCTGTCATGGCGATCTCCTCGCCCGGGTCGGACTCCTGTTCCTCCGAGGTCACGGGGGACGTCATGGCGATCTCCTCACTGGCCTCGTTTTCGCCCGAGATATAGGCAAACAATTTTCGAAAGGCCTTGTTGCCAGCGTCTTTCGACGCGCCGCTGATTCGCGTTTCGGCAACGACTTGTCCCGCGTAGTCGCGAATCTCGAATTGCTCCTCCTTCCGGACCAGCTGATAGGGCGCTTCCTCGACCGACTCGACGCCGAAGACCGAACACCCGCTGACAGGGACCAACATGACGGGGCCGAGCACGACAGCGCTCAGCGACAACACGGATATCCAGCGACCCGAACGGTCTGCCGAGGATGATGATGAGTCCATGACAACAAGTTTCCAGAGTGAATTCAGGTGAGTGATCTTGATCTGCCGCAGTTACTGACGTTACACGACCTCGAGACAGGCAGAGAGATGAACTCGACGCGCTCAAGGCAGTTCGAAGAGCGACATGAGCTTGAACGTCATGACGAGATGATCGGGAGGAACACCGGTGCCTTCGTTGGACGATCAGTCCGGGAAATGACAGGCCACCGTGTGCCGATACAGGGAGTTGCCTGCACTCGCATCTGCAACTGATGCTGCTTCGCCCCGTGCAGAAGCCGTCAGCGGCACCGGTTCGATCTCACCGAGTCTCGGCGGCTCGTCTGCACAGCGTGCCTGTTGAGCGGCATCAAGCGTCGGTCGCTTCGGGCAACGGGCATGGAAACGACAGCCTGACGGCGGTGCTGCGGGATCGGGCAACTCACCCCCGAGCAGAATACGGATCCGCGCGCGCTCGCGCGCCGGATCCGGCAGGGGCACGGCGGACAACAACGCCTGCGTGTAGGGATGCGCCGCGCGGTCGAAGATGCTCGCCACGTCCCCGGTCTCGACGATCTTGCCGAGATACATCACGGCCACTCTGTCGGCAACGTGCCTGACGATAGCGAGATCGTGCCCGACAAAAAGATACGCCAGACCCAGCCGCGCCTGCAGGGAATCCAGCAGGTTGATGATGCTTGCGCGCACGGATACATCAAGTGCGGACACCGGCTCGTCAAGCACCAGGATATCGGGTGACACAGCCAGTGCTCGCGCGATGCCGACCCGTTGGCGCTGGCCACCGGACAGTTGGCGTGGATAGCTTTCGAGGTACCGATGATCCAGTTCGACCAAAGCCATCAGTTCATCGATGCGGGCTGCTCGAGCAGTCTTGTCCACACCGAAGGCGTTGAGCGGTTCGGCGATCAGATCGGCGACCGGCATACGAGGATCGAGCGCAGCAACCGGATCCTGGAAGACGATCTGCAGGCGGCGGCGCAGGGCCAGACGTTCGACGCGACTGCCGATCGTGCTCACGTCCTTGCCGTGCACGACGATCGACCCCCGGGTCGGTGCCGCGAGATCGAGAATGGCATGCGCCGTCGTGCTCTTGCCGCAGCCGGATTCACCGACCAGCGCCAGCGTCTCGCCCGACTGCAATTCGAGATCGATGCCATCGACCGCATGCACCGTGCCGATGCGGCGTCGAAAGAGCGCACCCGCGTACAGGGGATGGTGCTTGACCATGTCGGTGAGCTGCAGAACCGTGCATCGCGATTCGGGCGACAAGACATCCCTTTCGGCAAGAGCTCCTTGTTCGCCAGGCTGACTCGCTGGAGGCAAGTCCATCGGCACAGGCGCAGCGAACAGGTCACGATGAGTCAGAGCGCTTGCCGCTATCGCTCGGGATTCGAAGCAAGCAGCCCGCTGTGACGGCTGATCGGTCGACATCAAGTCTGGCTCGCTTTCACGACAGCGGCTTGTCGCCAACGGACATCGCGGTGCGAACGGGCAACCGGACGGCAGCGCGGTGGCTGCAGGCGGCATGCCGTCGACGCTTGCCAGCGTATCGCCGACCGGGGAGTCGAATCCCGGAATACAACCGAGCAGGCCGATGCTGTACGGCATTCGCGGCTGCTGAAACAGCGTATCGACCGCCGCCTCCTCGACGATCCGACCCGCGTACATCACCCCGACCCGATCTGCCATGCCGGCGACCACACCCAGATCGTGCGTGATCAGCAGCAACGCCGCACCGGTTTCACGTTGCGCTCGCTGCAAGACATCCAGCACCTGCGCCTGAACTGTCACGTCGAGCGCCGTGGTCGGCTCATCGGCGATGATCATCGCCGGGTCATTGGCGACGGCCATCGCGATCATCGCGCGCTGGCGCATGCCGCCAGAGAACTCGTGTGGATACGCATCGAAACGCCTGTCAGGTTCCGCTATGCCGACGAGATCGAGCAGTTCGACGGCACGTCGCCTCGCGCTCGATCGATCGATGGCCTGATGCGCGAGAATTGCCTCGACGATCTGCTGGCCGACGGTATACACCGGCGTCATCGCCGAAAGCGGGTCCTGAAAGATCATCGCCATCGATTGCCCGCGCAGACGCGACCGGGTCTCGTCATCCTGACCGAGCACATCCTGACTCTGCATCTCGTCGCCGTGCACGATGACCCGGCCACGGGCATGAGCACTTGCCGGCAGCAAGCCCATGATGGCCAGTGCCAGAGCTGACTTGCCGGCGCCCGACTCGCCGACGATGGACAGTGACTCGCCCCGGTGGAGTGCCAGGCTCACGCCTCTGAGCGCGTGCACGGGACCCGACTCACTGCGGTAGCTCACGTGGAGCCCCTCGACTGTCAGCACGGCATCGTTCGACGGGCTATTCACTTATCCCCGCACATCAGAATCGGGATCGAAGGCGTCTCGCAAGCCGTCACCAATGGCATTGACCGAGAGTATCAATGCGACTATGACTCCAGCGGGCGCGGCAAACAGCCACGGAAAACTGTTCACCTGCCGCGCACCGTCTCCGAGCAGGGTACCCAGCGAAGTATCGGGAGGCTGCACGCCGAAGCCGAAGTAGGCCAGGCTGGTTTCGGCAAGGATTGCACCACTGACGTTCAGCGTGGCATCGATGATCAGCAAGGATGCGATGTTCGGCAGGATATGCCGAATGACGATGAGCGGTCCGGGGACACCCATGTAGCGTGCAGCCGTGACGTATTCGCGCTCGCGGATCGACAGGGCGAGGCTTCTGACGACACGCGCCGACAGCATCCAGCCGAAGCCGGCAAGGAGCACGACCAGCAACAGCCACGAAGCACTCCCGTCTTGCCCCCCACCCGCCAGCAGCGCTATCAACAGGAAGGCCGGAATCACCAGAAGAAGATCGATTATCCACAGTGCAAACCGCTCCAGCCAGCCGCCATAGTAAGCGGCAAGAGCGCCGACCAGCGCGGCAAGGGTCGTCGACAGGATGGCGACGGCAAAACCGATGATCAAAGACTTTCCGAGACCGTGCAGGGTCAACGCCAGCATGTCTCGACCGGCTTGCGTCGTCCCGAACAGATGTGCACCGCCAGGCGGGCTCAAGAACGCCTGACGATCGACATCGTCGTAGTCCCAGGGCGACAGCATCGGGCCGACGACGGCCGCGACCAGCAGGACCAGCAGCATGCACAAGCCGACGACAGCTGTTCGGTTACGGGCGAATCGGCGTAGCAACAGCGCACGCCTGTCCGAGCGTCCGGGACGACTCACAGCGCGGCTGCCGGGTTTCACGGGTGCGGGTTCGATGGCCGAGGTCCTGATCGGGGTCTCAGCCAAGCCGGTGGCGTCCGGCCAATCTGACGCGCGGGTCGAGCCAGGCGACCAGCACGTCGGCGAGCAGGGCGCCACTCAGCACGCACACGCCACCGAATGCGGCGACGGCTACCGCGCCGTGGACATCCTGTCCCTGAATGGTCTCGACCGCGTAAGCACCCATGCCGTG
>ENA-ORXR01000165-ORXR01000165.1-marine-metagenome-genome-assembly--contig:-NODE-165-length-102983-cov-5.034750_pt1 | contig 102983 bp, 90 predicted proteins | sample MGYA00237866_ERZ511479 | MGnify/ENA metagenome assembly ERZ511479
GGCAATTACGCTGTCGTCGCCTTCGCCTGCTGTCACGAGGTCGCTACCGGTGCCTGCGTCGATTGTATCCTGCCCCAAACCGGAACTGATCGTATCATTGCCCGCACCTGCCACGATTGAATCGTCGTCAGAGCCGTCTGCAGCGTCGCCGGAATCTACCAGATCGCCTTCGGGATCAAGGGTATAGCCCGATCCGATGGAGTCGTTGCCGGACGTCCCTTCGACGATAAAATTCGGGGGCAGATCTGCGACAGTCTCGATGGTGACATAGCCCACGTCGATGTTGCCTGCGGTGTCTTCCACGGTGTAGGTGAACGGCTCTTCGCCCACGTCGCCGTCTGTCAGGACGGTCAAAGTGTTGTCGGCGTTCAGGGTCACCTGTTCGCCCGTGGGCAGAGTGACGGTTTCGCCGACGATTACATCGGTACCGTTGATCTGGGTGATGGTCAGTCCGCCGCCCGTTGTGTCGATATCGTTGTTCAGAACATCGACTGTCTTGGCTGTGTTCGGCTCCATCGTGATCTGGTCGTCAAACGCCAGTGCGATGGTCTGCACGCTGTTGGCTGCGATCAGGACGTTGGTATCATAGATCCCGTCACCGCCATCGCCCAGGGCGATGGTCATTGTGTTTGTCTGACCCGAAATCACAGGTGCCTTGATCGACAGCACCTGTGTGGTGCCGTCCATTTCGGTGTTGTAGGTGTCGCTTGCGACAGGGTTGTCGAGGTACAGGTTCGAGGAACTGGTCGAGTTGATCGTGTCGATCGAGATCAGATCGTTGTCCGCAGGCGTGAAGGGTACATAAGTGCCGTTGACCCAGACGCCAAACGCATCGTTTACGCCGCCGTTCACATACTCCAGATACTCCTCGGAGGAGAAGGTGAAGAGCATGGTGATGAAATCGCCGGTCGGTGTGAAGGTCGTCTCAAGGGTGACAACGTCTTGCGTGGCCTGACCCGTGATCGCGTCCAGATCGGCATTGCCGGCTGTGCCGTTGTCCGTGCTCGCGCCGCTTTCACCCGTGTTGGTGTTGGTCGTGCCGTCGGAGTTTGTGAAATCTTCTGCTCGCCCTGTGGACAGGATGATGCCCTCATCCCCGGGTGAGATGCTGCCTAGCGTAGCGTCACCGCCTGTGTAGGTGCCGGATGCGACCGTTGCCCCTGTCAGGGTTGCGTCTGTAACGACAACACCGTTGCCAAAGATGGTTTGTGCAAGGTCCAGTGCAGTTGCGTTTGTGTTGATGGCCAGCTCTGTTGCGTTAGGCATGATATTCTATCCAATCCGTATAGGCTGCGCAGCGCAGCGTGCATTTCGTTGGACAGATAAATGACAGGTGAATGAGGGGCCGCTGCGACCCGAAAGTGGTTAATAAGGGGCATTTGACCTTTTTGAAAAAGCCGAATTCCCCACGATTTGCAGGGTTATGCGTGTATACAGGTGAGAATGAGGCTCATCTGTGTGCAAATTATGCTTAACGCTGCCTTAATTGGTTAATCGCGATTGTGGGAGCGGGGGCGGGGCGTACAGGAGCCTGCGGCGCTGATTCATGCCCGAACGTTAAGTACCAGACGCGAACGGCCTGCACGGTTGCACTGCAATTCCTTGATCCCGCGCGCATCACTCGCTACCCCAGTAGGGACAGAGGAGACTGCGATGAAGATTTGCGCGATGACGATGGTCTATCAGGACTATTGGGCACTGGGGCAGTGGTATCGTCACTATGGCGGGCATCTGGGGCCGCGAAACCTGTTTATCATCGCACACGGCCATGATCCCGAAATCCAGCGGATCTGCCCCGAGGCCAGCATCATCACCATTCCGCGCGACGAGCTAAAGCATTTTGACCGCGTGCGTCTGCGTCTGATGAATGGCATCCAGTCGGGGCTGGGTAATGTCTATGACTGGGTGATCCAGACCGACACGGATGAGTTGGTGTGTTTCAACCCCGACAAATACGCCTCCTTTGCGGAGGTGTTCGAGAGCACGTCGGCGCCTGCCGTCTTTGCGCTGGGCCTCAATCTGGCAGAGCTGGAGGGCGATGCGCCGTTGGCCCCGGGCGAAAGCGTGTTCGCGCGCCGCGACGTCGTGGTCATCACTGGCAACTACAGCAAAGCGTGGGCGGTGAAAAAGGCCCTGCCGCTGCGCTGGCACGGTGTGTTCTGCGGGTACAAAAAGACCGAAGACTTCCCCTTCGAGATGCCAGACGATGTGTTTCTGGTTCATCTCAAACACGCCAATGCCACAGCGCTGGCCGATACGAATGCCGTGCGCCAGTCGGTCGCGGATTCGGTGGGCGAGGACTGGAACGTCAACGGCTGGGCCAATCCCGATTTCCACGCACAGCGGTTTTTCCGCAAGCTGGCGGCGGCAAAGGCACTGGACTGGCCCGAGGCACTCGAGCTGGGCTATGAGACGATCCGCGAAAATCCGGTGCGCGACCCGCAGCGCGGCATCGTCAAGCCCCCCTTCAACCACTATGTCTGTGCCACCGTCCTGCCGGAGTGGTTTAAGACGCTCTAACCCCCTTGATGGGCGCTGCAGCTTGGGACATAACAATGCCAGCGGTCCTGTAGCTCAACTGGATAGAGCACCTGACTTCTAATCAGGGGGTTGAGGGTTCGAGTCCTTCCAGGATCGCCAATTCAGCGGAATAGAGTCAGAATTGGCCGCGGCTAGTCGACCTTTTGCGCCTGAATGTCGTATTTCAGATCCGTCGCTTTGCCGCGGAAGATGTAATAGGACAAGATTGTGTAGCCGATGATCGCAGGCAGCACGAACAGCGTTCCCAGCAGAATGATGAAAAGGCTTTCAGGGGCCGATGCCGCCTCGTAAATCGTGATCTTTTCGGGCACGACATAGGGGTAAAAGGAATAGGCCATGCCGCCGTAGGCCAGCGTGAACAGCGCGGTTGCCGCGGCAAAAGGTGTCCATGACCAGCGGTCGCGCGACAGCGGCATGCGCGCCAGTTGCCACCACAGGAATGCCACCAGCAAGGCGGATACAATCGGCAGCGGCGAGAGGTAGAACAGCTGCGGGAAGCCGAACCATTTGTCGAAAATGCGTGTGCTGACGTAAGGTGTCGCAAGCGAGATCGCAAAGATGCCCAGCACCAGCCCCCAGATACCACCTTTGGCCCAGCCGATCGCGTGCATTTGCAGGCGGTCCTCGGTCTTCCAGATCAGCCAGGCTGCGCCGATAAAGCTGTAGCCGACCGTCAGAAAGACGGCCGTGAGCAGGGCAAAGGCAACGTGCGGCAGGGTCCACGTCAGGCCCATGACATACATCCCCAGCATAAAGCCCTGGCTGAGCGAGGCCATAAGCGAGCCGCCGAAGAACGCGCCATTCCACAGCGGTTTCTGGGTGCGCGGCGCCTTTGCCCGCATCTCGAAGGACACACCGCGCAGGATCAACCCGACCAGCATTACGAAAACCGGCAGGTATAGCGCCGTGAGGATTTCACCGTGGGCAGGCGGGAAAGCGACCAGCAACAGGCCCACTGCCAGCACCAGCCATGTCTCGTTGGCATCCCAGAACGGCCCGATGGACGCGACAAGGCGGTCCTTCTCGCTTTCGTTGGCCAGCGGCATCAGCAGGCCGACCCCCAGATCAAATCCGTCGAGGACCACATAGATCAGGATGGACAGCCCCATGAGGGCGGCAAAGGTCCACGGCAGCCAGACGGCAGGGTCCCCGAAATAGTCCATCGTTATTCTCCCGGTTGCAGGGCGGCCACGTTCGCTTCGCCGCGGCGCGGGTATTGACGGTTGGAGTATGCCTCCCCCCGTGTGGCGCGGCGCGCCAGATAGGTAATGACGCCGATGTAGGCAAAGATCAGCAGCCCGTAGATCACCAGATAGCCGATCAGCGTGCCCAGCACCATGCCGGCCGGCACATCGCTCACCGCGTCTTTTGTGCTCAACACGCCCTGAACCAGCCACGGCTGGCGTCCGATTTCGGTTGTGTACCAGCCGGCCAGTGTGGCGATCCAGCCGCTAAAGCTCATTGCGCAAAAGGCGTAGAGGGGCAGTTTCGGCATGTCGCCTGCGCCGTATTTGCGCAGCAGCACCAGCCCCGCCCACGACAGCAGCAGCATCGCCATGCCGGTTCCGACCATGATGCGGAAGGCATAGAACACAGGCGCCACGCGCGGGTGCATCACCTCGCCCTCCTCGGTCACAAAATCATTCAAGCCGGGCACGACACCATCCATCTTATGCGTCAGGATGACCGAGGCCATGTTGGGGATCGCGATTTCAAAGCGGTTTTCGCGCGCTTCCTCGTCGGGGATGGCGAACAGAACCAGCGGGATGTTCGGGCCGGTTTCCCAGTTCCCTTCCATCGCGGCGACCTTGGCGGGCTGGTATTCGAGTGTATTGAGGCCGTGGAAATCGCCCGCGAGGATTTGCAGCGGGATCAGGCCTGCGCCTGCGATGATGCCAACGCGCAAGGCCGATCGCACGTCCTCGCCGCGGTCCCCCCACAGCATCCGCAGCGCAGAGATACCCGCGATCAGGAAGGCAACGGTCAGGCCCGAGGCCAGCATCATATGCACAAACCGGTAGGGCATGGAGGGGTTGAAGACGATCTCGAACCAGCTGGTCGCGTGGACCACCCCGTCGATCAGCTCATACCCTTGCGGGGTGTGCATCCATGAATTCAGAACGATGATCCAGAAGGTCGACATGGTCGTGCCGAAGGCGACCAGAAATGTCGCCAGCGTATGCACCCACGGCTTTACCCGCGAGGCGCCGAACAACATGATCCCCAGAAACACAGCCTCGAGGAAGAAGGCGGTCATCACCTCATAGGCCAGCAGTGGTCCCGCGACATTGCCCACGGTTTCCATAAAGCCGGGCCAGTTGGTCCCGAACTGGAAGGACATGGTAATGCCCGACACAACCCCCATCGCAAACGACAGCGCAAAGACTTTGACCCAGAACATGTAGGCGTCCATCCACTTGCGTTCGCCCGTGGCGGTAAAGCGCAGTTTGAAGAACAGCAGCACCCAGCCCAACGCGATGGTGATCGTTGGAAACAGGATATGGAACGAAATGTTGGCACCAAACTGGATGCGCGAGAGGAGGAGTGTGTCCACGGGTTGCTCTGCCTTCGAATTACCTAATCTTCACGCGCATACATATCGCTTTTCCGGCGCGATAGAAGGCGGTGCGACAATAGGCGCGTTTGATCTGTTCACTGCTGCAAAAATGCCGCCTGCACCGGCGTAGTGCACAAAGATGTATGTATCGTTTCGGCCGGTATCATTGTGTAACCAGCCCCAGCGCGCGGGCCTCTGACATGGCCGAAATTCCACCGTCGACAACGATGTCTTCGCCCTTGATCCAGTGGCTGTCGGGATGGGCGAGGAATGCAATGACATGGGCGACTTCCTCGGGTGTGCCGGCGCGTCCGGTTTGCTGCATTGTCTGCACGGCACGCTCCCCGATAGCGGCGATGAAATCATCCAGAATTCCCGTTGCGATGGGCGCTGGGCTGACGGAATTGACACGGATGCCACGGGCCAGAAAAGCGGCCGTGGTGGCCTTTGTGTAGGCGATCACCGCTTCTTTCGAGAGAACATAGGCGCGGGTGTGGTCGATGCCTTGGTCCGTGATGAAAACCTCCAGCGCATCGGCGTCTTTCAGCGCCATCAGGGCTTTGACTTGTGCGATGTTTTCGCGCCACAGCAGGCCCGCGCGGCTGGCGGTGTGCACGATCCGGCCACCGTCGACGATTTTGGGCAGCATCGCTTTGGTCACGTCGCGCAGTCCGAACCAGTTGACGCGCAGCACATCCGATCCATTACCGGGGCGGGGCGGCAGGCCTGCATTGTTGACCAGTACGTCGAAGGGCCCGTCCAGTTGCGCGCAGGCATCCGCCGTCGCGGCCCTGTCCCCCAGATCAACAGGCAGCCAGCGGTCCACGCCTTGCGGCTGCGCAATGTCGAGGGCCGTCACCTCGCAGCCGCGCCGCTTCAAAAGGGCCACGGTTTGCGCCCCGATCCCCGTTGCCGCACCAGTTATTAGAACGCGCATTGCTATGTCTCTCCCTGCCTTGCAGCCCGCCATTGCCGGTATCGGCGCGACTTTAACTGACCACTGTCGTTTGTCATGTGCTGAAATTTCCGGCGGGTCTTGGTATAAACAGGCTTGGCAGGGGTGCCCTTGTCATGCACGATGAAACTAAAGTTCTGCATTGCTGAAGTTTACACGCTGCTGCCAAAGGAGATCCCGAATGCCAAAGAACGCAATCCACTGGGACCGCACCGCCCCGCCGCCGCCCGTCTGTGACAGGCTGGAGGGGGCGACACAGGCAGATGTGGTCATTGTGGGGGCAGGGCTGACGGGGCTGCGCACGGCGATTTCACTGGCCGAGGCGGGCACGGATACGGTCGTTATCGACGCCGAGAAAATCGGATTTGGGGCGTCGGGCCGCAGCGGGGGGCAGTGCAACCCGATCTGGCGCGCGACGCCGGACGCGCTGCGCGCCAAATTCGGCCCCGCGCAGGCGGACCGCCTGATCCAGACCACGCTCACCAGCGCGGATGACCTGTTTGACGACATACGGCGTTACGGCATTGCATGCGAGGCCGAGCAGAATGGCTGGGTGCAGGCCGCGCATACGCGCAAGGCGGCGCAAGGTCTGGCACAGTTACAAGAGGGCTGGGCCGCAGAGGGCGCGGACATCCGTGTGTTGACGCAGGCACAGACCCACGCCGCCGTTGGCTCAGACACCTATGATTTCGCGCTGCACCACGGCAAGGGCGGGTTTGTGCAACCGCTGGGGCTGACGCGCGGTTTTGCAAAGACCGCACAGGCCGCAGGCGCCCGCCTGTACGAACGCGCGCCTGCCACGCAGATCACGAAACACGGCACAGGCTGGCGCGTCACAACGCCCGGCGGTGATATCACCTGTGCGCAGGTCATCCTGACGACAAACGCCTACACCGATGCGCTGATGCCAAAGCTGCGCCAGACCGTGCTGCCGATGTTCAGCATTTCGATCGCCACAGCCCCGCTGAGCGATGCGCAGCGCAAGACGGTCCTGCCGGAGCGCAAGACAATCGCGGACACGCGGCTGGCGATTTACTATGCGCGCTATGATGCAGACAACCGGCTGATTTTCGGTTGCGTGGGCAGCGGGCACGATCCGAACCTGCTGGGTGGGGTCGGGCGGTTGCGCACAGGGCTGCATACCGTCTGGCCGCAGCTGAAAGGGATCGGGATCGAATGCACCTGGGGCGGGCGCATCGGCGTCACCCCCGATCTGATGCCGCACATGTACGAACCTGCACCGGGCATTCTGGCGGGGCTGGGGTTCAGCGGGCGGGGCATCGCGATGACGTCGGTCATGGGGCGCAGTCTGGCGCGCAAGGTGCTGGGCGGGGCCAACAGCGATCTGCCGTTCCCCGTCTCTGCCATGACTCCGGTCCCGTTCCACGAAATCTCGCGCAGGCTGGTGCCACTGATGGCGCCGACCATGTCGATCAAGGACAAGGCGGCGGTCATATGGGACCGCGCCACCCACAAGGAAAGCTGACCCATGCAATTTATCAACTTCGCCGAGCAGGATATCACACCGGTCCAGAAGGACGTTGCTGGTGACGTCATCGACGGCGCGCCCCGGCAAAAAGTCTGGAGCCATTTTGTCGGCGCGGACGGCACCTTCAAGTCGGGTATGTGGGACAGCACCGCAGGCGTATTTCGCGGGCCGATGAACGACCAGATCGAATTCTGTCATATCCTTGAAGGGGAGGCGCGGATCGAGACGGCCGACGGCGCGTCGCGGGTGGTAAAAGCGGGCGATGCCTTTGTGATGGATAACGGGTTGCAGCCGGTCTGGCATGTCGCGAAATACGTCCGCAAGCATTACGTCATCGTCGCTGTCGCGCCCTGAGCGGGAGACAGAGAATCCCCCCTCATCCTGCAGGTCTGCGCTGTAGATTTATACCCGTGATTGTGTGGAGCACTAGTGCACTCGCGCGTTGCGGTAGCCCGCCTGCCGTGCGGTGTGCCGTGGTGCCGCCGCGTTGATCACAGGGCAAGGGTTCTGGTCGCTTACTGACAATAAATGTCGTTTCCCGCTCGTATCTCCGAGGAATTCATGTTCCATTGGCGCACACATCCTCGCGTGGTCACCACGAAGAGGGGAAATGGGAGAAAACTATGAAAATGATGATTACTGGTGCAGCCGCTGCGGCTGCCTTGTCGTTGGGCGCAACTGCGGCCCATGCCGATTGCGGCAAAGTCTCGATTACTGAAATGGACTGGGCGTCCTCGGCTGTTGTGACGGCTGTCGCGACCTTCCTGATGGAGCAGGGCTATGGCTGCGATGTGCAAAAAGTACCCAGCTCTACCGTGCCCGCGCTGACGTCGTTGTCCGAAACAGGCGAGCCTGACGTGCTGACCGAAGTCTGGGCAAACTCGACCCCGTCCTATGAGCCGCTGCTGGCCGACGGCAAGCTGGTCGAGCTGGGCAATGTCCTGTCCGATGGCGGCGTCGAGGCGTGGTGGATCCCCGCCTATCTGGCCGAAAGCAACCCCGAGCTGACAACATGGGAAGGCATCATGGCCAACCCTGCGGCTGTGGGTGGCAAGTTCCACGATTGCCCGTCGGGCTGGGCGTGCGACATCATCAACGCCAACAACCTGAAGGCCGCAGGCATCGAGGGCACAGGGCTGGAACGCTTCCAGCACGGTTCCGGCGAAACGCTGCAAACCTCCATCGCGGCGGCTTACGACGAAAAGGCACCTTGGTTCGGCTATTACTGGGCACCCACAGCGGTGCTGGGCAAATACCCGATGGTCAAGGTCGAAGTGCCGGCTTACGATTCCGAGGCGCACGCGTGCAACGGTGACGTGGATTGCGCCAAACCCGGCTTTTCCGCCTATCCCAGCGCCAAGGTGGTCACCGCCGCATCCGCCGCATTCGTAGAGCGTGAGCCGGACGCAGCCGAGTTGCTGCGCAACCTGTCGTTCACCAACGCCCAGATGGGCGATGTGCTGGCATGGCGTCTGGACAACAACGCCTCTTACGACGAGGCGGCCGTGTATTTCCTGACGACCTACAAGGACACATGGGGCGGCTGGCTCAATGATGAAGCCAAAGGCAAGCTCGCAGCGGTTCTCAAGTAACCGGTGCTAATTCTCTCCCCGCGCAGCTGGCCTGCGCGGGGAGTTTTCTTTTTTCGGGGGATGACTTATGGCCTTTTACGACGGGCTCTTTAACACGCTTGGGCTGGGTGACTGGTGCAAGGGCAGCGAATCAGATGCGCCCATGTCGATGGCCGATTTACTGGCTCAAAGCAGTGGCGAAGAGCAGACAGGCGCCTTCTTTCCATTCCCCTCGCTGGATAACCTCAATGAAAGCTGCCCTGCGATTTTGCAATCGCGCGATGTCACCAAAGGCATCGAAGAGGGGTTTCTGGCAGCCAAGCCGGGCCTCAAGGCCTTTCTGGACCCGATCACCCAGCCGCTGAGCTGGTTGCTGGACGGGGCCCTGTGGACATTCAGCGCGACACCGTGGTTCATCATGATCCCTATTCTGGTGGCGATTGCATGGTTCGCCTCGCGATCGGTCGGGGTGACGGTCTTTGTTGCCTTCTCGATCTTTCTGCTGGGGCTGGTCGACCACTACGAAGTGGCGATGCAGACGCTTTCGATCATCTTTGTGTGTACGGGAATTTCTGTCATGCTTGGGGTGCCTATCGGCATCGCCATGTCGAAAAGTGACCGGTTGCAACGCGCGCTGGTGCCGGTGCTGGACCTGCTCCAGACCCTACCGACATTTGTCTATCTGATCCCGCTGATCTTTCTGTTTTCGGTCACGGAATCAAAGCTGTACGGCATTGCGATCATCCTTTATGCGATTGTGCCCGTGGTGCGTCTGACCGATCTGGGCATCCGTCTGGTGGATCAGGACGTGATCGAGGCGGCCAATGCGTTCGGCATGAATTCGCGGCAAAAACTTATCAGCGTTGAGCTGCCTTTGGCCCTGCCCAATATCATGGCGGGCATTAACCAGACTATTATGATGTCGCTGGCGATGGTGGTCATCGCCTCGCTTGTGTCGGCGCCCGGGCTGGGGGTCAACGTGCTGCGCGGCATTCGCAACCTCGAATTGGGCGTTGGTATTGTGGCGGGTATCGGCATCGTGCTGCTGGCCGTGATCCTTGATCGCGTCTCCAAGGCGGCGCTGTCGCGGGTCGATATGACCCGCGTGAAACACTAAAGGACGCATGGCATGAGCATTGATCCAAAAGTAAGCCTGCGCGGCCTGTATAAAATATTCGGGGCACGCGACAAAGACGTGCTGCCCCATGTCCGCGACGAGGGCATGGGCAAGGAGGCGCTGCTGGCCGAGCACGCCCATGTCCTTGGACTGCAAGACATCAACGTGGACATGCAGGCGGGGGAGATCACTGTCGTCATGGGCCTGTCCGGCTCGGGCAAGTCGACGCTGATCCGGCACCTCAACCGTCTGATCGACCCCACCGCGGGCGAGGTTCTGGTGGACGGTGTCGACGTTATGGGCCTGTCCGAGGAGGCCCTGCGCGAGGTGCGCCAGACCAAAATGTCGATGGTGTTCCAGAAATTCGCCCTGCTGCCCCACCGTACCGTTCTGCAAAACGCCGCTATGGCGCTCAAGGTGCGGGGCGTGGACCAGCCTACGCGCCATGCGGAGGCGCGCAAATGGCTCGACCGTGTGGGGCTGAACGGCTACGAGGATCGCTATCCTGCGCAGCTGTCGGGTGGCATGCAGCAACGGGTGGGCATCGCCCGCGCGCTGACAGCCAACACGGACATCATGCTCATGGACGAGGCGTTCTCGGCGCTTGATCCGCTGATCCGCACGGATATGCAAAACCTGCTGCTGGAATTGCAGGACGAGCTGCAAAAGACGATCATTTTCATCACGCACGATCTGGACGAGGCGCTGAAACTGGCCGACCATCTTGTCATTCTCAAGGACGGCGCAGTGGTCCAGCAAGGGGAGCCGCAGGGCATCCTGATGCACCCCAGTGATCCCTACATCGAGGACTTTGTCAGCGACATCAACCGTGCGCGTGTGCTGCGGGTCAAATCGGTGATGGGACCGCTGAAGGGGACCGATTTTGCGGGCGATGTCGACATCCGCGACAATCTGGAATCGCTTATCGCGCGCTCCGAGGGGGACACGACATTGCACTACCGTGTGATGGATGACGGCACCCCCGTGGGGGAGCTGCACATGCGCGATCTGGTCAAGGCGCTTGTCCCGCGCCTGTCCTCGACCGAAGCGGCCTGACCTCTCAGGCTGCGGCTGTCGCGATGGCCTGCTCCAGATCGGCGATCAGATCGCCGGTCGCCTCCAGCCCGATGTTGAGACGCACCAGCCTGCCGCCGAAACCCTGGCCCAGATTGTCCAGATCGGGCCTGTCCAGATCGGGATAGACAACGGCAAGGCTGTTGACCCCGCCCCAGCTGAGCCCGATGCGAAAGACGCGCAGGGCATCCACAAACCGCTCGGCCTGCGCGGCAGTCCAGTTTGCATTGAACTGGAAGGAAAACACGCTGGCAGAACCGGTAAAATCGCGCTTCCAGATCTCGTGCCCCGCGCAGGAGGGCAGGGCAGGGTGCGCAACGGTGGCGATCTGCGGATGTGTTGCCAGCCAGTTGGCCACCTCCAGCGCCGAGGCCTCGAGCCGGTCAAGGCGCACGGCCAGCGTCTGCAATCCGCGCAGGGCCAGTGCGCAATCGTCGGGCGAGACGGCCAGCCCCAGCTGCCGGAACACCGGCCCCACCGCATCGTACCCCGCGTCCGTGCGCACGGAGACAGAGCCAAGCAGCAAGTCGCTGTGCCCGCCGACATATTTCGTAAGCGCCTGAATGCTGACGTCGACACCGTGGGCAAAAGCGTCGAACAAAACCCCCGCCGCGTAAGTATTATCAAGGGCGACAGCAACGCCGCGCGCACGCGCAGCGCCGACAATTGCGGGCACATCCTGAATTTCCATCGTGACGGAACCGGGGCTTTCGCACCAGATCAGAGTGGTCGTGTCGCGGATCAGATCAGCGATGTCCGCACCGATCAGCGGGTCATAGGCCTCCACCTCCACGCCAAAGCCGCGCAGCAGGCCTTCGGCCATTTCCTTGTTCGGGCCATAGGCCGAATGGGGCACCAGCGCGTGACTGCCCGCCTTGCAAAACGCCATGTAGACCAACGCAATCGCGGCCTGCCCGCCGGGCACGATGAAGGTATGGCGCGCGTCCTCTAGGTGGGCCAGACGGGCCGACAGCTCAAGACTGGTAGGCGTGCCGTACAGGCCATAGGAATAGCCCTGCGTGTCCTGACGCCAGTCGTCGCTGACAGCTGCCTGCGTGGCAAAGACGGTGGTCGATCCGCGGTACACCGGCGTCACCAGCGAGGTGTAGTCGCGCCGCGACAGCGGGGCCGGATCAAGGAGTTTCGTGCGCCAGTCCATTGGTGGCTCCTTCAGGGTTGCAGGTGTTGCAGGGTGCGCACATAAATCTGCACGGCATCGACCAGTTCTTCAATGTCGATAAATTCGTTCAGCGAATGGCACTGCGCCAGCGCGCCCGCCCCGCAGATCACCGCAGGGCAGCGAAAATTGGGCGCATCGGTCGAGCCGGTAAAGGCCGCAACCACAGGGGGCGCGCCGGTGACGGCATGGCAGGCGTGCAGCAGGCTGGCCACGATGGGCGCGGAATGCGGCGTGCTGAACGGGGGGACCTCTATGTCGGGGGGGCTGACGGTTGCGTTGAAATCGGGATGCTGTGCTGCCACCGTGGCCAGCACGGCGTCGATCTCGGCCCTGACAGTTGCAAGGGTCTCGCCCGGAATGGTGCGCCGGTCCACGTCGATCCGACAGATATCCGGCACCGAACTGGCATTGGCGCCGCCTGCAATCACCCCCACGCTCAGCGATGGCGTGCCGCAGACCGGATCGGGCGTGCGCTGTTGCAGATCGGCGGCCAGCGCATGCAGCCCGCTCAGGACGTGGGTCATGTGCCAGATCGCATTTACACCCAACGCGGGCGTGCTCGAATGTGCCGAGACACCGCGCGTCGTGATCGAAAAGCAAATCTGCCCTTTGTGCGCGGGGCAGACGGCCAGCCCGGACGGTTCGGCCACAATCGCGCAATCGACGGGTGGCCCGTGCCGCCCGAAGTGCCGCGAGCCGAGCATGCCGTGCTCTTCGTCCACAACGCCCGCGACGATCACGTCCCCCGCCAGCGGGGTACCAGCCTGTTGCAGCAGGCGGATCGTCTCAAGGTAGGCGGCAAGGCCTGCCTTCATGTCGCAAGACCCGCGGCCATAGATTTTGCCATCCGCGATGCGCGGCTCAAAGGGCGCGTCATAGCCCGCAACCCCCACAGTATCGAGATGCCCTGCCAGTAGGACGGTCGGTCCGCCGCCCGATCCGCGCAAGCGGCCCCAGACATTGCGGCGTCCGGCGCTGACCTCATGGCTGTCGACCTCCAGCCCCAGACCGGCCAGCTGGCGCGCGAATAACTCCGCCATTGCCGCCTCGGGCGGTGTGCCACCGGCCGCGCCAAAGCTGTTTACGCTGGGGGTGCGGATCATCGCGGCCAGATCTGCCAGCAGGCGGTCGCGGTCGGGGGCGGGTACGCTCATGTCAGGACGGGAATTTCCGGGGCTGCACGACGCGAGATCAGCTTTGGGCCTGCCTCGGTGATGACCACGTTTTCCTCGTGCAGCATCATTTTGCCGGGCGCGAAATCATAGCCCGGCTCGATCGCCAGAACCATGCCGGGGACCAGCACCGTCTGGTCCGTCGCCATGATAGAGGGCCATTCGGTGTTGCGCAGCCCCACGCCGTGCCCCATGCGCCCGACCGATCCGCCCTGCGCGCCGCCATCGGTCAGAACCGTGTTCATGGCCTGCCAGATGTCGCTGCACCGCGCGCCGACCTGTGCAGCCGCGATCCCCGCATCCGTGGCGCGGTGCACCAGCGCATAGGCCGCTTTGGTCGCGTCACTGGCCGCGCCAAGGGCAAAGTTGCGGTCGAAGTCGCTGAAATACCCGTCGATCTCGGCGCCGGTGTCGATGAACATCACATCCCCGTCCTGCAATATACGGTCGGTCGGAAAGCGGATCGCGTCATCCGCCCCGCCCGCCCCGGAGGATGTCACGATGTAGGGCGCTGAATCCACGCCCCGCGACAGCACGTCGATGCGGTAGGCGTTGCGGGCCGCACGCTCGCTCATGCCGGTGTGGATGATGTTTGGCACGTTGTCGTAGGCATCCGAGACAAGGGCGCAGATGTGCGTCAGCTTTTCGATTTCGCGCGCGGATTTGACCATGCGCAGATCGCGCAGGATGTCTGTGGCATCCACCAGTGCTACGGGATCAAGTTGCGCAACCAGCTGGGCCACATCATTGGCGGGCATCCGCAAATGCGTCTCCGGCCCCATCGGCACGCCCACGCGGCTGTGCGGACCGCCCAGATCGCGCAGGGTCGCGGCCAGCAGGCTGATCCCCTCGTCCTGCGGATCGGGGGAGGACCAGATACGGATGTCGGTGACCCAGCATTGCGACACGGCGTTCTGGCCGATGCCGGGGATGACGGCGACCGGTGCGCCCTGCGCGGGGATGATCAGGAACCACGGGCGCGTCGGGCTTTGCCAGAAGTAGCTGTTGAAGCCGCTGAAATACTGGAAGTCCGCCTCGGTCATCACCAGCAGCGCATCAAGCGATTGCGCGGCCATCCTCTTCTGGGCGCGGGCGGTGCGGGCCTCGAATTCATCCACGGGAAAGCCGCGTTGCGGGGTGTGATGCGGGGACATGGCGGGGGGTCCTTCAGGCGGTGGGCAGGTGTTTGGTGAAAAGCTGGCCCTGCGCGGGCACGGTGTCGTCAATGCCTGCAAGGCGCAGCAGGTGCCAGGCCAGCGCGTGGTTGCTGGCGGTGACCGGTTTGCCCAGCTGTGCCTCGGCGGTGGGGATGATCGCGGCGGCGCGCAGGCTGGTGCAGGAAATGAACACGCCGTCCACATCCGCGTTGCCGCCCACCGACAGGGCCGCGTCCAGAATAGAGGCCTGATCGATGCGGCCCACGACCGCGTCGCTGTCCTCGTAGAAGGAGCCGACGACGGTGACGGCGATGCCAGCCGCGTTGAATTTATCCTGCATGGCCTGGGTCACGTCGGGTGTGTAGGGCGTGACCAGCCCCAGCCGCGTGACCCCCAGCGCGTGCAGCGCCGCCTTGGCCGCCGTCAGCGGGTTGGAGGAGGGGATGTCAGGGTGGCTGTGAGAGATGATCTGCGCCACCCGCGCCTCTCCGATGATGGTCGAGGCAGAGGTGCAGCCATAGCCGATGGATTTCAGGTCCAGATAATCCGGCAGCAGGGCGGCGGCCTTGGGCAGCTCGTGTGCCATGCGGGCCAGCGTGTCTGGCGTAACGGTGACATCGCAGGCAAGGCGCGCATGATAGACCGCGACACCGGGCAGGCGGGCCAGCTGGCGAAACTCCTCCTCCATCGTCTGATCGGATTCGAGCACCAGCAGCCCGATGCGCGCCCGCGCGCCGGCCCCTGCATCGGTCCCGAAGGGCAGTTTTTCGATGCGGCTTTGATGGTCTTTCATCTGCGTCCCCCCCTCGCGCGCCTTCAGCCTAGGCCGCGCGCGCAAGGGGTGCGTTGCGAAAAACGACATCGCAGCCGCCGGATCAGTCAGAGCGGGTGGCGGGGGACCTCAAGTTTCTGGCGGGCCATACCCGCCGCCGCCTGGGGATTTGAGGACAAAGACATCGCCCACACCCAGCTCGGCCTCGTCGTTGCCTGCCAGCGGCTCAAGGCGGCCATCGGCGCGCTCGATGCTGTTCTCGCCGGTTTGGCCGGCGTGCCCGCCGGCGGCACCGTGGGGCGGGACCACGCGGTGCGAGGAAAGGACCGTGACCGTCGCAGGTTCCAGAAACCGCAGGCGGCGGGTGATGCCACACCCCCCCCGATACGCCCCGTCCCCACCCGAGCCTGCCCGGATCGAAAACGCGTCCAGCTGCACGGGGAACCGCGTCTCGAGGACTTCGGGATCGGTCATGCGGGTGTTGGTCATGTGGCTGTGCACCGCACTGGTGCCGTGGAACCCGTCGCCCGCGCCCGTGCCGCCGCAGATCGTCTCATAGTTCTGATAGGCGTCGTTGCCGTAGACAAAATTGTTCATCGTCCCCTGACTGCCCGCGATCACCCCCAGCGCGCCATACAGCGCATCGGCAATTGCCTGACTGACCTCCGTGTTGCCGGAGATGACAGCCGCGGGGGCGTCGGGGTTGATCATGCTGCCCTCGGGCACAATGAGATTGAGCGGCTTGAGGCACCCCTCGTTCATGGGGATGTCGGTGCCGACCAGCGTGCGAAAAACGTACAGAACAACCGCGCGGCAAATCGCCAGCGGCGCGTTGTAGTTCAGCGCATTCTGGGGCGAGGTGCCGGTGAAATCAATCTGCGCTTCGCGCGCAGCCTTGTCCACTGTGATCGCGACCTTGATCTGGTCGCCGCTGTCCAGCGGGTAGGTAAAGGCGCAGTCGTGCAGCACATCCAGCACGCGGCGCACGCTTTCCTCTGCGTTGTCCTGAACGTGGCTCATGTAGGCGTGCACGGCCTCCACGCCGAACTGTTCGGTGATCTTGTGCAGCTCGCCCATCCCTGTGGCATTGGCGGCGATTTGTGCCGAGAGATCCGCCATGTTCTGATCAATGTTGCGGCACGGATAGCGGCCAGAGGCCAGCAGGGCGCGGGTTTGCGCCTCGCGCAGTTTGCCTTGCTCGACCAGCAGGAAGTTGTCGATCAGCACGCCTTCTTCGTCGATGGTGCGGCTGTCGGGCGGGGCAGAGCCGGGGGTCTTGCCGCCGATGTCCGCGTGGTGCCCGCGACTGGCCACGGTGTAAATGATGCGCGTGCCCTGCGCGTCAAAAACGGGTGTGATGACCGTCACGTCAGGCAGGTGTGTGCCGCCATTGAACGGGTTGTTCATCATAAACACATCGCCGGGTTTGATCTTGCCCTTGTTCTGGGCCAGAACCACCCGCACGCTTTCGGACATGGAGCCGAGGTGCACGGGCACATGCGGCGCGTTGGCCACCAGATCGCCCGCCGCGTCAAAGATCGCGCAGCTGAAATCATAGCGTTCCTTGATGTTGACCGAATAGGCGGTGTTGGCCAGCGTGGCGCCCATCTGGTCGGCGATGGACATGAACAGGTTGTTGAATACTTCCAGCATCACGGGATCGACACGGGTGCCGATTGCCTCGGTGCGGGTCAGTGCCGTGGCGCGGGTCAGGACCAGACAGCCGCCCGCGATGCATTCCGCCTGCCAGCCCTGCTCCAGAATATTGGTGCCGGTGGGTTCGGTCAGGATTGCGGGCCCCTGAACCACGTCGCCCTTGCGCAGGGTGGTGCGGTCGACGACGGGCGTGTCGTGCTGTGCACCGTCCGACCACATGCGCACGCTGTGCAACGCGCCGGGCGCGCCGCTGGTGTCGGGCAGGTGCACGCTCTCGCCTGTCTCGCCAATGGCCTCGGTCGAGAGAACCTCGATCAGCAGGGCGGCCCCCTCGGGCACAAAGCCAAAGCGCTGCTGGTGCGCGCGCTCGAAGGCGCGGGTCATCTGCGCCTGGGTGCCAAAGGGCACCTCAAGGGTCTGTTGCGCGCCCGTGGGGCGGATGTGGGCGGTTTGCACGGTGCGGATTTGCGCGGCAGCAATGCCCTGACCGCGCACCTCGGCCACTGCGTCCTGTGCCAGTTGGTCCAGCACATCGCGGGCCTGCGCAGTGCAGGTAATCTGCTTGCCGAACTGGTGTTCGCGCATGGCACGCACATCGGCCAGCCCCATGCCAAAGGCCGACAGAACGCCCGCGAAGGGATGGATGAAAACGCTTTGCATGCCCAGGGCATCAGCCACAAGGCAGGCGTGCTGCCCGCCTGCGCCGCCAAAACAGTTCATCGTGTATTTGGTCACGTCATAGCCACGCTGGACGCTGATCTTTTTGATCGCGTTTGCCATGTTTTCGACGGCGATGCGCAGAAACCCCTGGGCAATTTCAGGCGCGCTCAGCCCGCCGCCGATCTGTGCGGCCATCGTGTCGAATTTCTCGCGCACGGCCTCGACGTCCAGCGGGGCGTCTGCATCGGGACCAAAAACGGGGGGAAAGAAATCCGGCTGGAGCTTGCCCAGCAGGACGTTGCAATCGGTCACGGTCAGCGGGCCGCCGCGCCGGTAGGCGGCAGGGCCGGGGTTGGCGCCGGCGCTTTCGGGTCCGACCTGCATGCGCCCGTCGCGGTAGCTGAGGATCGAGCCGCCGCCCGCCGCAACCGTGTGGATCGACATCATCGGCGCGCGCATCCGCACACCTGCCACCTCTGTCTCGAAGCTGCGCTCGAACGCGCCCGCGTAGTGGCACACATCCGTCGAGGTGCCGCCCATGTCAAAGCCGATCAGCTTGTCAAATCCGTGTTCCGTCGCGGTGCTGACCATGCCGACGACACCGCCCGCAGGCCCCGACAGAATTGCGTCGCGCCCCTCGAACAGGGCGGCATCGGTCAGCCCGCCGTTGGAGCGCATGAACATCAGCTGGTCACAGCCGCCCTGATCCGTGCCCAGTGCATCCGCGACCTGCCGGACATAGCGGCGCAGGATCGGCGACAGATAGGCGTCCACCACAGCGGTATCGCCGCGCGAGACAAGCTTGATCAGCGGGCTGGCCTCATGGCTGAGGGAGACCTGCTCGAACCCGATTTCCCTGGCCAGCGCACCAAGTTGTTGTTCGTGGTCCGAAAACCGGTAGCTGTGCATCAGCGCCACTGCCACACTGCGGTAGCCATTTGCGTGGGCCTGTGCCAGCGCCGCCCGAACGCCGGGTGTGTCCAGCGGGGTGAGGACGGTGCCGTCGGCGGCGACACGCGCGTTCACCTCGATCACGTCCTCATACAGCAGTTCGGGCAATTCGATGTTGAGGTCGAACAGGCGCGGGCGGTTCTGGAACCCGATGCGCAACAGATCGCGCATGCCCTTGGTGATCAGCAGCAGCGTCCGCTCGCCCTTGCGCTCCAGCAGGGCGTTGGTCGCGACGGTCGTGCCCATCTTCACAGCCGAGATCAGACCGGCGGGGATCGGCGCATCCGCGTTCAGGTCCAGCAGGGTACGGATGCCGTGAACGGCAGCGTCCTGATAGACCTCGGGGTTCTCCGACAGCAGCTTGTGCGTGCGCAGCGCCCCTTGCGGTGTTTTGGCCACGATGTCCGTGAACGTGCCCCCACGGTCGACCCAGAATTGCCACATGGCACAGCTCCTCTCAATGCTGGCGCGCCAGCAGTTTTGCAGTTCAGAAAAAGATTGGTGCGGATTTAGTAGACCAGTGACGGCAACCAAAGCGCGAGGTTCGGAAAGGCCAGCAGGAGGCCCAGCATCACAAACATGGTGATGACAAAGGGCAGCGCGCCTTTGATCACGTCGATCATCGGGCCGGCCTTGCGGATGCCCTGAACGACGTAGAGGTTGATGCCGATGGGCGGTGTGATCAGCGCGGTCTCCAGCAGTACCATCAGCAGGATGCCGAACCACACGGGATCAAACCCGAGGGCAACAACGATGGGCGTGATCAGTGGTGCCATTGTCAGCAACATCGACAGCGTCTCCATGAAGCAGCCGATCAGCACCAGCACGGCGACGATCATCAGCATCGTCTGCATCGGCGTCCAGCCCAGTCCGGTCACAAAATCGGTCAGTGCTGCAGTCAGTCCGATGATCGACAGAACAAAGTTGAGGAAGACGGCTGCGATGATGATCAGCATGATCATCGCGGTGGTGCGCATGGTTCCCTCGATCGCCTGACGCATCATGTCGATGGACAGTTTCCCGTTCATCGCGGCCAGCACCATAGAGGCGACAACGCCCAGTGCGGCGGCCTCGGTCGGGGTGGCAAGCCCCGCATAGATCGAGCCGACAACAACCACAAAGATCCCCAAGGGCGGCACGAGGGCGGGCAGGGCGCGCATCCGCTCGCCCCATGTATGACGCAGCTTTTCGCCGCCCCACTCGGGTTTGATCATACAGGCGACGACGATGGTGGCCATGAACAGCAGCGCCAGCAAAAAGCCGGGAATGAAGCCCGCGAGGTACAGTTCGGGGACGGAGGTGTTCGTGAGCAGGCCATACAGGATGAGGTTGATGGAGGGCGGGATCAGGATGCCCAATGTGCCGCCTGCCGCGACCGTGCCCAGAAACAGCGGCTCGTTATAGCCGCGCTTTTCGATCTGGGGCACAGCAACCGTGCCGATTGTCGCCGCCGTCGCCACGGAGGAGCCGGAGGTGGCCGCGAACAAGGCCGACGACCCGATGTTGGAGTGCATCAGCCCGCCGGGCAGCCAGCCCACCCATTTGACGATGCCGTCATACATCCGTTCCGTGATGCCTGCGCGCAGCAGGATTTCGCCCATCATCACAAACATCGGAATGGCGACCAGCAAAAAGTCGGTGGAGGTCTGCCACGCCATATCCGAAATTGCGCGGTGAAGCGGCATGGGGCTGTCGGTGAATTGCAAGATCAGGCCCAACCACCCCAGAGAGGCGGCAATGGGGACGGCCAGACCAATGAGGCCCAGCAGAATGAGGAGTGTTTTCAACAACATGATTCAGACCGCCTCGTCTTTGATTTGCTCGTCCAGGGATTTGACACCGATCAGATCCTGCGTGCCTGCGGGGTCGCGGGTGATCATGCGTTGCACGGCAACAGCTGCGATCAGCGCGCCGGAAAAGACAAAGAACATCCAGCCCAGCAGCCACGGGATTTGCGGCAACGCCAGTGGTACGCGCATCGGCGTGATGGAACGTGATCCATTGGCAAGCGAGTCGCCCACCATCGACCAGACGTTATAGACCACCACAAAGGCAAAGCCGATCAGCAGCAGCATGCCCAGCAGGTTGACCATCCCCTGCATTGCTTTTGGAAAGGCCGTGAGCAGGGCGTCGACGCGAATATGCGCGCGCTCGAACAGCGCATAGGAGAGGGCCAGCGCCGTGGCCACGCCAAAGGCATAGCCCGAGATTTCATCGGCGCCGCCAATCGAGACGTTGAACAGCTTGCGCAGGAAGACTTCGGCAGTGACCAGAAAGGCGGACAGGACGATCAGCGTGCCGCCTGCCCATGTCAGCCACAGGCTGAGGGTGCGGGTTCGGGTGAGAAGGCGCTCTAGCATCGGTCGTCCTTTGAATCTGGGAAAGAGGAGGGGGGCCAGTCGGGCAGGAGGCGCGGCGGCAGGGATGTCCCGCCGCCGCGCGCATCGTGGGTGCGGGTTACTTGGCCGCGGCAGTCAGACCAAGGATCGGGCCGACAGTCTCGTTCCAGTTGGCGGCACATTCCGCGCCACAGCGTTCGGCCCAGCGCGACAGGACGACATCGGTGGCGATGGTGTCGCGCATCTTCAGATCGGCCTCGCTCGGCTCTACCAGCGTCATCGTGCCGGCCTCACCGATGGCACATTCCCCGCCGGTGATGCAGGCGATGGCCACATCGTCCTCGGTCGCGGTTTCGGCCCACATGGCGTCGTTCAGCGTGGCGATTTCGCTTTGCAGCAGGGATTGCTGCTCCGCGCTCAGGCTGTTCCATTTGTCCATGTTCATCGCACCAAACGCCAGACCCCAGCCGACGCGCAGCGTGTAGGCGTGCGTTGCGACCTGGTTCCATTTGGCGGTGTAGGCGGACATGGTGCCGGTAATGGCGCAATCGACCACGCCTTTTTCCAGCGCGGGGATCACCTCGGAGAAGGAGACGGTCACGGATGTGCCGCCGACACCTTCGACGAAATCACCCAGCGTGGTGGAGTAGACGCGGATTTTCTTGCCCTTGAGGTCTTCGATCCCGCCGACTTCACCGTTGCACCACAGGGTCTGGCTGGGAAAAGGATACAGCATCAGCAGCTTGGCGTTGTAGATTTCCGCGAATGCCTTTTCCAGCGTCGGGTAGTAGGCGTCCGACACCTTGCGCTGCGTGTCGATGTCCTGTGTCAGCGTCGACAGATCGGCGCCCTCGAAAATCGCGTTCTCTGCGGCGACATAGCCGGGCAGGCCAAAGGCGAAATCAAACACGCCATTTTTGACGAGGCGCATGATCTCGAACCCTTTGAGGCCCAGACCGGACTGCGACTGGATCTTGCCGATAATCTGCCCGTCCGAGGCTTCGGCCAGACGCGAGTTGAAGAAAGGCTCTTCATGCTTTTGGTAGTTCGTGAGGCTCGACCATGTGCCGACGGCGTTTAGCACGATGCGCTCTTGGGCAAAGGCGGTGCCGGCCGTCAGGGCCAGCGCGGCAAGCGCAGTTGTAAAGGTTCTCATCTGTCGTCTCCTTGTTGGTGGTTTTTTGGTGGATCAGGGTTGCAGGATCGTCGTCTCGGCGTCCTCGGCCACGTCAGCGATCAGCATGTGACCGGGTGCGTGGGTGATGCACAGCGGCAGCTTTGCATCCAGCAGGACATTTTGGGGGGTCACGCCACAGGCCCAATAGACGGGCACTTCGCCGGGCCTGATCTCAACAGCGTCGCCCCAGTCGGGCTTTGCCAGATCGGCGATGCCAATGCTGGCGGGATCGCCCATGCCGATGGGCGCGCCGTGCGCTTGCGGGAACCGGGCGCTGATTTCTTGCGCGCGGGCCACTTGTTCTTGCGGGATCGGGCGCATCGTGACGACCATCTTGCCCGCAAAAGGACCTGCGGGCATCAGATCAAGGTTCGAGCTGTACATGGGCACGTTGCGCCCGCTCTCGATGTGGCGAACGGGGATGCCATCGCGCAGCAGGGCGTTCTCGAAGGTAAAGGAGCATCCCAGCGCGACCGTGACCAGATCGTCCTCCCACAAATCGGAAATGTCGGTGACCTCCTGCGTCATCACACCGCCGCGAAACACGCGGTACTTTGCGACGTCGCGGCGGATGTCGATGTCGTGGCCCAGCGTTGGCAGATAGGCATCGCCGGTATCGCTGACGCCCACGACGGGACAGGGTTTCGGGTTACGTTGACAAAAGCGCAGGAAATCCAGCGCAAAGCGTTGCGGAAGGATCGCAAGGTTGCATTGCAGCTTGCCCGCAGCCAGCCCGGCCGTGTGGCCGGTGTAGGCCCCCGTGCGGATCGCGGCGCGCACGTCCGCCGCGCTGGCCTGTGCAAGTTGGGCATGTGTTGGTGTGTGCATATTCATGGCGGCAGCCTCCCCCGTGGCGTTGTAAAAACATTCCACGGTTTCGCCAATTCATGCAAATTATCATTTTATATCGCTTGTGATAGAAATACTTTATCTATTCATGGTGCGTGTTTTCCCAGTCCACAGCCACGCCGCGCGCGATTTCGGCACTGTTTTCAACAATAAAGCTGCGCGGCTCCGACAGGTAGGAGGCTGTGAACTCTAACGGCTGCGGGTGAAATCCGGGGTCAAATTCGACGATCTGGCCGGATTGCAGAAAATCATCGGCCAGCGCGCGAGGGTAGGGACCAACAGCGATTCCCGCCGCAATCATCTTGAGGCTGGCCGACAGGGAGGCCGACGCATAGACCCGCACCTTTGGCCCGATGCGGCGCGACAACTCCGACATCAGCTCCCGGTAGGGACGCGTCTGGCTGGAATAGGAGATGACGGGAATCGCGCTCAGATCCGTCTCGGGGTTTTGGGCCGAACGGTACCAGTGCAGATCGAAGGGCGGCAGAGCCACGTTCTCGACCGAAAATTCCGAAACCGGCCCCATCAGCAGCGCCAGATCCAGACGCCGCTCCAGCAGGGCGGCCCGCAGGTTGAGCGAAATATCCACCGTCAGGTCAACGTTGATGCGGGGGTATTGCTGGCTGAACGCCTTGAGGAACTCGGGCAGCCACGATTGCGCGATCGTCTCCGAGGCGCCGACGCGGAACAGCCCTTCGGCCTCGGATGGGTTGGCGACACGCTGCTTGATCTCCTCCTCGACGAACAACATCTGCTCGGCGTACGACAGCAGCAGTGTGCCGTGTTTGGTCAGCACCAGATCGCCCGCGCCGCGCTCGAACAGGGGGACGCGCAACTCGTCCTCCAGATTGGCGATGCGGGTCGAGACAGCAGGCTGGGACAGGTGCAGGCGCTGGGCCGCTTTGCGAAACCCGCCCAGCCGCGCCACCCATAAGAACGTCTTGATCTGGTCAAACGTCATATCTGCCCCTTTAGCCGTCTCCTAGCACAGGTGCGGTGTGCATGCCTCAGAAAACGAGAGTCCTATTGAGCCGCGACAGGTCCAGCGCACTCCTATGACGCATAGAGCCATGCGTTGCCTGTAGCTATCTGTCGGTGGATGCTCAGACCAACATCCCTGCATTGCACCGCATTGTCAGAGTAGTTCGGTTTTCCATGAGATAGCGATCCGTGATGCAAACCGGCCTGATCCCGGACGGGCTCTATTCGAGCTTTCGGTAGGATGCAGGTCAAAACGGGTAGAGGGGTCCACCTTTCTAGCGCGCACCAAATGACTGCGAGAATCTTTGATCCCAGACCATTTAACCAAAGTGGATAGAAAATTAAGTAAAATATCTTAATTTTTCGCTAAAATAAGCCGAAAGCACTATTGAAAATCTGCGATGCTACCACTGTGGGGGATCTGTCAGCATTGCAATAATTCGTAAACTGGCCCCCGCTCGTGGTTCATGCTCACGCCAACATGGGCTTCACCCTTAAATACAATAGGAACATTTCCATGAAGTTAGTTATCGGCCTTGATGGTGCGAGCACAGGGGACAAAGCCCTGGACTTTGCCAAGTCATTGGCGGCCCAGACGAAGAGTTGCGAGTTGATCGTGGTCTACGTCATCGAATGGTCGCCGTTTTCTTTCCAAACGGCAGAGGAAAATGCACAGCGTCATAAGCGGCGCGAAGAAGAGATCGAAATTGCGATGGAACGGGTTGTAAATCCGGCCGTCAAATCATTGAGCGATGCTGGCCTGACGGCACGCGCCATTGTCCGGCACGGAGATGTGGCTGACACAATCGACAGTATTGCTGTGAAAGAGGGCGCATCGCAGATCGTCGTCGCCCGCTCAAGCGCGGGTGGCCTGACTACGCGCCTCTTTGGCAGCTCAACCGCGAACCTTGTGATGAACGCCAGCGTTCCTGTCACAGTCGTCGCATAAGAAAGGTCAGAACATGCAGAATATTCAACGACTTTTTCTGACCCTTGGCGCATTTATCGCCATGTCCGGTCAGGCCGTTGCGCAAGAGGCGACCAGCCTTGATGCGCAGGTGAATGCAGCCTTTGCGAACGCAACGGGTTGGTTTGTGTCTCTTATCTTTGCTCCGATCCCGGGTACGTCCTTTCCCTGGATCGTTATGTGGCTGGTGGTTGGTGCATCGGTTTTCTCCATCTATTTTGCCTTTGTGCAGTTCCGCTTCTTTGGACATGCAATCGGGCTTGTGAAGGGTGACTACTCTGACCCGGATGATGCAGGCGAGGTGAGCCACTTTCAGGCGCTTGCCACAGCCCTGTCGGGTACTGTTGGCCTTGGTAACATTGCTGGTGTTGCCGTGGCGGTCGGTATCGGTGGTCCGGGGGCGACGTTCTGGATGATCCTTGCGGGTCTGCTCGGGATGGCGTCGAAATTCACCGAATGTACGCTTGGCGTGAAGTATCGCAATGAATACCCTGACGGGTCCGTGTCAGGTGGTCCGATGTATTACATGTCCAAAGGCTTTGACGAACTGGGTCTGCCGGGGGGCAAAATCCTCGCGGTTCTGTTTTCGATCTTTTGTATTTTGGGCGCACTTGGTGGCGGCAACATGTTTCAGGCCAATCAGGCCCACGCGCAGATTACCCAGATTACCGGTGATTTTCCGGGCTGGATCACCGGCCTGATCTTTGCGGCTGTTGTGTTTGCCGTGATCGTTGGCGGCATCAAATCCATTGCCAAAGTCACCGAAAAGATCGTGCCGCTGATGGGTATCCTTTATGTTGGTGCGGCGTTGATCGTACTGATTGTGAACTATGACAAAATCGGTTGGGCCTTTGGGCAGATCTTTGAAGGGGCCTTTACGGGTCTTGGCGTTGCTGGCGGTATGGTCGGGGCTTTGATTCAGGGCTTCAAACGTGCTGCGTTCTCGAACGAGGCGGGCGTTGGTTCCGCGGCGATTGCACACTCTGCGGTGAAAACCAAAGAGCCGATCACCGAAGGTTTCGTATCCTTGCTGGAGCCGCTGATCGACACAGTTGTCATCTGTACGATGACGGCTTTGGTCATCGTGATCTCTGGTCAGCTTTTGATTGACGAGGCGAGCGGGAACTACATCCTGAACGAAGGTGCAACCGCGATTGCAACGATTGACGGAAACAGTGGCGTCGCATTGACGTCAGCGGCATTCGGCTCAGCCATCAGCTGGTTCCCGTTCGTGCTGGCGATTGCCGTCATTCTGTTCGCGTTCTCCACAATGATCTCGTGGTCCTACTATGGCCTAAAAGCGTGGACGTATCTGTTTGGTGAAGGCAAGATGACAGAGCTGATCTTCAAGATTATCTTCTGCATCTTCATTGTTATCGGTGCAGCGGCCAGCCTTGGTCCGGTGATCGATTTCTCTGATGCCGCGATCTTTGCGATGGCTGTGGTGAACATCACCGCGCTCTACTTCCTGATGAAGGTCGTCAAGAAAGAACTGGCGTCTTACAGCAGCCGCCTGAAGTCTGGCGAGATCAAGAAGTACCAGCACTAAGGGTCTCCGCTAAAAAACGTAGTTTGCCTGCGTTGTTAAAGCGTTCTTCCCGGTAAGGGGCGTTTGAAAGCGCAGTAAGCGAAGATCAAGAAAAGGCCGCTCTGTTCGGGGCGGCCTTTTCATATTCAAAAGAACGTATTTCCGCTGCCAGTCTGTTTCTACAATGTAGGCATTTAGAATTTTGAGGTTCGCTGCCGACGTCGGAGGCAGTGCAGCGTTTGACCGGATCGGCAGGCCCCTGTGCCAAGGACTGTGCATAGCTGCCTTGCGCAGGCTACCGCCCTGCCGCAGTAGAGTTGTGCGAAAGCGGTTGCTCGCACAGTCTAACCCCGACGTCCGCTGACAGGTCGACCCGCCCCAATTCCGGTGTTTGGAACGATACAATGCCGAATAGGGGACACGGATTGCTCAACTCTGAAATGCGCGGGGTCGGACGCATGCCCGACCCCGGCAGTCTTGCTCAGTTAGCTGCAAAGGGCAGTGACGAATGGTGCAGCACGATCTTTGGCTCACCGTTTTCCATCTGCTCGTAGCCGAATGTGTATTCGACCTTCACTTCGGTGCCGTCGGTTTGGGTAAAGAAGTAATTGCCCATCGACATGGCTGTATCGCCCTTCAGGATGGTGCCCTCGTTCTCCCAGCGGACATTCGTGTAGGGTGCAATCGCAAACCCGCCGTCCTCGGCAATGTCACCGCCGACAAAGTAAGACAGCGCTTCATCGAATGTGCCGCGGAACTGGTCCTCCGCTGCAAGCGTCGGTTTGAACAGCACATCACCTTCGCCATAGGCATAGAATGTGTTGATATGGTCCGTTGCAGCCGCGCGGTAGTCGCCCTTGTCGGTATGAACTTTACCGATCTTGACGATGCCTTTGCCCCAGGCATCCTGAATGGTGGTGATTTGTGCGGCGGTCAAACCGGCGTGGCCATCGGCAAATGCTGCACCACTGGTGGTGGCAATTGCAAGAGCAGCAGCGGCGGCGAAAGTTTTGTATCCAGTCATTTTTTGTTCCACTTCATTGGTTTGTGTTGTTGATGACTGACAGATAGGTGGCCATCATCCATAATACCAATTGAATGATTTATCGCTTTCTATAGCCTAAGGGCATGAATGATAGAGAGTGACCATGCGCCCGACCTTGCGACAGATCGAATATTTCGTTGCCGTTGCCGAACACGGTGCATTTGGCGCTGCGGCGGATGCGCTTGGCGTCAGCCAGCCCAGCCTGTCCAAACAGCTGGGCACAATGGAAGATGAGCTGGGTATCCGCCTGTTCGAGCGTACGTCGCGGCGGGTATCGCTCACGCCGACCGGTCGGGCTGTATTGGCGCGGGGCCGGTCAATTCTGAACGAGGTCCGTGACTTCAAGGCCGTAGCCCGAGGCACCTCGAGCCTGTTCGCGGCACGGCTATCCATTGGCGTACTGCCCTCGGTCGGGGCGTATTTCATGCCAATTGCCAACCGCCGTCTGCACAATCTATATCCTGATCTGCGCCTGTTGGTACAAGAAGGTGCGACGCGCCAGCTTCTTGATCTGCTCAAGGACGGCACCATCGACGCGGTCATCGGCACGCCCACCAATGATCCCGAATTTGACAGCGCCCCGCTTTTTGAAGAGGCGCTCTGGGTTTGTGCTGCCAGCGATGACCCTTTGTCGTTGGGCAGCGGTCCGGTCAAACTGTCGGACCTTGCAGACAGCCCCCTACTGTCACTGAGTGCGGGGTTCAGCCTGCATGATCTGGTCGAACAACTCGCCATGAAGGCAGGCACTTATCTGAGCCGCGACTACGAAGGCGGGAGCCTTGACGCCGTCCGGCAGATGGCCGTGATGGGTGCGGGCGTGGCAATTCTGCCCTCTTTGTATGCGTTGGCCGAAGCTGTGCGGGACCCCGAATTCAAGATCCGTCGGCTGGACCATGCGGATGCAGTTCATCCCATCGCATTGCACTGGCGGCGGACCTCGCCTGCGGCCGAGGATTTTCGACGCCTCGCTACCGAGCTGATTACCGTAAAGGAAGAAATCCGCGCCCTGCGCGACAACCGTTTCAGCTGAGGCATGACTGCCACGGGTTTGTCTGGTGTTCTTTTTTTTACAGAAACCCATGCGTCCAAGGTCAGTCAAACCATACTTACCCGTATGGATTTCAGGTCGGGGGCAATCCAGAACGCGATGAATAACAGGATCAGTTCGACAGTCCGGGATGGCCTGAAAAAAGCGGTGCGGAACCAGGCGGACGTCATCGTTGCAAGGTCGCAAATCTGTCCGAGAAAAACCTTTCCACTGTAAATTACTCGTTTCAGTTTAGCCGAATGTATCCGTTTTTTACAGATCAGGCGGGGCTTGTTCAGGGCCCGCGTCTCGGGGCGTGGCAGAGGGCTCTTTGAATGATTTGCCTTCCATAGAGGCCCGCCAGCCCATATTTTGCGACAGCATTTGGCGGCGGCGTGGCCGTGATGCAAGGTGCAGCGCTGTGTCTGAAGGCCTTGCAACAGCGCAGTTCAGGCATCTGGCAAATCGGCATTTGACCAATGCGGATTGGGAAACCTGCCAGATCAGCCGTGGGGGACGTCTCCTGTCTCCCGCACTTCCGCGATTGTGGTCGCGGCCAGACGTTCCACCAGGCTCTGCTCGATCTCTTCCAGAACGGACGCCACTTTTCTTTGCAGGATATGTTCGACGGAGCACGCGGGCGCAGCCTCTGTTCCGCCAGTCGCGACAAGGCTTTCATCCAGTGCGAGGTAGACATCTGCCAAGGTGATTTGGTCGGGTCCGCGTGCAAGACGCCATCCTCCCGAATGTCCCTTTTCGGATGTGAGTAAGCCCGCCTCGCGCAGCTTTCCAAGGACACGGCGCACAACGACCGGATTGGTCCCTGCATGCTCCGCAATATCTGCCGAGGTGCGAACACGTTCTGGATCACCCGCCATATGGCCAAGGGTGTGAAGAGCAAGCGACAGGCGCGAGTTGCGTTTCATAGGCGGGCGATCTCCAATGTGGAGGTTAATGTAACATTCGCTGTTGCATCAATCTAGTAACTGAGTAAGTTACCTGACTTATAGACAGCTAATGGATTCGAACATGTCAGATACACGCCTTCCCGTCACGGTGCTTTCCGGTTTCTTGGGTGCGGGGAAAACCACGCTTTTGAACCGGGTATTGAACAACCGGACCGGCCGCCGTGTTGCGGTGATTGTCAACGATATGTCCGAAGTGAATATCGACGCAGACCTTGTGCGCGCGGATACACAGTTGAGCCGGACGGACGAAACGCTGGTCGAGATGTCGAACGGGTGCATTTGCTGCACGCTGCGCGATGACCTGTTGGACGAGGTAAGGCGGCTCGCTGCGGAGGGGCGTTTCGATTACTTGCTGATCGAGTCAACGGGCATTTCCGAGCCTCTCCCTGTGGCCGCAACGTTTGATTTCCGCGATGAATTTGGCGCCAGTCTCGCGGATGTGTCTCGCCTTGATACAATGGTCACGGTTGTTGATGCCGTGAACCTGCTGAATGACTATTCCAGCCATGATTTCCTGCGTGATCGCGGCGAGACGATGGGCGAAGAGGACGAGCGCACGTTGGTTCATCTGCTGACCGACCAGATCGAATTTGCCGATGTCGTCATCCTGAACAAGGTCACTGATGCAGGTCCAGATCGGGTGGACGCGGCACGCAAGATCATTCGCAGCCTGAACGCCGATGCGCGGATTATCGAAACGGATCACTCGGATGTGCCGGCTGGTGCGATCCTCGACACCGGTCTGTTTGATTTTGAGCAGGCGCACGAGCATCCCATGTGGGCAAAAGAGCTGTATGGATTTGCCGATCATACACCCGAAACAGAGGAGTATGGCGTTGCCTCGTATGTATACCGCGCACGGCAGCCGTTTATTCCCGAGAAGATTCTGGAGGTACTGAACGGTGATCTGCCGGGCGTCATCCGGGCAAAGGGGCACTTTTGGATCGCGACCCGTCCGGAATGGGTGGCCGAGTTCTCGTTAGCTGGATCATTGTCGAGCGTAAAGCCGCTGGGAACGTGGTGGGCGACAGTGCCAAAGGAGCGCTGGCCCGAGGACGAAAGCGCGCAAAACTACATGCAAGCCCACTGGCAAGAACCCTGGGGTGATCGGCGTCAAGAGCTCGTTTTTATCGGGGCAGGTATTGACTGGCCAACGATCAAGGCGCGGCTGGATGCCTGCCTTGTGCCCGCATTGGTCGCAACCAGCCCCGATATGTTGCCGGATTTTGTCGATCCCTTTCCAGTCTGGCAACGGGCAGGGGCGGCGGCATGAACCGCAATCTGGGTGAAACAAGCCTCAGACGACGAGGTCGGTCTGTCGACCCGATGTGCGCCTATGATGCGTTGCCCGTACCCCTGCGGCATTGGCTTTCTCAAGCGGCCCTGCCTTGGTCGCCAACCTCTGCACGAAAGATCTGGAAACGTGCACAGGCAAAAGGTCTTTGTGCCGATGAAGCCCTTGCCTTGCTCAGCCGCTCCGAGGCGCAAACGCTCGCACGCGACAAGCGCGCAATCCACCCGCCAATCCAACCTGCAAAATAAGGAACTCCCTATGTCGTTCATGTCACGGCTTGCCGCTGCTGCCATCCTTTCGCTTTCAACCGCTCTGCCCGCTGCGGCACAGGACGGGACGCTCAATATCTCTGTCGGCTATATTTCCAGCGACCCGGTCCCGGACCCGCGTGCAGGGTACAACGGCTGGATGTCAAACCAGACCGGCGTGACCGAAACCTTGATGGGTATTGATTATGAGCTGAACCTTTATCCACGCTTGGCAAAAAGCATCGACAAATCAGGGCCTACAACATGGCGGGTCACACTGCGCAAAGGCTTGATGTTCCATGATGGCACCCCCCTCACGGCACAGGCCGTCGTGGACGCAATCACCCCGATTTCTGACGAAGACCACGCCGGATACAATGCCCGTATCGCGAACCTGCTTGATCTTGCGTCGATGTCGACCGACGGCGATCTGGTCGTTGTGTTTGAGACGAACACCACAAACGCGGCTTTTCCCTGGACGCTGTCAGAGCCTGGCATCGCCATTATTGGTCCAGCTTCCGACGGCTTTCCGATCAACGCGACAGGCCCTTATGTTTTCCAAGAGGCGATCCCGGATCAACTGTACCGCGTTGCAGCGAACACCGATTACCGCCTTGGCGCACCCGGTTTTGAAGAGGTGCGTGTCGTGGGCATTCCCGATCCGGGTGCATCCGCACTCGCGTTTGAGGCTGGCGAGGTCGACATGGTCATCAACTATCCGGAAACTGATTTTGCGCGTATTCAGGAAACGGGCGCACTTGGCTTTGCAGCGCCGACAGCGCGGTTGTATTTTTACACGGTAAACGCAAAGAGCGGCCCGATGGCAAACCCATTGATCCGGCGCGCGGTGTCCGCCGCGATTGATCGTGACGGCATCGTGGATGCGGCATTGTCAGGTGTTGGTGGTGTCCCCGCAGGAACAGTGTTCCCCGCAGGGATGGGCTGGGCAGCAGACATTGCTCCTGTCTATGATCCGGCATTGGCCGAGGAATTGCTGGCTAAGGCAGGTGCGGTGAAACAGGGCGGCACATGGATGCTGGATGGTGCACCGCTAGAGATCGACATCGTGACCTATGCCTCCCGCGCGGCGTTGCCGGTGACTGCGGAACTGACCCAGGCCTTCTTGCAGGCAATCGGTGTGACGGCGACAATCAGCGTCGGTGAATATGGCACCAGCAACGATGCGATCGCTTCGGGTGATGCCGACATGTTCCTGCAAGCATGGGTGACAACGCCGCAAGGGGATCCGGGTGCGGTTCTGGAGGCGTTGCTTAAATCGACTGGTGGCTCGAACGCGGGAGGCTACGCCAACGCGGAGTTGGATCAATTGCTCGCCGACGGACGCACCACCTTTGACCAAGCGGGGCGGGAAGCGATCTTTGACCGCGTTCAGGAAATCATCGCGTCTGACGGCGCTATGATCCCCGTCTTTCACGTCAGCCAAACCAATGTTGCGCGTGCAGGGTTGACTGGCTATGCCGTCCATCCGACAGAGACATACTGGATCACGCATGAGACGAAACTGACCGAATGACCATCAACGCGTCGGGCCTGAGCGCAATCCGTTCAGGCCGTACCATTCTACATCCTACGGACGTGGACATAGAGCCCGGCGAACGCGTCGGGCTCGTTGGTGCGTCGGGTTCTGGAAAGTCGACGCTTGGTCATGCGTTGATCGACGCGCTGCGTGCAAAAAGGGCGTGCGTTGCCCATGTTCCTCAAAGCCCTGATGAAGCGCTTGATCCGTTGAGGACTATGGCGTTTCACTGGCGTGAGGCCGAGCGGGCCCTAGACTTGTCACCCGACCCGCGACGACAACAATCGCTTTTCAGGGCATTGCATATCGAAGACGGCGATATGCGCAAACGTCCATGGGGCTGGAGCCGTGGTATGCAACAACGCTTTGTGATCGCTATGGCCCTGCTTGGCACGCCTGACCTGATTGTGATGGATGAACCAACCTCCGCTCTGGATCCTGTCGTCGCGGCGGGCACGATGGATCTGCTTGATGACTATTTGAAGGATCGGGACACCGCACTTTTACTGATTACGCATGACCTTGGCCTTGTGGCCCGCCGGGTCCACCGCCTGATGGTCATGGATGACGGGCAAATCGTCGAAGATGCGCCAACGCGCCAGTTTTTGTCGGCACCGAAAACCCAAGCCGCCAAGGCGCTTTGCGCGCACCGCAACTGGCTGGAATTGCCATGCTAGAGGTTACGCAGGTTTCTGTTAGACGCGGGTCCGCTGTGACGTTGCGCGATGTGTCCCTGTCGCTTGCTTCAGGCCGAACTCTCGCCGTGGTTGGCGAAAGCGGTGCAGGCAAATCGACGCTGATCAACGCGATCCTCGGGTTGGTCCCCTGTGCCGCTGGTTGTGTTACATGGAACGGCGCACCCGTGCGCAACTGCCGACCGGCGCTTGTCATGCAAGAGCCACGCAATGCCTTTAATCCGCGCATGTCGCTGCGCCGCTCTGTGATGGAGCCGGTGCAGGCACAAGGGGCGGAGGTTGAGCTTGATCGACTGGAACGCCTGTGCGCCGGATTGGAGATCGCCCCGGGCCTGCTGGACCGCCGCCCGACTGAAGTGTCGATCGGTCAGGCGCAGCGTGCAGGAATTCTACGCGCGTTGATTGCGGCGCCACCGTTGGTCCTGTTTGACGAACCCCTTTCAGCGCTTGATGCTGTGACGCAAAAACATACGGCACGCTTGATCGCGCAGATGCAGCAGGACGAAGGGTTTGCAGCCCTCATCGTGACACATGACCTCGGCTATGCTGCCGCATTTGCCGACGATATCGCCGTGCTGCGTGCGGGCCGTGTTGAGGAACTCACGCCTGCGCGCGACTTTGTCGAAGCACCTGCCACGGCCTATGGTCAAAGGTTGCGCGATGCAGCCTTTGCCCTTGGTGCGTTGGAACGGGTCGCGTGATCCCGTTTTTCGCAGGCCTTTTGCTGCGCGCTGTCGTGGTGCTGAGCGGGACAGCGCTGGCGACTTTTGCATTGCTATGGCATGCGCCGGGTGACCCCGCCTTGGCCATTGCGCTGGCCCGTTACAACGCGATTGTCCCTGCCGACGTGATTGATCTGGTCCGTATCGAGGCGGGAATAGACGCAGGGTTCTGGCCCGCGTTCAAGGCGTGGATCGCGCCGCTGCTGAGGGGGGATTTGGGACAATCATCGGTCACAGGGCGCGATGTCTGGCCAGAACTGGTGACAGCCGTATCCTATACTGTGCCGCTGGCGCTGACGGCCCTGCTTATAGGTTTGATGTTGTCCTTGCCGCTTGCCTTTTTAGCGACGCGCCGCCCGGGTAGCTGGCTGGATCGGGGGACTGTCGCGATAGCATCTATCGGTGTTGCGATTCCGGCATTTTGGTTGGGCCTTTTGCTGATCCTGCTCTTTGCGGTTCAGTTAGGCTGGCTGCCTGCGATGGGTGCCCGGACGACGGCGCATATCATTTTGCCTGCACTGACACTGGGTCTGGGCGTCGCAGCATCTCTTACCCGTATCCTGCGCTCTGGCATTCTGGAAGCGCGGGGCCAACCGTTTCTTCCTGCCTTTCGGCGTCGGGGTGTCGCCGCGCGCGACATCGGGCGCGACCATATTGCCCCCCATGCGGCCATCCCCTTTGTGACAGTCTTTGGCCTAGAGCTGGCATTCTTGCTGGAAGGGATCGTTGTGGTTGAGGTGATCTTTGCCCGTCCCGGCCTTGCCAGCTTTCTGGTGGGCGCAATCGGTGCGCGCGATTTTCCAAAGGTTCAGGCGGTGGTTTTGGTGACTGCAATTGTCTTCGTGGTGGTCAACCTGTTGATCGACATGATTTATCGCAGCCTCGATCCGAGGATCGCAGATCCTCATGCGTAGTGTCGTATTCGTGACCTTTGGCTTCGCAGCACTTGCGATTTTTGGCCCGATGATCAGCCCTTATGATCCAACGCAGATCGACATCCCGAACCGTTTAAGCGCGCCCAATGCGCAGGCATGGTTGGGCACAGACGCGCTGGGCCGCGATATTCTATCCCGTTTGCTGCACGGGGCACGATGGTCCTTGGGCCTTGCCTTTGTGATCTCGGTCGTCGGATTGTGTATTGGAACGCTTGTTGGTCTGCTTGCTGCTCTTGGCGGCAAAGTGACCGATTGGGTTGTGATGCGCACGACAGATACGTTTCTTGCCTTTCCCGAACTTGTCGCAGCTGTGGTGATTGCAGGGCTGTTGGGCGCAGGGACAAGTAGCCTGATTTTTGCACTGACAGTAACAAGCTGGATGCGCTATGCGCGTGTCGCGCGTGCGATCGGGCTGTCGGTGAAAACACGCGGCTATGTCGTTCAGGCCCGTCTTGTCGGCCTGTCTCCCATTGCCATTGCGCGATGGCACTATCTGCCCTCGTTGCTTCCCTCCCTGACAGTGGTCTGGACCGGCATGTTCGCGCGGGCGATCCTTGGCATATCCACGCTTGGTTTTCTTGGCTTTGGGGTGCAGCCCCCGATGCCGGAATGGGGGACGATGCTTTTGGATGCGCGTATCCATATGCGATCGACACCCTTGCAGATGATCTGGCCGGGCCTTGCGGTGGTGATCTGCGTCCTTGCCATCAACCTGTCGGGGGATGCGCTGCGCGACGCGCTGGCTGAACAGGACCGTCAGGCATGACCGCACCGGACCACCCGGCCTTAGGCATTGGTTTGCGTATCCTGTCCGGGGTGTTGATTTCGGGCATGTACATCTGTGTCAAAGCGGTCAGTGAGGATGTACCTTTGGGCGAAATCGTCTTTTTCCGGTCGGTCTTTGCCATCATTCCGTTGGTTATATTCCTATGGGTCAGAAACGAATTCCCGGCTGGACTGGCGACCCAGCGTCCAATGGCACATGTGCTGCGCGCGAGCTTTGGGGCCTTGGCACTATTTGCATCGTTCGCTGCTATCGAGCGGCTCAACCTCGCTGAAGCAATACTGATCGCTCAGCTTTCCCCCATCTTCATGGCGGTTGCGGCAGTTGTCTTGCTATCCGAGCGTATCACACGCTCGCGGGTCAGTGCGCTGTGCCTTGGTTTTGCGGGCGTCGTCGTTCTGGTCTGGCCGGAACTCGGACTTGCCGACACCAATGACAACCGCCTCGTGGGGTATCTCATCGGGCTTGGGGCAGCGGTGATGACAGCCCTGGCTCTGATCATGGTGCGCAGCCTCAACCGCACAGAAAGTCCGGGCGCGATTGCTTTGTACTTCGTGCTGGCGTCTACGGTCGGGGCGCTTGCAACGCTCCCGTTCGGCTGGGTGATGCCAAGCGGATGGACGCTTCTTTTGCTGATTGGCGCAGGTTTATTCGGCGGGTTCGCACATATCGCAATGACGCTTGCGTTCCGCTACGCAGAGGCCACACGGCTTGCTCCTTTCGAGTACATCGCATTGATCTGGCCAATACTGGCAGATCTACTGATCTTCAGACTGCCGCTTTCAGCCAGTTTTCTGATCGCACTGCCATTGGTCCTGCTGGGAGCCGCAATTGCCGCGTCGGAAAAGAAAGCCGCTTAGCGAATAGCTGGGCGATGTAAAACCACGCCTGTGATGGGGGATTGGTTATCTTGCACAAATCGCGTCTTGTGAATGAACCCGCAGCTAAAGACATGTCGTGTTCTCGTTCGCTTTGGATTCCCGCCTGCGACACTCTGAGTACTGGTACGTTATTGACAATACAGGGTTAAAAATCGTACCCTTTTTGCGTGTCGGAGGAGGATCTGGGATGAAAACTGTTGATAAGGCATTCAAGGTTCTGGATCAGTTTTCCTACACGAAACAGGAAATCGGACTGAGTGAAATTGCCCGCATGTCTGGAGTGGACAAGGCCGCAACGCGACGTCTGCTGGTGGCATTGATAAAGCACAATTTTATCGAGCAATCACAAGAAACGAAACGATACAGGTTAGGGCATGGCTTTTTGCGGCTGGCAAGGATCAGGGAGGCGACTGTTCCGGTCACACACATTGCCAAGGATATGGTGAACAGACTTGTCGAGCAAACCAACGAAACTGTTCATGTCAGCATTCCCGGCCTTCAAGGCATGACAACCATCGCGCATAAGCTGCCCAATCGTGGTCGGGTGGTGAATATCGTTCCCGCACAAATCCTGAATTACCACGCGACAGCCTCAGGTCTTGTTTTTCTGGCCTTCGCGACAAAGGCAACGGCCGATCGCATACTCGCCTTGAAGCGTGAAAAATTCACACCTACGACCATAACAGCCAAGGCCGAGCTTCAACGGATGGCACTGCAGTTTCGAGCACAGGGATTTTCGCAAACGCACAACTCGTTCGAGGATGACGTCGCAAGTATCGCAATGCCGTTTTTCAGTGAGCCCGGCGATCCGACAGGATCAATCGCCATTGCGTTGCCAGCAGCTGAGATGACTGCTGAGCGCTGTGAAGTCCTGATCCCGGTATTAAAGGATGCAGTCAGCGAAATTCAGCAGGCATTGACCGGCCTCTAGCAGAACTCAGAGCTTGATCCACGCCGTTTTCAGATCAACGTATTTATCGAAGGCGTGCAGTGATTTGTCCTGCCCGTTTCCCGATTGTTTAACGCCGCCCATCGGCACGGTCACATCGGGGCCGCCATAGGTGTTGACGTGAACCACGCCGGTTTTCATTTCGCGCACCATGCGATGCGCACGCGATAAATCCGACGTCCAGACGCCACCGGCCAAACCATAATCAGTGCAATTGGCTTGCCTGATCGCGTCTTCTTCATCCGCAAAGGCGCTCACGGCCAGAACCGGACCAAAGACTTCTTTTTGAACGATTGAATGCTCTGGCAATGCATCTGCTATGATCGTCGGCTCCATATAAAACCCGCCGGTATCCTCCAGAATGCGCTTGCCGCCGTGAACCACATTGGCACCCTCTGATTGCGCCGTTTCAACGAAGCCCAAGTTCTGTTGCAACTGTGTGGCGTTGTTGATCGCGCCCGCCTGCGTCATCAGATCAAGGGGGTCGCCGACTTTCAGTGCAGTGGCGGCCTTGACCATCTCGCTTACAAACGCATCGTGAATACTGTGTTCGACCAGCAATCGCGATCCTGCAACACAAACCTGTCCTGAGTTGCGAAAGATACCAGCCACGCTGACTGCCGCTGCCTCAGCGAGGTTCTTGGCGTCGGCAAAGACTACATTGGCGGATTTTCCCCCCAATTCCAGATAACATCGTTTCATGTTTGACGCGGCCGAGGCCTGCATCAGGCGTCGCCCCGTGGCCCCTGATCCGGTGAAGGCGATGACGTCGACGTCCATAGAGGTGGAAAGTGCCTCGCCCACCACTTTTCCCTCACCCGTTACGACATTCAAAACGCCCGGCGGGATGCCTGCGTCCAGTGCCAGTTCGGCCATGCGGATCAACGTCAGGGATGCCGTCTCGGACGGTTTCAGCACAACGGAGTTGCCTGCGGCCAAGGCCGGTCCCAGCTTCCAGGCGCCGATCATCATTGGAAAGTTCCACGGGATAATGGCAGCAACAACCCCAATTGCCTCACGGTGGATCAGGCCAAGGACGTCGTCTGACGTCGGCGCGATCTCACCATAAATCTTGTCAATGGCTTCTGCGTAGTAGCGGATCGTCGCAATGGCAGAGCCGGGCTCTGCCTTGAGTGCCATACCGATCTCTGTGCCGTTGTTGCGCACGCCCATCACGGCCAGCGCCAAAGCCTCCGCTTCCATCAGGTCTGCCCATTTTAGCATGATCTTTTTGCGCGCAGCAGGCGGCATGCCGCGCCAGCGCTTATCCTCGAACGCATGGCGCGCGGCAGCAATCGCAAGATTGGTATCCTCAACAGAACCCGCAGCAGTTGTCGTCAGGACAGACCCATCCAGAGGAGAGATAACATCATCCGTCTTTCCCGACAGGCTGGGGCCGCATCTGCCATCAATCAAAAGCCCGCGCGGCGTCAGAACGGTGTCGCGCAGGGCGTCGATGGTCGCTTGGTCTGTCATGGGAGCTACCTTTGCTGTGTGTCGTGCAGATTGTGATCAATATCGGCCTCGGCCAGGCGCAGTTTGTGTTCTTTGCGCAGGGTTCTGAAATGGGCGAGGATGACTAAGACGATCATGATCGCTAGAACCGCGGCGATAGGCCGTTCGACAAAATCCAGCGGCGTTTTCACCCGGATCATGGCCGAACGCAGTTTGACCTCCATAATCCCGCCCAAGACCATGCCAAGGACAATCGGGACCACGGGCAGGTTCAGCCGTTTCAGGACCAGACCCAGCACACCAAAGCCCGACGCAATGGCGCAATCCACAACGGAGTTGCGCAGGGAATAGACACCAACAAAGCCGAGGATCAAAATAACCATGCCCAAGAAACGGGTAGGGATCTGGATCACTTTTGTCAGCAGGTTGGTGGAGAAAATCAGGAAGATGATCACGATCACGTTCAGCAACAGCATCGCGATATAAAGCGCATAGACAAAGTCGAGTTGATTTTGAAAGAGCTGCGGGCCGGGGATCACGTTGTGCACATAAAACACCGATAGCATCATCGCCGTGAGCGCCTCACCCGGAATGCCAAGCGCCAAAAGCGGGATCATCGCGGCCGCAGGTACAGCGTTATTGGCGGCCTCAGATGCGACCAGCCCTTCGGGCGATCCTTTGCCAAAAAGCTCCGGCTTTTTTGAGGATTTGCGTGCGTAGGTGTAGGATAGGAATTGCGCGGTAAATTCGCCAACGCCGGGGATCATCCCCATCAACACACCAAAGCTGCCCGCTGCGGTGGCAATGCGTTTATACACCCAGATTTCTTTCATCGCGCCAAGGATGCTGCCTTGAACGGGCAAGGCTTTGGGGGCTGTGTCTTCTTGGGTCAGGAGCAAAAAGGCTTGGCTCAACGCGAACAACCCAAGCACCACAACGATCAGATCAAAGCCGCTGGTCAGCCAGGTCTGCTCAAAGGTCATGCGCTGGTTGTATTTGACGTCCAACCCGACCGTGTTCAGCAGCAGGCCGAACGCCGCCAGCATACCGGCGGCAAAAACCTGACCGCGATGCGCCAGGACCACCAGAACCACGCCCAACAATGCGGCAAGGAAAATTTCACGACTGCCAAAATGCGGCGCGATCAGCGCCAGCAGGGGGGACAGCACGATGAGGCACAAGATACCAAAAACGCCACCCCAGAAGGAACCCGAATACGCCAACGCCAGCGCGCGTTGCGCCTGTCCCTTTTGGGTCATGGGATAGCCGTCATAGGTGGTCAGCGCATTGACAGCGGTGCCGGGGGTGTTGATCAAAATAGCAGGCAATGCGCCGCCATACATGGACGAGCCATAGATGCCCAAAAGCATCGTCAGCCCGACAATCGGGTCAAGCGAGAAGGTCGCTGGCAACAGGATCGCAATGGCAACCGCCGCCCCGACACCCGGAATAGCACCGATGATTACACCCCCGATCGAGCCGATAAGAAGTGCTGCCAGCACATCCCACCGCATCAACAGTTCCGCGCCGGCAAATACAGTGTCCATGTCGGGTATCCTAGAAGTAGGTCAGCATGAAAGAACGCAGGGCTGTCGGCAACAATTCATAGACTGCGCCGCCGGGTACTTTCACCTGAAGGAAGGTCTTGAAAATCAGAACAACGATGCAACCAAACACCGCCGCAGAGACTAAAAATTTCGCCCCCCGATAGCCAAGCCGATAGGTCAGGACGACAGCAAACAGCACCGTAGACGGCAGATAACCAAGTTGCGGCACCGTCACGACGTACGCCATGAACCAGCCGGCATATTCCACCGATTTTAGCCAGAACAACATCTCCTTCCACCGTCCGTCCAAGGCAGGCGAACACAAGGCGGAAATCACATGCAGAACCCCGAATAGCACCATCGCGATAACTGCGGCATAGGGCCAAAAGGCAGGTTGTGCGAAAAGTCTGGTGTTGCTGGCCCATGTGTTCTGCCCCGGGAGGCTGAACAGCAGAACAATACTAAATATTAGAAAAGAAACACCAAAGTAGAGATCACCCGGACGCCTGTAGCGCTTGAAAAGATCCTGTAGTGTTTTGACACTTTTCATCAGCACCTCCCAATGCGTGACGATGTTGAAAAAGGCGAGCCATTTGCACCCTTAAAAAAGCGGGTCACCTAACGCGGCCTGAAATCATAGATTTCGACGCGCTAAGTGATCCACGGTGTCTCGGGTTTTTCGAGAAGTGCTGTATCGGCCCGCCTTTCACCTCATTATGCCAGATCAGGCCAAAGCTTATTCAAGCATCGCGTTGATCTTGCCAAGCGCTTCGGTGTCCGCTTCGATCTGCTTCATGGTGTCCGCGGCATCCTGCCAATAGACCAGCGCACCGGTCTCTTCCATGTAGGCCTTGGCGCGGTCGGATGTCATCGTTTCCTTGGCCACCGCGATGATCTTTTCGCGCACGTCCGCAGGTGTGTCTTTGTGCACAAACAGACCGTTCCACAGGGCCAGTGCCAGTGATGGGTCAATCTCGCCTACGGTCGGGGTGTCGGGGGTCAGGCCAATCCGCTCGCCACCGATAGACGCCAGCACCTTCACCTGGTCCAGGCAGGGCAGAACAAGTTGCAGGGTTGTGTTCATCACATCCACATCACCAGACGCCAGTGAGTTACAATCCAGTGAGTCAAACGCGGCATCTGCGGCAAAGGAGAACCCTTTTCGCTTGGCCAGCGCGAAAGTCACCTTTGTTGGAATAAGGGGCGCCCCGAAGTGTCCCAGAACCACATCATTGCTTTTGGCGTATTCGGCCAGTTCATCCACAGTGCTATAGGGCGCATCACCGGCTGCCACGATCACAAATGGATAGGTCAGGAAGGCGCCAAGAGGTTCAAACGGGTTCGGGTTCAACTCAGGGATGCCGATGTTCGGGCCAATGATAGGCACGGCGAGGATAAACGACCCGACCGTATATCCGTCAGCAGGTGCTTTGGCTACTTCAACCGCACCCGGGAAAGGACCGCCGCCGCCGCCAGGCTTGTTCACCACAGCGGCTGGAACGCCGTATTTGGCCTGAAAATCATCTGCGATCATGCGGGTCAACACATCCTCGGAATCACCGGGAGGCCACGGCACAACAAACTCGACCGGTTTTTCCGGATACTCAGCTGCGGCGATGCCCGGCAGGACAGCCATCAGCGATGCGACGCCGGCCAATAGTGCTTTCTTCATTTTTTTCTCCCTGATATATCGGTGCGTTATTCGCACCGTTGATGCAATTTAGTTTGACCCAAAATCCAACATCTGTCAACATTCCCGAAACAAAGCGCGACATGCCACCCCCGAGAAAAGGCTGCACGATGAAGGACGATAACTTTCTAAAAGAGAACAACGCACGGCATATGTGGCACCCGATGACCCATCCGGCGGACAGTTTGGCCAACCCGCCAAAGATCATCACCGGCGGCAAAGGCGTGCGCATTGTCGATGTGGACGGGCAAGAGACAATTGATGCTGTGGGCGGGCTTTGGAACGTCAATCTGGGCTACTCCTGCGCACCTGTGAAGGAAGCAATGGCAGGCCAGCTTGAGCAGCTTCCCTATTACTCCACCTTCCGCGGCACCTCTAATGATGCGGTGATCGAGCTGAGCTTTATGCTGCGCGAATTCTTCGAGCCCGACGGGTTGAGCCGTGCGTTTTTCACCTCTGGCGGATCTGACGGGATCGAAATCGCGCTGCGCCTTGCACGGCAATATCACAAGATTCGCGGTGAGGCGGGGCGCGTCAAATACCTGAGCCTGAAAAAAGGGTATCACGGCACGCACACGGGTGGGGCCTCCGTCAACGGCAACGCCAATTTCCGCACCCAGTATGAGCCGTTGCTGCCGGGCTGCTTTCATATTCCGGCGCCCTATACCTACCGCAATCCGTTTAACGAAACCGATCCTGAAAAGCTGGCGCAGCTGTGTCTGGCGTCACTTGAGGACGAAATCAATTTTCAGGGAGCGAGCACCATCGCGGCCTTCATCATGGAGCCTGTTTTGGGCGCAGGGGGCGTGATCCCGCCTCATGCCAGCTTCATGCCCGGCGTGCGCGAGATTTGCGATCGCAACGGTATTTTGCTGATCGCGGATGAGGTGATTACGGCTTACGGGCGCACCGGGTCGTGGTCCGGCTGTCGCCATTGGGGCGTGAGGCCTGATTTCTCGGTTACGGCCAAGGCGATCACCAACGGGTACTTCCCCTTCGGCGCAGTTATGATCGCAGATCACATTGCCGAAACTTTCGAGAATGACGAAACCGGCAAGGCTAACGTCGCCTCGGGCTACACCTGTTCGGGCCATCCGGTGGGGGCTGCTGCGGCCATCGCCTGCCTGAAGGAAACCCGGCGCTTGAAGGTGAATGAAAACGCGGCAGCGCGGGGCACGCAGATGATGGCAGGGCTTGAGGAATTGAAAGCCAGACATGACATCGTAGGTGATGTGCGCGGAGGGCAGGGCCTGATGAACGCGCTTGAGCTTGTCGCGGACCGTGCCACGAAAAAGCCGCTGGATGCGCCGCGGATCAAAACGGTTTTTGATACCGTGCATGCGAATGGCGTGATGGTGCGGGTGTCAGGCCCGAACCTGATCCTGTCGCCGCCCCTTGTTGTGACTGAACAAGACGTCACCGATATCCTCTTTGCGCTCGACAGGGGGCTGGGCGCGGCATGACCGGACAACTGCCCGCGACCGCGCCTGTTGTTATCATTGGTGGCGGTATCATCGGCATGTCGACGCTGTACCATCTGGCGCATCGCGGCGTGTCTGCGGTGCTGCTTGAGCGTCGAAAGATCGCCAGCGGAACCACATGGCATGCGGCGGGCATCGTCGGGCAATTGCGCGACAGCACGGCGCAAACCGAGCTTGGCAAATATACAGCAAAGTTGTTCCGTGATCTGGAAGAAGAAACCGGACAGGGCACCGGCTATAAACAGAACGGCACGATCAATATTTCGCTCAGCGATGTGCGCCACGAACAGCTGTTGCGCAGCCATGACCACGCCGCCCGAATGGGTATTCCCAGCCGGATGTTGTCGCCCCAAGAAGTGAAAGAACACTGGCCCGCGCTGGTGATTGACGATGTGCAATCTGGATTTTTTGTACCGTCAAACGGTCAGGTCAATCCGCTGGATGTAACCATTGCATTGTCCAAAGGTGCCCGTCAAAAGGGCGCGCAGGTCTTTGAAGATACCCGCGCCCGGCGGCTTGAGCTTCGCGACGGCAAGGTTGTGGGCGTTGTTACGGATGCAGGCACCATCGCCACCGAACAGGTTTTGATCGCAGGCGGGATGTGGTCACATCTGTTCGCGAAGTCGCATGGGATCACGGTGCCCTTGCACGCCGCCGAACATTTCTATGTGGTGACCGAACCTGTGGCAGGGCTGCCGTCTAACCAGCCCATCCTTAACATCATGGAAGAGCGGAATTACTGGAAAGAAGACGCGGGCAAAATCCTCATTGGGGGGTTTGAGGCACAGGGCAAGGCATGGGGGCAGGGCGGCATCCCGGAAGATTTCGAATTTGATGAACTGCCCTTTGATATGGAACATGTCGAGACAGACCTGATGCGCATGTTCGCGCGCATGCCCTCGCTGGAAAACATGGGCATCCAGACGTTCTTTAACGGCCCCGAGAGTTTCACACCCGATGGTCGCCCTTACCTGGGGCCAGCGCCCGAGGTTCAGGGGGTGTTTCTGGCCACCGGCATGAACTCCAACGGTATCCTGAATTCTGGCGGCACTGGCCTGACGATGGCTGAATGGATGATCGACGGTGCGCCATCGCGCTCGATGGCCCCACTTCTGGCGGTGCGTGCGCATCCGTTTCAGGCCAACACCCGCTACAATCAGGAACGCGCGGCGGAAAGTGTCGGCTTTCACTATGGTATCAGCTGGGCCGGGCGACAGGTCCATTCCGCGCGCGGCGTGCGGCGGGTGCCATTGCACCGCGCCTTAAAGGATGCGGGTGCCGTGATGGCTGAACGTATCGGCTGGGAGGTTCCGATGTATTATGATGCGGACACTCCACAGTGGTCAGACACGCCGTCGCTGCGCTGGAAACCTTGGTCTGCACAGGTCAAGGCAGAATGCCTTGCCGCCCGTGATGCCGCCGTGCTGCTGGATCAATCCATGTACGCCAAGATACTCGTGCAAGGCCCCGATGCCGCGCAGGCGCTAAACCATGTCTGTGGTGCGCAGATGGATGTGGATGTGGGCATTTCTGTCTACACGCAATTCCTGAATACCAATGGCGGGATCGAGGCCGATGTGACCGTGACCCGTATCGCGCCGCAGTCCTTCATGGTCGTCACGGGCCACCCCAGCCAGATGCGTGACCAATACTGGCTGAAATCCAACGCTGATCCCGCGTGGCAATTCGAGGTCGTTGATGTCACGTCAGGCCACTGCCTGCTGACGCTGCATGGCCCCAAATCGCGCGAAATACTGCAATCGCTCAGCAGCGACGATCTCTCCAATGACGCCTTCCCCTTCGGCGCCGCGCGCGAAATTGACGTGGCCCACGCCCGTGGCTGGGTCATCCGGCGCTCTTTCTTGGGGGAGTTGGGGTACGAGATGATGTTCCCGACCGAGTTTACGGAAGGTGTCTATGAGGCGCTGCTGGACGCGGGCACACCCCACGGTCTGCGCCATATGGGCATGTTCGCAATGAATGCCTGCCGGATCGAAAAGGGCTTCCGCCACTTTGGCCATGACATCGCCGAAGACGACACGCCCTATGAGACGGGTCTTGGGTTCGCGGTAAAGCTGGACAAAGACGGCGACTTCCTTGGCAAGGCGCGGCTCACACAGCAAAAGGCTGACGACGGCCCTGCGTACAAGCACCGCATGGTATCCATCAAAGTGCCGGGCCTCACCGCAAAGGAAGGTCCCTATCTGATCCATAACGAACCTGTCTGGAAAGACGGAAGCGTCGTAGGCCATGTGACCTCTGGCGATTGGGGGTTCCGGTTGGACGCCATGGTCGGCTTGGCGACGATCGCGAAAGAGGGCGGCGCGCCTAAGGCGTGGATCGACGAAGGCGGGTTTGCAGTACAGATCGCGGGCAAGATGTATCCGGTTCAGGCGCAGCTTGGCCCGTTTTATGATCCCAAAGGCGAGATCATGCGCAGCTAAGGCAGTTCGGGAGAGAAATTATGACAGATAAAACCATTCTGATCGTCGGCACATATGACACCAAGAACGACGAGCTTGAGTATATGGCCGCGCGCATCCGCGCCTTGGGGGGCGGTGTGATGACGATGGACATCTCTGTGATCGGCGACCCGGAAAAGCCCACAGACATCTCGAAACACGAGGTGGCCGAAGCCGGCCAGAACACCATCCAAGCCCTGATTGATCAGGGTGAGGAAAGCGTCGCCATGCAGGCAATGGCCGATGGGGCAAGTGCGTTGGCGCGCAGCTTGCAGGCTGACGGCAAGTTTGACGGGGTCGTGATTCTTGGCGGCTCTATGGGTACGGATGCCGCCCTCGATATCTGTCAGGCATTGCCTTTGGGTGTTCCGAAATATGTGGTTTCCACCGTGGCGTTTTCACCGATCATTCCGGCATCGCGACTGTCTGCCGATATCCAGATGATCCTTTGGGCGGGCGGTCTGTATGGTCTGAACCCTGTGTGCAAAGCGTCATTGTCCCAGGCAGCTGGCGCTGTTCTGGGTGCTGCCCGCGCCGTTGACATGCCCCGCAATGAACGCCCGTTGGTGGGTATGACATCGCTGGGATCATCCTGTCTGAAATACATGAAGCTGCTGAAAGTCCCTTTGGAAGAACGCGGCTTTGACGTTGCAATTTTCCATGCAACAGGAATGGGTGGCATGGCGTATGAAAGCATCGCGCGCAGCGGTGGATTTGCCTGTGTCATGGACTTTGCCTTGCCCGAGCTGGGTAACCTGTTGGCGGGTTCCGTCATCAACGGCGGTGAAGACCGTATGCTGAACGCAGGGGTGGCGGGGATCCCGCAAATCGTGGCACCCGGTTGTCTGGACCTGATTGATTTTGCAGGCTGGCAGGACATCCCCGACCGCTACAAAGACCGCCCGTTTCATCCGCACAACCGTCTGATCGTCTCCTCCGGTTTGAACGCAGAAGAGCGCCGCGAAACGGCACGCGAGGTGGCCAAACGCTTGAGCGCATCAGATACGCCCGCCCATGTGATCCTGACCAACCAAGGCATCGAGGAGTGGGACAAAGAAGGTGGCCCCGCCCATGACCCCGACGCCTTTGCCGAATTCTGCGATGAAATGCGCAAGGTCATGACGGACCCCATTATGTTCACCGAACTGGATTGCCACATCAACGATCAGGCCTTTGCCGACAAAGTGCTGGAAATTTTCGATGGCTGGCTGGCCGATGGCACTATCAAGACGGAGAGCTAAGCCATGAGAGACCCGCGCTATGACATCCTGTTCGAGCCAGTGAAAATCGGGCCGATCACGGCGCCCAATCGCTTCTTCTCGGTTCCCCATGCGACGGGTCATAATCCGCTGATGCCCAACGGCTCTATCGGGATGCGCGAGATGAAGGCCGAAGGTGGCTGGGGCGTGGTCTCTATGCAATTGGCAGAGATTGATCCGACCTCTGACATCTCGAACCTGCCGATTGAGAAATTCTGGGACGACACAGACGTGAAATCCCATGCGCTGCTGGTGGAGCGGGTCAAGAAGCACGGTGCCCTGACCGCGATTGAGCTGGCCCACACCGGCATCCGTGCGCGCAACATGGACACAGGCACGCCGGTGCTTGGGCCGTCCTCCATGCGTATCCTGAAACCGCAAAACCCGATCCAGTGCAAAGCGATGGACAAACAGGACATCAGGGATTTCCGCGAGAGCCACAAGCGCGCCGTTCACCGGGCCAAGAAAGCCGGCTATGACATGGTCTATGTCTACGCCGCCCATGATGCGGCGCTGGTCTGGCACTTCCTCAATCCGATGTACAACCACCGCACCGACGAATACGGCGGATCGTTTGAAAACCGGATGCGCCTGCTGCGCGAGGTACTGGAAGACACGATGGAGGCCGCCGCAGGGGATGTGGCCGTGGCCATTCGCATGCCAGCCCACGACTTCAAAGCGGGCAGTCCGCTGACCTACGACAACGAGGCGCGCGATGTGATCGAGGCATTGGCCGAGGTGCCGGACCTGTGGGATGTCAACGTCGCGGGCTGGCCGCGCGACAGTGGCACGTCGCGGTTTGACGATGAGGGCAGTCAGGAAAAATACACGGGCTATGTTAAGGGTTTGACCAGCAAACCGGTGGTGGGGGTTGGGCGCTATACCTCGGCCGATGCGATGGTCGGGCTGATCAAACGGGGGATCTATGATCTGATCGGTGCGTCGCGCCCGTCGATTGCTGATCCGTTCCTGCCCAACAAGATCAAGGAAGGCCGCATCGACGACATCCGCGAATGTATCGGCTGTAATGTCTGCGTGTCCTCGGATGCCTATTCCGTGCCGCTGATGTGTACGCAGAACCCGACGATATCACAGGAATGGCGGCGCGGCTGGCATCCCGAAAATATCCCGGCGGCAGCAAAGGCCGAGAAGACGTTGATCATCGGCTCTGGCCCTGCGGGGCTGGAATGTGCCCTGATCCTTGCCAAGGCTGGGCATTCCGTGACGGTTGCGGAGAAGGACGCGGAATTCGGCGGGCGCGTGACACGCGAAACTGCGTTGAAAGGGCTGGCCGCATGGGGGCGTGTCAAAGACTACCGGCTGTATCACCTGCAACAGATGGCCAATGTCTCGCTTTATGCGGAAAGTGAAATTGGCGCGGATGACGTGGCTGATTTTCAGGCCGATAACATCATCGTCGCGACAGGATCAAAATGGTGTAACAGTGGCGCGGGTGCCACAACATTCAGCGCAATCAAAGGGTTCCCCGAGCACGCACTTACCCCCGATGATATCATGGCAGGCAAAAAGGTTTCCGGCCCTGTCGTGATCTATGACGACGATCATTACTACATGGGCAATGTGCTGGCCGCGCATCTGGCATCGCGTGGCCACGAGGTTCATCTGGTCTGCCCTCTGCCTTCCATCGCGGAATGGATGGGGTATACTTTGGAAACCCCCCGCGTGTTGGATCAGATGGTGGAACTGGGCGTGCATATGCATCCTAATACGACAGCAAAGGCTTGGACCGGATCAGCGTTGAAAGTCACGCGCAGTGACAGTGGTGCGGATATGCCGGACATCGCGGGCGGCACGTTGATTTCAGTCGGTGTGCGAAACCCGTCTGATGCATTGCTCACTGCGTTGAAGGACATGCCGGAACTGGCCGACAAGGTCAGCGGCATTGGCGATTGTCTGGCACCCGGCATTATTCAGGCGGCTGTATTCTCCGGCCATGCCGAGGCGCGCAAACGCATCGGGGGGGAACCAAAGGACGGCATTTACAAGCGCGAAACGCCTGTACTGTTCGCGCGATAAGGCCGAACACCCTGCGCCCGCATAATCGACCAAAAGTGGACGGTGGAAAAGTTCAGATAAGTCCACGTTGCTGCAAATACCATTTCCCGAATTCAGCGACCCAGACGTCACGGTTTGAGAGCACGGCGAGGCGGGACATGTGTGAGGCACGCCCCAGTCGATTATTTTGGCTGACCGGCTTGCCCCTTTGCGCGGCGATATATGCAGTGTAGTTTGGCGATATTTTCAGGCGTCTATTTCAGGATTGCACGACTGGCGCACAGCGGAACGGATGGGCGCGACTGACATTCTCGGATCGACACGAACGCGCTTGCACCTCCGACATGCAGCTCTTCGTTGTTCACCTGATGCCGTTCGTTTTTGCCTACCGATCCTGTTGAGCCAAGTCGTCCAGCATGGCAACCGGATTAAACCTGACCTTTGAAAAGGGGCATAAGTCTGTGGTCTTTCAAAGCGGCGTTACCGGTAATTTTTATAACGTTCTCGCCTGTAGTTAATTGCCGCCATAACCAGCTTTTTCTGTCTCATCCCACATCAAAAGGAGTACGTCGGAATCCAAGGTGCGATATTTCGCCTGCCTCAGGCGAGTGCCATCCATCCACCGACGATCAGCAGCACGGTGGCCAATGATCGGTTCATGATGGCAGCTGCGCGAGGCGATTTAGCGATGCGACGCAGTTGTGCTGCGAACACGACAATCAATGAGTTGCCAACTGTTATCGCGAGGAAGGTCGTCGTCGCAACAATCAGAAAGTCAGGCATTCTGATAACCGTCATATCCATAAGTTCCGGCAAGGTCAGGGGCAACAATACCACATAGTAAGGCGAGATCAGGCAGGACAACAAACCAGCGCCTACCGACGTGATGGCAGACCGATGCTGTATGTCGCTGCTGCCATTCAGATTAAAGCCACCTTTCCAAATGCCCCAGGCGATCCACGAGATATAGGCGGCCATTGCGTATTTGCTGTAGTCAAGAATGGCTGGAACGGCTGTAAACCAGGCGCTGAGCCCAAAGCAGACGGCCGAGATAATCGCCACACCACCAATTGCACTGCCAAACCCGAACCCGATAGCGCCTTTGACATCGCTGCTGGCGGCGCGCGCCATAAGCATCAAAACAACGGGGCCGGGTGCAACGGCAAGGGCAATGACAGTTAAAAAGTAGGATAGTGTGTCTGCGATTGCCATTGGTCTTATCTTTCCTGCTATTGTGAAAGCAGAAGTAGAAGGATGTGCAGGACCGGTCATCTCCCATATGGGAGGCGCGTCGCCAGACGGTGTCGTAATTTCGTCGTCCAATTCACTTTTTGGAAAATGGGTATTGGTTTGGCGACGGCCAGACCGAATTGGCCCTTCGCCACGGATTTAGGGGGCGGCGGGTGTTGTTCGAAAGACAATGTGGTTCAAACGCATTCGGGCACTCTGGGCTGGCTGAAACGTCTATATTTCAAGATACTTTCATGCCCTGCGTGCGGCCTCTGCCAAACGCGGAATGAGCATTTCATAGTGTTGGAAAAGCATCAGTTGTCCAGCGCGCTGGACGACCTCAATCTCGATCCAGGGGTATGTCTCGCGGTATTCAGAGATTGTTGCGATGTCCGTTGCCGGATCTTCGGCCCCATTGATAAAATACGTCTTCGTTTCTCGTGCTTTCACGATGAGATCGGTCCAATCCGCTTCGGATGCGAGGACCTCCATCGCATAGGCCTGTGCCGCGTTTGATTCGCCGCCCGACACCATCTCTGCATTGGATAGAAAAACAGGTAGAAACTGTTCGTCGTCCAGCAAAGCGACGTCTGCCGCGGAGTTCCTGTTCATTTGTCTCAGCATCTCCGCTGCGCCGATGCGTTTGCCCATTGCAATTGCAGCTTTGGTCGTAAAGTTCAGCAAATGTGGTGCGTGCTTTCCAGTCGACAGAAAAAACCGATGCCATTTGCCCATACCTGAGTAATGCCTGTCACCCGGCAAGCAAGGGCGCGCACATAGGCCAATAATCTCGCTCACCCTGTCGGGGTGTTTTCCTGCAAAGTCGACGGCCCACAAGAAGTCATTGCCTTGGGCAACATAGGGCAGACGCGCGATGCCAAGGTGATCCAACAATGCCAAGGTATCCAATCGGATCGCATCCAGAACATTTGCCTTCGGGTCAATATTTTCACTATTGCCATATCCCGGGCGCACCGGACAGATGATCTGCAAGGAGTGTCGAAAAGCCAGCTTTACCATCGCTTCGTGAAGCCGCACCGTGCAGTAACCCATATGAGACAACAAAACGGGTTGACCTGTTACAGGGCCCATCACATGGAAATCCATCTTGCGACCATCAGGCAAAATCAGAACATCAAAGGGTTTCCAGACCTCGGATTGCAGCCAATTCGCGGTTGTTTCGACCGGGGCACTGCGTCGTTGACCGTTTTGGTTTTGCGCACCTTCCGACAGGTCCCGCAATGACAACACCAATCTGATGATTTCCGACTGTGACCGCGTGTTCATCTTGGACATGACGGATTTGATCTGCCCACGCACGGTCCCTTCGCTTGTTCCGCGCTTGGTGGCCAATGTACTGGCCGACTGCCCTTCCGCGAGCCCCCGAACGATGCCTTGCTCGGCAGAGGTGAGGTTAAATATTTCCTCCAGAATATTCCCGATCAGATCCAGCCAATGATATTGTGTCGTGACGACAAGCGCGAGGCCGACATCTCCCAAACTCTGGTTAAAAATCCTTCGAATTTGGAAAAGGGCGGGGCCCGTTTTGGTGGTGGACTCTACCCTCAGCAACCTGAGAGTTGGTCCTTTTGCCTTAAAGACGCTGGCGAGCCCCTCCGTGAGCGTCTCACCCGCTTCAATCGAGAAGGGTAGGGTATCCAGCACATCTCCGGTCTTGATCCCAAAGGTCGAGGTCGCGCCCGCGTTGCTGGCGACGATCTTTTTGCTATCGTTTACAATGAAGGCCGCAAGGCTTCCGAATGGCGCAAGCGTCGCTTGTAAATCGGGGCCTTCGGAGGTGTGCTGACCACGGTCCAGAAACGTGCCGGCTCGCTCTAGATGGGCCTGAAAGTTTGCATCAAACTGATCAATGCTGGTGACCGCCTTGCGCGCCTCGCTGGCGTCAAGCCCCGCATCATTCCAAGCATCAATGAACCCATCAAGCGTCATGGGTTCTAATGCGATGTCATAAAGATGTTCAACGATATCGGTTGTGTCAAACGGGTTTGCGGGTGGTTTCATCGAGACATTACCACGCTTGTAAAACAGTGAGCTGGTGAAAGTGATATTAAGTCTTCGGATGTGCTTGCTGTCAGTTTTGATAGCACATCGACTGACAGCAAGCACACGCTTTCCAAAAGCCACTCAGGAAGAGGAACACTTTTGGAACGACACAACATTGAGAACCCTCAAGTTGATAAGCGTTTTAAGTAAGGGCCAATACACCTCCGCCTATGATTAACAGAGATGCGAGCGAACGATTAACAAGCCTTGCCTGAGACGGCACACGGATGAGCTGCCGCAGCTGCACTGCAAACGCGATGATAATGCCAACGCTTATGACTCGCGCCAGAAAGGTGACACATGCGAGGATTGCGAAATCGGGCATCTCGATGGTGGTGATATCCAGCATCGTCGGGAGCAGCAGTGGGAAAAAGACCAGCATATAGGGCGAAACAAAACAGATCGCGATGCCTGCACAGACCGATTTGGCCATTCCGCCCCGCGGCGCAGGGGTAGCCCGGATATCGTCTATGCCGACACCGTTCTTCAAAATCTTAAACGCCGTCCAGAAGAGATAGGCGATCAGAAGGAACTTGCTGTAGGCAAAAAATGCTGGAACTTCGGTGATCCACCTGCTCAGACCAGTAGAAACCGCTGTAATAATGATGATGCCGCCGATGGAGAAGCCGAGGCCGAACCCGATTGCCCCGGATATGTCCCGTGATGCTGAGCGGACCAGCAACATCAGCGCGACCGGCCCTGGTGCCAGTGCAATTGCCATCATGGTTAGAAAAAATGAACTGTAGTCAAAAAGGGTCATGGCGCCTTGGCCCCGGATGCCGTGTTTGAAAACCAAGTTTCTATGAATGATGGGGATTCGATTTTTTCTGACCGGTGTTCGTCAGAAAGGCGCGAGAGTATTGGCTGCATTGGACGTCCTTTGATGTGCTGAACAAAGCCGTACTGCAACGTGATTGGTGCGCCATCTCCCAAATGGGAGGCGGCGCACAAGAAACTTAACCTTGGGGCAGCAAAGCCAGTGTTTTCGTCAACTCTTTGCTTGTTTGTTAAGGTGGGACCGTCGTTTTCAGGAGGCCAGTCATCGTGCCAGATCCAGATCTGCAAAATGTGCTGCTAAGTTTAATGACCGTGAGGAGGGGCCATTGACAGATTCGACAGTTTTGGGACGACCAAGCTAAGGCGTGCTATCTGTGCTGGATTTAAAAGCTGCCACTGGCATCCGGTCCCGCAGGAATTGCCCATGACAGTGTTCCTCAATACAGCCCCAGCGAAGACCCGTTTTTGTCGACGCCTTGTGAACCTAACGCCTGATCTGTGCTGCGATCGGCATGAACGGCTATTTCCTCTGCGACGCGGCGGCCCGTGTTTTTGCCTGTGACGCATGTATCGCACGGCGTGCGCAGGCAGAGGAAAATCAGCACATTGAAGTGGTCCGGCACATTTGCGCAGCGTGCCAAGATGTATCCAACGTTGAAGACAGGATATGCTGTCTTTTGTGCGGATCTCAGTAAATGGCAGCTTGGGGCCCGAAATTAAGGATGCTGCGTGCTGCTATGGAATAACCGATATTCGCTGTGGATTACATGAAGGCCGGCGTTGTGGAGGGGCAGGTTCAATACACTTGCAGCTAGTGCTGACGCAGCATTCGTTCACAGTTTCAGCGGCGCGCATTTGGCAGTGCGAAACCCTGCGCGGAAGCTGTCTTTTTACACGCGCGGCCAATGGTTACACAGAAAACTAATATATGTTCGCCAATGTCCCTTTGGCTGTGATCGGCTTTCTGGTTGAGGGTGCCCAGAATGGTGCGGGCTATAGGCCCCTTCATTCGCCGTCTACCGTCCCTGAACACTCTACAAAGCATGCATATATCTGAACTAAACAGTCGATATTTTTGCGTTCCTAACGCATGAGCTGAAATCGCGTCTTCTTTGATGCCAGCGCGTGCTGCGATACCTAAACGCTTTCGCAAAATCGCAACGCATCCTCAGGCCCGTCCCCCCAGTACGGGGGGCTGTCGTACCAACGCCGCTGCGGTTTAAGGCTGTGCAAAAACCCTCGCCACGACCGGCTGATGGTCTGAATGGGCAAAACCCAGATCGAGCGTTTCTAAGGATGCTGTCCGCACATTTGGCGATACGACAAAGCCATCAAAGATCGTTGTGTAGGTCCGCCCCTGTTCAAATTTCCCGTCAAGCCTGCGCACTGTTGGCGTCTCTGGATCAACACAAATCGTCCACCCTGCCGGAAGAGCGTTTTGCGGGAAATCCGCAAAATTTTTCAGAAGCGTCTCGTCGATCTGATGTGGAAATGACGTCGCACACAGCCGGGTGTTCCAGTCACCGCAGATCACCACAAAATTTCCATGCTTAAATTCTTGGACCGCGACATCGAATAATCGCGCCAGATGTGCCGCCCTCGCGGTGGGGGTGATATTGAAAACCGGCAGGTGAATGTTGATGACGACCCACGATTTGTCCGAACCCATCAAAGGAAACCGGTTCAGCACACCAACATACGGTTTTTTAATAAATCCCAGTATCTGCGTATCCGCGTTCGGCAGCTCAATGATCTTGCACTGCTCAGATATGATGGCAGCATAGGTCGCCATGCCGTGTCGGACCCGTAGCATAAGCGGCAGCGCGACAGTGTTGAAGTCCGCCCAGTAAAAGCGGTGTCGATCTGGTAGTGCCTGATCAATCCGCGCGCGTACGTCGATTTTCCGGGTTAAAAAACCCGGCTCTGCGACTTCTTGAAGACACATCACATCGCACGCCGTTTGTGCTATTTGATGTGCAATCGCCTTTGTTGCCGCACTGATCTGGTGTTTGGACAGCGCGCGCAGCGATGTGCCACCGTCCATGTAAATGTCTGCCCCAGCACCAAGAGCGCCGTATCCGATGTTCCACGTCACTATACGCAATTCAAGGCCCGCCATCGGCAATGGCCGGGATGCAGTACGCACCTCGATATCAGTATAATCCGGCTGCCTTAGCCGGTTTAGGACCATAATCCCGAACAACGCCAACAGGATCATGCCCAATGGGATGAAAAAGCCTATCATGACGGAGTTGAAAGTGGGAATTTCTGATTGACGAGAAACTTTGCAGCCTCGGAAATCAGTTCTTGATTGCATCGCGTGATTTTCAAGGCTGTGGGGATTTTTGCAAGGTGATCCGCGGGTGTGCGGCTTTCCAAACGATCCTTTGCAGTGTCGTGTTTCCACGCGCGCCAATCCAGCCATTTGGGATCGGGCGGGTTGTCGGACCGCGCCTGACGCACAACATCCATGTAGTTGAATGTGATCAGGTCGATCTGTCTGCCCGTGCGTGCGTCAATCGCGTCATAATGCGTCTTGCGTTGTGTCGCCGCGTAAGTTGACAAGACATCCACCAGACGCGTGACGTCCCGGCTCCAGATACTGATATCGAGGGTGTTGTGGGACAGATCACTGTCCAGCTCTTGCCCCGCATCAAAGGAATAGATCGTTGCAGGCCCGTCGTCGGGGGCGGCATAGATGGCCTCGCGCAAGGTCTCGACACCTTGGTTTTCCAGCACACCGCCATCCCCCAAGTGCCAGTATTGGGGCGCGGCAGCTGTCGCAGTTTCAACCTTGATCGTCATCGGGCCAAGGTAAGGTGGGAATGCCGCAGAGGTTGCAACCGCTAGTGAGAGCGCCATGTCGGGTGGTGTCGCGCGACAGCCATCTTCATCCAGAAACGAAAGGCTGCGCAGGGCAATGGGCAAATCATTGGCCCCTGCTTTGGCGTAGGGTGGGAGGGTCGCATTGCTGAACACAAACCGCTGACCTGTGTCATAGCTGACAGTGTTGAAATAGAATTTGCGGTCCCTTGGCAGGTTGGAAAAGGTCGCGTTTTGCAGAAAGTCAGAACGCTCCAGCGCGTCCTGCAAGGATTGCAAGCGGCGCGATGGGCTGAACAGGCGGCTGGGTTTGCGCAACTGCTGCATCTGGGTATCCCAGAAATAATCATGCGCCATCACGCTTTGCATTTTGGCAAAGTAATTATGGGATTTCGTCGCGTCGGGCACGGGATGCAATGCAAAGTACGACGCCGCAAAGCCGCCGCCGCTGACGCTGGACACATGGGTCACCTGCTCCAGCAGCCCGCGATCATGTAGTGCCTGCATCCCCGCCGCAGCAAAGGCCGCAGCGCGCGCCCCCCCACCCGACAGCGCAAGGCCCACAAACGGCGCGTCCGTGGGCGTCGTCACAGGGTCAGGAACCGCGAGGGGAATTTGCGCTGTGACATGCACTTTGAGTGGCGCAAGAAACCCATAGGCAATCGCGGCGACAAGGATGATCAATATACCAGCGAGCATCCAAAAAAACCAAGCCATCACATCATTCCAATCTTTGTTTGGATATCCCGCGCCAGAATCTTGGTCATAAAACGCCGCTGCGGGGTATGGATAACCTTACTTAACGCCATCATGTGATGCCACACCCCCCAAATGGGATATGCGCCCGTTATCGGACCTGCCTAAGCCTTTGGTCATCACATCGAAGGATTTACCCAATGAGCGAACTTCACACATCCCTTGACCAGAGAGGTGCACGCTGATGCCAGTTGCAGATACACTGTCTTATTTCATCACCCTGGTCGCAATCGCAATCGCGCCCGGTCCAATGCTCTTGTTGTTGCTGACGCGGGCGGCCAGCAACGATATAGGAGGGGCATTCGGTTTTGCCATCGGTGCCGCCTTTGGCAGCCTGACAATCATCACGGCCGTCTGTTTCGGGCTCAGCGCATGGCTCACAGAATTTCCCGCTGTTCTGGGTTACAGCAAGTACATCATGCTCGCCTACATTCTGTGGATCGCGCGTGACATGTGGAAAGGTGGCTTTGACATGCAAGGCGCGGAAGTCGCCAAGCGGTCCGGCTTTGGTCTGGCCTTGGCCATGGGGTTCACCACCTGTATCTTGTCGCCTTACATGCTGGTCTTGTTTCCTCTCGTCCTGCCGGAAATCATGAATATCACCCAGATCGTAATGCCCGAATTCCTGATCATCGCGGCCACGACGTTTCTAGCAGAAGCGACAGCCGCCATACTGATTGTCGGATTTGCGGCCCAGTTGCGCCGCATCGCTAAATCTCCGCATGCAATGCTTGTCATGAACCGCGCGCTGGCTGCGATACTGGTCACGGTCGGCGGTGGAATGGCGCTGGTTTAAGTTTTGCGACATATCGGGGCGGCTCTTTTTCGTCCTGATCCCTCGGCGGTGTGCAGATACCCATAGATGTGATGACCTCGGGCATCTGCACACCGTTGCAATTATACATATCGTTTCTGGATGACCCGTCCTGCGTCATGCTCTAAGGTTTTTATGATGACCCCAAAATCGCCCCCGCCAAAATCCACAGCCGACATTGATCCTGACAAGATTGTCGCTCAGCTCTACGATATTGCGCTCGATCCGAATTCGCTCGATGATTTTATCGACGCCTGGAACGGGGCGGGGCTTGATGCGCAGGCGGCGCGCAGAACGATAGAAACGATTGACGATTTTGATGCGGCCTATCATGCGCATCTCGAACGTGCCGGAACGTTCCTTGATCGTGGCGCGGACATTGACACAGGTCCTGATCTTGCAGCGATGCTGACCCCGTTCGAGGATCTTGCGGCCTTTATTGTGGATCGCAAATTGATGGTCGTCGCCAGTAACGCGGGCGCGCAGCACGCTTTCGGGATGCTCAATGACGTTGCACTGGACGATCTCATTATCGCGCCGGACATGAAAACCGCGCTTGATGCCGCCCTTGGTCAGGTGTTCAACGCCGCAGATCGCCCTGACCGCTTGCTGCATGTTCCCGGCGACAAGGGCGGGGCATTGTTCCAGATACGCCCTCTTGCCCATTCGGCGACATCAAAGCCCCAGCACGCGCTGGTGGTGACCACGTTATATCATTGGCAAGCTGCCCTTGGCCAAACGCTTGAAGAGGTGTTCAACCTAACCAGTGCGGAACAGCGCGTGGTCAAGGCATTGGTCGAAGGGATGGACGCGAAGGGAATATCAAGCGCACGCGGCACCAGCGAGGGCACGGTGCGCGGACAGATTAAGTCAATTCTGTCAAAAATGAATGCCCGCAGCCAGTCCGAGGTGATCCGCCTTGTATTGTCCTTGCGCGATGTAGGCCACGGCGCGCCGACGGACGTGCTGCGCACACAAGCACTGCACAGTCAGGGTCCGAATTGGGTGCAAGATGAAGTGTGGAAGCCGTTCAAGACCCTTGTCATGCCCGATGGACGAAAAATGGATTATCACGATATGGGTCCCGCCGACGGCGCACCTATCTTGTTCACGCACATGGGGTACTGCGTCGTGCGGTGGCATGGCCCGATGATCAAGTTGGCGTTTCAACACGGCTTGCGCATCATCGTTCCCATCCGCGCCGGGTACGGGCACAGCGAAAATATCAACCCGAAGGCCGATGTTCTGAAAAGTACGCGAGACGACACAACCGCGTTGCTCGATCATCTTGGTATTGAAAAGCTCCCTTATGTCTCTCAGGGGAACGATCTTATTTTTGCGGCTGATTTCGCAGGGCAGTTTCCCGACAGGATAACGGAGCTCGTCGGCATCTGTGCACGTCCACATTTGCTGGGTGATGCGCATTATTCCGGAATGAGCAAGTGGCACCGTTTCTTTCTATCCACCGCGAAACACGCGCCGCACCTGCTGAACTTTACGACAAGGGCCGCCGTCGCAATGGCAAAACGGCTAGGCCCGGTCGAGTTTTTCAGGCAGGCCAATCAAAGCTCGCCCGCTGATCTGTCGCTTTTGCAAGACCCTGAATTGCTGCCCGTTCTGGTCGCGAACGGTAAACTGGTGGTGAGCAAAACCACGAATATGTCGCGGGCCTACGTCATGGAAGCCCTGGAGAGCGAGATTGACTGGACGCATATTATCCTGTTGGCCAAAGACACCCGGACGTGGTTCGTCAACGGCGGCGAAGACCCGGCGATGGACATCGCTACAATCGCCGAGTACCGCGAAGCCTTCCCGTGGATCGACATCGAGGTGATCCCGAATGCCGGTCAGATGCTGATATACCAGCATTTTGAAATGCTGATTCCGAGGTTCGCAGCAGCTGCAAAACGCGCACAATAGGGCGTATTTTCCCAAAATAGGCTTTGCTACTCATCGTGACCACCCGAAAGTGGACAATGACACAGACAGCGAAAAGTCCCGGCGGGAAGATCGTCAAAGACATCAGGCGGGAGAATAGCCCCGCTCATTAATGCGGCGTATCAATAGCTGCGCAGTGGACAGCGGGTCCAGCTACATCTCTGGTGACTTGGCCGAATGCCGACACGACAATGGCCTGCAGCACTCTCGCGGTTCCCCTTATCATCTGCAAACGCAGGGCAAGATTACCCCCTATTGGTAGATTGCTATACAACCCCCTGTCGGGCGATGGATGGCCTCAGACATTGCAGAGCTGCATCCGGCTGGAAAACTAGTTTCTTCCTTGCGATTTTGAGGCCGAGAACGAAGCCTTCATCGATCACTGCAACCACCAGCGGTACCACCCGAACATCAGTGACGTCACCCCGCCGACGTCTACTTTGGGCGTGACGAAATCAATTTAAGAACGCCCTTCCCGGAACATTGCTGCGCAATGCCCTGTCTGGCAATGGAAAGGATCAAACGGTAAACACTCGATGCGCGACGCCCGCATCGCCGCCAGCACGCCGCATGATTGCATGAAACTGATGGACCCACCCTATCTTGGTTCAAACAGCCTTCGGTTCCAAAACCCGGATGACGGGCAGATTCAGGTCCAAGTTCCCTTGCACAACTACATACATTGCCCGCCTTATCAAATTCTGATGCGCTGACAGACGAGGGTAGGGCGTATCCCTTTTTCCCCAAACATGGATTTATGTATTCTTATATTTGTAGGGCTATAGAAGCGCCAACTTTAGAAAGGTTGCCTTGCGCCGTGTTTTGGTTTGCTGTTGCCAGTTTAACGCCTGCCGCCCTTTTAGGGGTGGCGTGCCTATGGGGGGGGATTTGGCCCGTTTTAGCTGCGGTTTCGATTACAGTTTTTGTATTCTTCATGGACCGTGCCGTTCCACTGTTCACGCCAGAGAAAATCCAATCTTCGACCAATTCGTTGCTGTGGTCGCTGGGGGCTGCTCACTTTGCTCTGTGGGGAGCGGGTATCTGGGCCGTTGGCGCGAACCCGCAACTCGATACTGTGGATAAGGCACTTTTATTGATCGGTTTGGGTTTGTATTTTGGTCAAATTAGTAACTCCGCCGCCCACGAGTTGATACACAATGCTGCGCGCGCCCCACGTCGGTTGGGCATTGCCATTTATGGATCGCTGCTGTTTGCGCACCATACGTCAGCGCATATGCGCGTTCATCATGTCTGGGCAGCAACCCCGAACGATCCGAGTACAGCACAGCTTGGCGAAGGGTTCTGGCGGTATCTATCACGCGCATGGATCGGTGGCTTTGCCGCGGGAAAACGTGCCGAAGATCACTTGCGCCGTGGCCGTGCCAGGCCCTTCTGGACGCATCCGTATACTGCGTATGTGACGCTATCGCTGGGCGCAATTTCATTTTCCCTTTTGATTTCAGGATGGTCCGGCTTGATCGCATTGCTGGTGGTTTCTATTTATGCCCAAGCCCAGCTTTATCTATCCGATTATGTGCAACACTACGGGCTTGAGCGCCGAACCCTCGCCAATGGAAAGCCCGAGCCGATCGGCCCTGAGCACAGCTGGAACGCACCGCACTGGTATTCATCCGCTATGATGCTGAACGCGCCGCGACACTCTGACCATCACATTCACCCGGCCCGTCCGTTTCCTGCTTTGACCATCAAGCGCGGCCAGATGCCGGTCTTGCCCTATTCCTTGCCTGTCATGGCGGTTGTGGCGCTTATCCCGTTTTTATGGCGCCGATTGATGGACAAACGCGCTATGCGCTGGCGGCACATCGAAAAGATTGATTGAGGCTCGGCCGCAAAATCCACCAAAGTCCTCATCGGGCAGGAAACAGCAGCCTTCGTGAGGGGCGGGAAACGGACATGCGGTGCGATCTGCGCCAAGGTCGGCTGCGCGGGATAAAGCGGACCTCTGCTAACGCAGCTTTCGCTAGCGTACAAAGCCTTTGCAACTGCGGTGATCTGCTGACTACGTTGCGACCAATAGACCAAAGCCGACGCTTATACTCATTTTGGCAAAGAGTTTTTCCGGATTCAGCACTCGCCTAATCGGCAGCGCGTATTGTAAAGAGCAGCCCGCGCGCAGCGGCTCAATTCTTCATATATCCTAAAAGATAGATAGTAGTTGTCCACAATTGTCACCAGTGAGGAAATCGTCTCTCAAGAAACTTAACGATGCGGTAGGAAAATAGCCCCTTAATCGCGCTCTTCATGGAAATGACAGGTGTGATTTTTGCGCGACTTCCATCCAGGGGGTCGTACCCGATAACCTGTTTTGTTTCCGAGATATCCCAACGCATGCCCGGGTTATCAGACATCAAGTTCAGAGCGGCAAATTTGACGTCTTTTACCTCGATTGCAGCGCGCATGCCGTTCAGAAAATCTCGATCACTAAGCCACATTTCCTGACCCCAACGACCCATCGCCATATGGGGGCCAGGCCGGTTGTCATGTGTCCATTGGGTCCAGCCAATGCGAAGACATATGACTGAGAGCCCGTGATGCTGGGCAAAATAAGCGCCAGTTCGCTCGCAAAACAGCTTTGACATTCCGTAGGCGTTCACCGGCCCCGGAGGCGTGTCTTGCATCAGCCTGTCGTTAGTAAAACGCTTGTCGCCATGAATCCAGTTTGAGCTTGCCATGACGACACGTTTGACGCCCATCGCAACGGCATGATGATAGAGCGAAATCGTCGCGTCCATGTTGTGTTCTATTGCCGACGCCCAGCTTGCTCCGGGTTCGCGATCACCGGCCAAGTGAACGATGACGTCCACATCTTTGAGCAACTCAATCCATGTCTGGTCGTCCGACAAATTGGCGGTATGGATGCCGCGGTGATCAACAGAACGGATATCTATTCCGGACACAGTATAATCTTCATCTGCGTCAAGCGCATCGAACAGCTTGCGGCCCAAATGCCCGGCTGCGCCTGTGACTAAGACATGCATAGCGCCAATTCCTCATAGGTTTTTGTGATTTGGTAAGCGAACCCCGGGCTATTGGAAAATTCTGGCGTAGGTGGATCACCACGTTGGGCGCCAGATTGGGAACAGGTAAATGCCATTCGGCCTTGCAGCAGGGGTAATAGCGACAATTGAAGATCTGCCAAGGATGTTGGTGAGCATAGTGGTTCTCTTTCGCATCCGAAGCGATGGCGCATGCCATTCATAGCCAATGCCCTCGGGATTTGACGAGTGTTTTTGTCGCGCGTCTTTTGGGAGAGTGACCTTGAGCCCTTGTTGATTTGAACAACAGGCAATGCACTCGTCGTTTTGCTGAACAAGAAACTTGAATTTGCTGAATACTGGATGGATTTCAGGTTCATCAATTGCGATTCCTATTGTTGTAGGCGTCTCACTACATGGCCGACCAAATGCCGAATTGGCGAGGTGCCAGACCTCGGTTTGTCACCATGCAATGAACACGCTAAGCACCAGCCGAGGAGGGGTTATCCGACAGGTCAAGGCCGATGCCGGGAGAGGGCAGATTGGGCTTATTAATTCAATTGGGGGCTCACCGTGCGATGACACTTTGAATGCGTCGCTGTCGCGGGCAGGAAATGGCATTCCATGAACCCAGAGGCTGTCCGGTCAAATTTAGGCCTTTTCTCCATTCAAAAGCGGAAATCCAAAGCGTGTTAAGTGTCGGCAAGACGGCTCTGACCGTGTCATCATTCAACGCCACTTAGATCAGGCTTTGAAAAAGGAGCGATGGCCCTTGGTAGATGATACCACCGATAGGCTCTTCGACGCTTGAAAGAACGGCGAGTGCTAGATCCCTGTACTCAGGTTTTAACCGAGCCCACCAATTTTACATACGGCAGGCTCCCAATCCCGTGTCCCGGCGCAGACGATCTACGCCGGGTGCCGTAACTAGCCGTTTTTGAACTGTCCTACGTTCTCGGCAGTGATCGTCATTACACCGGTATCGACGCTTTCCGGCAAAGGATTGATGCCCGCCGCTTTCCAGTCCGGAACGACATTGATGCCATCAGTGTTTTGCCAATGAAGCATATGGACGGCAAGAAAGGCTTCGATATAGGATTTTTGGGCGACCGCGCCGTAAATGGTGCCGTCTTCGATGTATGGCAGCATGTCATTGTTGCGGTCCATAGCGACAATTTTGATGTCCTTGCGTCCCGCTTCGCTCACTGCGATCGCCGCGCCCTTGCCGCTGTCGCCGTCGGTGCCGCCAATGCCAACGATGTCGGGGTTCGCCTGAATTGCCTGAAGATAGGCCGTTGGCGCATAGGATGGATCGGCTTTGTCGTTTACGACGTCGACCACTTCGATATCAGGATACTTCTCTGCAAAAACAGCTTTGTAGCCCTCTACGCGTTCAAGAACCGATGGTGCGGGGAACGTACCCAGAATAACCTTGCCCTTTCCCCCAATGGCCTGAGCCAGCATTTCGCCGCCAATCTTGCCAGCATTGAACCCATTGATACCGAAGAACGTTGAGCGCTGACTATCCGGAACATCACCGGTGAGGCAGGCGACGGGAATACCCGCTTCGACCGCTCGGTCAATGCCGGGAGCCATGGCAGCCGCATCGCCGGGGAAAATCATTATTCCCGCAGGGCGGCGTGCAATCAGCTCGTCCAGTTGGCGCGCCTGAGCTGCAGTGTCGAAATCCAGAGGTCCTGTGAAGCGGGTGGTAACCCCCAAAGCTTTAGCCGCATCGTCAAGCGCGGCCCTGTGATCAACCCAGAACGGCACCTGCGTTACGACGGAAAGAAAGACATATTCCATTCCCGCGCCTTGCGCCAAGGCCTTGCTGGATAATGCTGGCAAGCCAAAGGCAGTGGCAAATCCAGCTGTGGCACCTGCAGTGAGTAATTTGCGCCGATTTACATTTACGTCCGTCATAGTGATCTCCCTTTTTAGATCGTTGAAAATTGTTGAGTGCCTGACTTTGGCAAGATTAGTTCCGTTTGCTGCGGATCAGCATGTCCAGTGCAACAGCCGAGATTAGAACGCCGCCAATCACAATCATCTGCCAGTAGATTGAAACTGCCTGCATGGTCATCGTGTTGTTGATCAGGGCGACGAACACGACACCAAGGAAAGCGCCAAGAATGGTGCCTTCACCCCCGCGCAAGGACGCACCGCCGATGACAGCCGCAGCCAACACTTGCAGCTCAATGCCATTGCCCGCGGTGGGTGTTCCACTCATCAAGCGTGACGCCAGCAAGACGCCCGCCAATGCTGCCAGAACACCTGTCAACGCGTAGAGAATGATGCGCACGCGGGTTACATGGATGCCTGACAGCATGGCGGCCTTTTCATTCGCGCCTATGAAATAGACTTGTCGAAAGAAGCGAGTATGACGCACGGCGAGATCAAAGATGATTACCAATGCGACCATCAGCAGCACCATGACGGGAATTCCTCCAAAGTCGGTTTTACCGATCCAAGCGAATGAAGCTGGCAGACTGGAAACCGAAAAACCCTCTGTCAAAACCAAAGCAATTCCGCGCGCGATTGACATCGTCCCGAGCGTCGCGATGAGGGGATTGATCCCAAGACTGGTCACGAGCACCCCATTCGCAACCCCGATGACACCGCCAAGGACCAAGCCGCTGATGATCGCAAGTGGGATCGGCATGCCCGTCAACAGCAACATAGCGACCACAGTCGATGAAAGTGCCATCACAGAGCCGACTGAAAGATCGAATCCACCCGATGCAAGCAGTATTGCCATACCGATAACGATAATCGCGGTCGGGGCCATGCCGACGGCAACGGCCCTGAAATTTGAGATGCTAAAGAAGTAGGGATTGATGTTTGCCATCACGATGATGATCGCAGCGATTAGCACGATGAGTGTCAGTTCCCTAATATCGACGAAGGCTTGTAAAACGCGCCGGTACAATGGCCGCTTTTCGGTGATGCCGGCGTGGGTGACCAAGGTCATTCTGCTACTCCTGAGCGTTGGGGCGGGTGTGAGGCTGCGATGTTGGGATTCCCTGCCGCCATTTGCAAAAGCGCGCTTTCACTTGCGTCCTGCGCCGCCAGATCACCCATGAGGCGACCCTCGTGGACGACAAGAATCCGCGTCGAAAGCGAAGCCAGCTCAGGAAAGTCCGAAGATACCACTAGAATCGCCATGCCTTCGGCTGCACGGCGAAGCAACTCAGTGTGAATCTGGAATTTGGCACCCACATCGACGCCTTTAGTCGGCTCTTCCACGATGAGAAGGGCGGGTGCCCGCTTCAGCCATTTGGCGAGCATGATCTTTTGCTGGTTACCGCCTGACAGTGCACCGACATCTTCAGATGTTCCACTGGCTTTCACGCGAAAGGCGCTTATGGCATCGCGACTGGCTTTTTTGATCGAGCGCTTGCGCAAAAGGCCCAGCCGCGTGTGGTCTTGCAGACTTGCGGCAACAAGATTGTCGCTCAGCGATTGCTCCAAAAACAAGCCTTCGGTCTTACGTTCTTCTGGAACAAATCCAACTCCGGCGTGCATGGCATGGCGCAGCGACGTGAATGTCACGGGCGAACCTTGAAAGATTACATCGCCCGTTGCCCCCGATATCAATCCCACGATAGAGCGGACGATTTCGCTGCGACGTGCCCCCATAAGCCCGGCCATACCAACGATTTCCCCTGCCTTTATGGAAAAGGAGATGTTTTCGAATTCCCCGGCGAGGGACAAGCCGTTGACGGCAAGAACCTCATGCCTCCCAAGATACTTGTGCCGGTTGACGTCACCTGGGTGTGCGCCACCGATCATTTCAGCGACCACCTGTTGTTGCGACGTTCGGGAAACGGGCAGGCTGCTGATCCGCCGACCATCTCTGAGGACCGTTACGCGATCCGAGATGCGGAATATCTCCGACATGTGGTGGCTGACATAAACGATGCCGATCCCCTTGCGCGTCAGGCTACGCAGCACGTCAAACAGCGCATCAACTTCGTCTGGCGCCAGTGCGGATGTCGGCTCATCCAATAGTAGAATGCGCGCATCTAGGGAAAGAGCCTTTGCAATCTCAACGATCTGGCGTGAGCTGATCGGTAGGCTTTCGACTGGCCTGGACACATCAATTTCGAGCCCGAACTCTGCCAACAAAGTTTCCGCCCGACGGCGCAGTTCGGGCCAATCAACAACCCCGAACCGGGTAGGCGCCCGTCCCGCATAGATATTTTCTGCAACCGAGAGTGCGCCTGCAAGGCTTAGCTCTTGGAAGACACAACTGATCCCGAATGACTGGGCATGGGACGTAGATTCAAGTTTCTGCGGGTTTCCGTTGATCAGAACTTGCCCGGCTGATGGTTGGTGAAGTCCGTAAAGTAGTCCGAGGCAAGTTGATTTGCCGGCACCATTCTCTCCGCAAAGAGCATGCACCTCACCTGGCCTGAGCTCAAAATCAAGACCGTCCAGAACGATGTTCGCCCCGAAACTCTTGCTCACGCCATCCAGTCGGATGAGTGCGCTTGGATCCTTTTCATCAAGAAGCGAATCGGACGTCATTCTGTTTCCCCCGTCACATTGCTGGCATCTGATATCTCAGATGTCAATAGTATGTGATTTGACTTGGAAGGGACGAAAAGGGTGGCCTAGAAGCAGACCACCCGAAGTAAAAAAATGACCGGATTGGAAAATGAAGCTTACCTAGGACGCGGTTATGCCACCAAGGACAATCGAAGCATTCTTGTAGGCCTGTCGAGTGCGATCAATGTGTTCAAGGAGAAGCGACTTGATTTCATCGATGTCGCCTTTCTTTACGGCAGTTGCGATGCTTTGATGCTCTTCGAACGAAAGCTCCGTATGCTGTGGTAGTTTGGATAAATGCGTACGCAAGGCCGCAATCTTTCCAGTGTAGCGTGTGTAACTGGCGGTTAGATAGTCATTCCCTGCGCATTCAAACACAAGATGGTGAAAAGCGGTGTCCAGCGCCAGATACTCTTTCTCGTTTCCGCGCGAACGTTCTTTTTCCATGGCCTTCACGATATGCGCTAGCCCGTCTGAAAGACCGCCAGGGTCTCTCACCAATGCCAATCTGAAGGCCGCCATCTCGATCGCTTGCCGGAAATCACAGATCTGCGCGACGCCTGAATCCGATAAGGAAAAAACCTGGGCACCCTTTTGCGGCTCGATACTCACAAGTCCTTCATCGCGTAACTGAGCAAGCGCTTCTCGAACCGGAGACTTTGAAACACCCAATTCTTCGGAGATTTTGCGTTCTGATAGAACCTGACCCATCTTCAACGAGCCGTCGATGATGCTGTTCCGCAAATGCTCCAAGGCAAGTTCCCGGAGAGATTTGGGTCTTTCGAGGGCCATGCGAGATGTCTCCTAAAAAATGTATTGCATGGCTAAAGATATCTGATACACCAGAATAAACAAGCTGGTATATCAGATATCAGAATGGTCTGGGGAGGGGCCGCTTGAAAATGCGCGCAGAACTCATTCTCGATTGTAAAAACCAGCACGGCGAAGGGATTTTTTGGAACCCCGCGGACGAACGTGTCTGGTGGACCGATATCGAAGGATGCGCGCTTTGGTCATATGATCCGGCGACCTCTCAAAGCGTGCGTCGCGAGATGCCTGAACGTGTTTGCTGCTTTGCGCCACGCGCCTCGGGCGGCCTGATCGTCGCCTATGCAAACCGGGTCGTCCTGTTTGATCCGGATCGTAACACCGAGACGCTTGTTACCCAATTCGAAGCCGACAATGCGGAGACGCGACTTAACGACGGTCGGACAGATCGGCGGGGGAGATTGGTCGTCGGAGGCATGAACGAGGTGTCGGGCAAGCCAGATTCTTCGGTCATCAGTATTCTGCCGGACCTATCTGTTCGCACACTTATCGAGAATGTGTCTTGCGCCAACTCGACATGTTTCTCACCGGACGGTGGGACGATGTTTTTTGCGGATACGCCTGACCGCGAAATCTTGGCGTTCGACTATGACGTAGAGGCCGGATCGGTGTCCAACCGGCGCGTTCACGCCTCGTTCAAAGACGAGCCTGGCATGCCAGACGGTTCTTGCGTCGATTCTGAAGGTGGCGTTTGGAATGCCGAATGGGAAGGTCATCGAGTGGTCCGTGTCTCTCCAGACGGAAACATCGACTACATCATAGAGGTTCCGGTTTGGAAACCGACCTGCTGCGCGTTTGGAGGCCCGAACCTCGACACGCTTTTCATCACAACTTCGCGCCTCATGAGCGATGAGGCTGCACTGAAACGAGAGCCGGAATCGGGCGGGCTGTTCGCTATCAAGCCCGGCGTTCACGGCGTGGCTGACACGCCTTTCAATGGATAATCAACGTTAATCTGGAGGAGAAACCATGTTGAAAACCCTGATGAATACGACACTCGCTGCGGGCATTGCCGCGCTGGCCACTGTCGCCACTGCGGAGAACTATCCAACCCCGGTTCCGCTTAAGGACGGTGCGCAAGCCCCGATCGATGCGATCACGCCAAAGAATGAAACATTCCGGATCGCCTATATGCCCCCCGCGACCGAGTTCAATTACTACATTGCGATCGGTGAGGGGATCAAAGCAGTGGCCGAAGAAGCCGGTGTCGACGTCTTTATGCTGGCCCCGCAATCGGGTGCGGACATCAACGGTCAAATGGGAATGATACAAGATGTCCTGACCCAGGATGTAGACGCGATCATCTTTGGGACCCACGACGAATTCGCAGCCGCCCCCCTTATCGAAAAAGCGGTCGATAAAGGCATGGCAGTCCTTATGATCAATTCGGACATTCCGAACTTCCCGACGCCTATTCACGGCGTGGTTGGGTACTCCCAACGGAATGGCACCCATAATATCGCAGATTGGGCGATTGAGAAATATGGCAGTGAGCCTGTCAAAGTCGGCATCATCGAAGGGCAGCCGGGATATCACTCCACGGAGCGTGTCGGTGGTTTTCTCGACGGTATTGAAGGCAATGACAATTTTGAAGTCGTTGTTTCCATTGACGGGAAGTGGAACGTTGAAGGCGGCAATACCGCAGGCATGGACATCCTGCAATCGAACCCCGATCTCGACATGATCTTTGCAGCGAACGACTACATGATCATCGGCGCATCCCTTGCCGCAAAGGCTCTTGGTCGCTCTGATGTTGTCCTGCTGGGCAATGATGGTGATACCTCGGGCCTTGAGGAAATTGCGGCGGGCAACATTACCGCAACCGTCAACACGTCGCCATTTCTGATGGGTCGCGCTGCCATGCAGGCAACTTTAGACGCGCTCAATGGCAAGTATCCGGGCGGTTGGATTGAAACACCAACCTCCATCGAAGATCAGGATGGTGCTATCAGTGTCTTGCAAGAGCCCGAAAAACTCTTTCCCCAACCATCCAAAGAGTACTGAGCGTTCTCCCTGCTTCCCGGTGGCATATTCGTGTGCTGCCGGGGACGCACTGCAAGTGCAACCCACTGTTCGACTGAGGTAACCGATGACAACCGCAACCCCTCTTTGGGAATTTGTCGATATCACCAAGGCCTATCCCGGCGTTTTGGCAAACGACAAAGTCTGTATCAAGCTGTTGCCCGGTTCGATCCATGGGCTGCTGGGTGAAAACGGGTGTGGAAAGTCGACGATGATCAAGACGCTGTCCGGTGTACAACAACCCGATAGCGGCCAGATCCTGTACAATGGGCAGCAAGTGACAATTAGCGACCCGCAGGTCGCGCGGGATCTCGGGATTGCGACGGTTTTCCAAGAGTTCTCGATCGTTCCTACATTATCTGTTGGCGAGAATATTTTTCTAGGCAACATGCCGCGGTCCCGGTTCGGTGTCATCGACTGGGGCAGGGTCCAGGATGAAGCGGCGCGTGTTCTCGCGGAAATGGATGTGGATATTTCACCCGATGCGATCACTGGAACGCTGTCTGTAGGTGAACAGCAGCTTGTTGAGATAGCTAAGGCTATCGCAATCGACGCCCGCATGATCATTCTAGATGAACCCACCGCAGCGTTGGGCGAGGATGAGATTGAACGTCTGCACCAGCTTTTGCGCAAAATGCGCAGCCGTGGGACGGCCATTCTCTATGTTTCCCATCGGCTTGATGAGGTGGAACGGATCGTCGATGAAGTGACGATCCTGCGCGGCGGACGTGTCGTGCGCGCCAGTGGTGAAACGGAGATAAACGTGTCCGAGATCGTCAGCGCCATGGTTGGTGAAGACATTGGTGAACATTATCCGAAAGAACAGAATGCAACCCCAGACGTCGTGCTTGAGGCACAAGGTCTTTCAACGAATTCAGGTGTATCGGACGTGTCGCTCATGCTTCACAAAGGCGAGGTTTTGGGCCTTGGTGGTGTCTTGGGCAGCGGGCGGACCGAAATCGCCCGCGCTTTGTTTGGCACAGACGAGCTGTCCTCCGGGCAGATTATTCTGAGCGGGAAACCTGTCCGGTTCCGCAGTGAAATCGATGCGATCCGCGCTGGGCTGGCCTTGGTGCCCGAGAACCGCAAATATGACGGATTGTTCTTCAACTTCCGCGCCAGCGGAAACATTACTGCATCATCTCTGGGAAGCCTCAGCCGATATGGCGTGCTAAATCTCAGAGCTGAAGAGCAAGCCACCAGAGAGCTGATAGAAGATCTGGAAATATCGACCCAAGCTGAGGAAAAGACCGTCAATTTCCTCTCTGGCGGTAACCAGCAAAAAATTGTCATCGCACGCTGGCTCTTCTCGGATTCAGATATTCTGATCCTCGACGAACCCACGCAGGGGATCGACATTGGCGCGAAAATCGCGGTGTACAAGCTGATCAACAAACTGACCCGCGCCGGCAAATCCATCATTCTCATCAGCTCTGACCATGATGAGTTATTGGCCATGAGCGACCGCATCTCAATCGTTCAGCACGGCACAATCGTGCGTACTGTGGCAGCATCAAACCTAACACATGATGACCTTGTGCGGGCGTCGGCCGATGTCCCCCAACGAAACATTGAAGAGGTGTTCGCATGAAGCGCATTTTCGATACGCAGCTGATCGGGCCCTTTGCAGCGATGGTGATCGCCGCGCTGATTGTAGCAATGACAACTGATCGGTTTCTTAATCCCGGCAATCTTTCGAACCTGTCTCTACAGGTGAGCATTGTGGCACTTATTGCCATTGGCTCTACGATCGTGATTTTTGCGGCTGGCATCGATCTGAGTTCCGGCTCGATGGTGGCATTGCTGACCATGATCCTTGCGCAGATGCTGAAGTTCGCTGACATGCCCCTTATGCTGGCCTTGCCGCTGATCCTTGTGGTCGGCGGGTTGCTTGGGCTCTTTCTGGGCCTGATAACAGCGTACGGTCGTATTCCATCGTTCATCACAACCTTGGCTGCACTGATTGCGTTCCGTGGCCTTGCCCTGACATTCAACAATGGCTCGCCGATCTTCTCGCTTGATCCTGCGTTGGAGCCGATCTTTTACGGCAAGCTTTTTGGCGTTCCATTGCCGTTTTTCTATCTTGTATTTTTCTACGCGCTTGCTGCGTTCATGATGAATTACACAAAACTGGGGCGCGAGATCTATGCTGTAGGAGGGAACCCTGCGGCCGCTGTTTTGACTGGCATCAACGTCCGCAAAGTACAGACCACGACATTCGTAATTGCCGGCTTTATGACCGCTCTAGGTGCCGTGCTGATGTCGGCCCGACTGAACTCCGGCTCTCCAAACTATGGCCAGACTCTTGAACTTCAGGCCATCGCAGCAGCAGTTGTCGGGGGTGCCAGCCTTGCAGGCGGTCGCGGTAACATCCTCGCCACATTGATGGGGGCAATGACGATCGTGATTGTCCAAAACGGCCTGAACCTGAACGCGGCACCATCATCAGTCCAGAACATCGTATTGGGTTTGATCATTCTCTTGGCCGTCGGAATTGACATGTGGCGCGCTGAGATTTCCGCGCTCATGGGGCGCCTGCTAGGGCGTTCCCCGATGAAACCCTCCTCAAAAGAAAAGCGGGACGCCTGATATGGATCTGGGTTTGAAGGACAAGCTCGTCCTCGTTACCGGCTCTGGTTCCGGCATCGGCAAGGCGGCTGCTAAGACCTACCTTCAGGAAGGTGCACGAGTCATTGTGCACGGCCTGACCCATATGGAAGTAGAGGCATCCGTAAACGACCTGTCTGCCTTTGGTGACGTCAGCGGTATTGCTGCCGACCTCTCCGACGTCGCTGAGGCGGCGACACTCGCAGAATTCGCGCAGGCGCAGGGCGAGGTCGATGTGTTGGTCAACAATGTTGGCATATTTTCGGTCAAACCATTCGAGGATCTGACCGACGATGACTGGATGCACTATTTCAACATCAATGTACTGTCCGCAGTCCGGATGAGCCGCATCTTCTTGCCGGCCATGCTGAAACGCGGCACAGGATCGATCATCAACATGGCCAGCGAAGCCGCCGTCAAACCGTTGCCCCGGATGGTGCATTACTCGGTTACCAAAACTGCGATCTTAGGGCTCACCCGGGGCATGGCAGAATTGACCAAAGGCACGAAGGTGCGGATCAATTCGATATTGCCCGGTCCGACATGGACTGAAGGGGTCGAGCGCTACTTTGAAGGGCTTGCCGATCAAAAGGCCGAGCCACTTGATGCAATCATTGAAAGCTACTTCGACGTTGAAGAGCCGACTTCGCTTATCCAGCGCTTCGTTCAACCGGATGAGGTCGCCCCCATGATCGTCACAATCTCTACAAGTTCCGCCTCAAATGGTGCAGCCCACAGGATTGAGGGCGGCATCGTTCGTAACATACTCTAACAGCTAGAAAAAGGAGCCTTCCATGGCCGCACTTACATTCTCACACATTGGCATTACGGTCCCCGACCTGGAAAAGGCCGTAGAATTCTATTCCAAGGCATTTGGTCTCTACATTTTGATGGAGCCGACCGAGATCCTTCACGACGACAGCGCCATCGGAGAGATGTGCGACGATGTATTTGGTGAAGGTTGGGGTAAATTCCGCATCGCGCATCTTTCGATGGGTGACGGCATTGGTATCGAGTTGTTCGAGTTCCCGAAAACCGTCGACGAAGAACGCCCCTTTGAATACTGGCGCCGCGGTCTGTTCCATTTCTGTGTGCAGGACGAAGATCTGGAAGGGCGTATCAAGATCATCGAGAGCCTTGGCGGCAAACAGCGCATGAAGCAGGTGCGCAAGTATTATCCCGGCGAGAAGCCTTACCGCATGGTCTATATGGAAGACCCGTTCGGCAATATTTTCGAGCTCTACAGCCATTCCTATGAACTGACATATTCGGCTGGTGCTTATGACTGATCTCGCAACAGTCCAACCCAGAACGGACGCGCCCAAAGTCGTGATCACCGACTACGACTTTGGGGATGTCAGTGTCGAGACAGAGATACTGGAAGCCGCTGGCGCTGAGGTCATTGCGCTTCAAGCGAAGCGTGAAGAGGATCTGTTTGACGTAGCACCCGACTGTGCGGCGTTGATGAACCAATACGCCAAGATTGGAAAAGAAACGATCGCGCGTATGAACAGATGCGAGGTCATTGCCCGCTATGGTGTTGGCGTCGATATTGTGGATGTTGAGGCGGCGACGAGACGCGGGATACTTGTCACCAATGTGCAGAACTACTGCACCGAAGAAGTTGCAGACCACGCGATCGCGCTTTGGATGACGCTGGCGCGCAAGTTGCCGGATTATGACCGCGCAACGCATAAGGGCATTTGGAAATGGCAGAGCGGCCAGCCGATCAATCGGCTGCGCGGTCGCACCATGGGTGTTGTGTCCTTTGGCAAAATCGGACAGGCGATTGCCGCACGCGCTCAGGTTTTTGGCGTCAATGTTATTGCCTTTGACCCCTTCGTGCCAGCAAAGGTTGCAGCCCAGCACAATGCAGAGTTGGTATCAAAGGCGGATCTACTCGCGCGGTCGGACTACATCCTGATGCAGGCCCCGATGACGCCCGAGACGCATCACTTTCTGTCTGATGCAGAATTTTCAGCAATGAAACCGGGCGCGATCTTGGTCAACACAGGGCGGGGTCCAACCGTGGATAATAAGGCCCTTTATCGCGCCTTGACGGACGGGCACCTCGCCTCGGCAGGCCTCGACGACCCCGAGGAAGAACCGGCAAAGCGGGCCAATTGGTCCCCTGATGACAACCCGATCTTTACTTTGCCGAACGTGCTCGTGACCCCCCATGCGGCGTATTACTCGGAAGAGTCGATCCTCGCCGCGCGCGTTACCGCAGCCACCCAAGTGGCCAAGGTCCTGACGGGCCAGAAGCCAGACTACACCGTCAATGCCGATGCATTGGCCACACTACCCGCATAACAGGAGACAACAATGCCAGACGTGAGCACCGACCTACGGGTCTTCAACGACTTTGAACGCAACCCCGACTTGCTTAAGAAATTCGACAAGGTCCTGGAGGCGTATTCTGCTGCCGCTATCTTTGCTGACGTGCAATACCGCACGGGTGTGATGGATAGCGCCATCAAGCCTGCTTTCCGCTCTAAAGTGACGGGTCAAGCAGTCACCGTTCAGCTCTCGAAGGGCGATCTGGTTGACCCGCTAAGGGCTCTCGAAATGGGCCGGCCGGGTGACGTGATCGTTGTGGATGCGGGCGGCGATCTCAACACTTCCGTTTGTGGCGGGCTTATGGGCGGGCTGGCCCAGAACCGCGGTATTCGCGGCATGGTCGTCGATGGAACCGGACGCGACACAGACGAATTGGAAGACATCAATTGGCCGATCTGGACACGCGCGATCACGCCGCGTGGAACACACACAATGTTTTCGGGTCGCAAAGAGGAATTGTCGATCAACGTCCCAATCGCATGTGGTGGCGTTGTCGTGAACCCGGGCGATTTCATCGTCGCCGATCTGATGGGTGTCGTCGTGGTCCCGCAGGAAATAGCCGAAGAAACTGTGCGCCTCGCCCAGGAGCAGGCCGACCGCGAGGAAGAAACGCGCAAGTGGGTCGCCAAAGGAAAAACTGTCGAGGATCTGTTGAATGAGTTCGGTCGCATCTGAAGCGGCCCTCATCGGCGTTGACTGGGGCACTTCGTCCCTGCGAGCGTTTCTCATAGGGGCAAAAGGCGAGGTCATCGACGGGGTTTCTTCGCCTGAAGGTATTATGAAGGTTCCGGATAATTCCTTTGAGGCGGTCTTTGATCGCCTCATTGCGCCTTGGTGTGCTCACAGCGATCTTCCCATCCTTGCATCTGGCATGATTACCAGTCGCAACGGTTGGGTTGAAACGCCCTATGCGGATATGCCGCTGGGCGCTTCCGGTCTCGCAAGTGCTCTGGTGACACATGAGACGGCAAGTGGCGCACGCATTCATTTTATAACGGGAGCATGTATCGAGCACGCCGGTGGGCCGGATGTCATGCGGGGCGAAGAAACGCAGATCATAGGAGCGTCCGGCCTTGGGCTGAACGGCGGGACTTTTGTGATGCCAGGAACGCATAGCAAGTGGGTGCATGTCCGGGACGGACAGATCGTGGACTTCTCGACCTATATGACCGGAGAGATATTTGCTGCTCTTAAGGGGCACACAATTCTTGGAACACTGATGGAGGGTGATGACTTCATCCGTGAAGCATTTGAAACAGGCGTGTTAGCGGGCTTGGAGAGCAAAGCCAATCTCCTGCACAATTTGTTCCACGTTCGGACGCTCCCATTGATGGGTAAAATCCCTAAGGTCGCAACAGCTGACTACATGTCAGGTCTGTTGATCGGCACCGAGATTGCTGCCGCAGCCAACGATTTTAGCAACATCGGTACGGTTACGCTTGTGGGACGCACTGACTTGTCAGATCGTTATGAGATCGCACTAAATACCGCTGGTGTGGAAAGCCGCCGTGCGCCGGATGATGTCGTAGCGAAAGGGCATTTCGTGATCGCCCGCGCAGCAGGACTGGTGCAATGATTGGTTTTACCACCGCTTTCTCTGAAAACCCTTTGATAGCAATCCTGAGGGGGGTGGAGGTTGAGAACGCAGTGCCGGTTGCCGATACTTTGATCGAGGCAGGTTTTCGGATCATCGAGGTACCGTTGAATTCACCCAATCCGCTCGGGTCAATCACTCAGATTGCTGAGCGACACGGGGCCGAAGCCCTCGTTGGTGCAGGCACGGTTTTGACCGCTGAAAATGTACATGCCGTTGCAGATGCAGGTGGCCGGATCATTGTTTCGCCGAATATGAACCCGGATGTGGGGCAGGCTGCTGCCGAACGGGGGTTATACTGGTGCCCGGGCGTTCTGACGCCGTCCGAGGCATTCGCTGCGCTGGACTTGGGGGCTGCAGTACTGAAATTCTTTCCCGCAGAGATGGTCCCACCATCCGCCATTGCAGCAATGCGTGCTGTCCTTCCTAAAGACGCGGTTGTAGCGGTGGTAGGGGGGATCACACCAGAAACGATGGCACCATATTTCGCGGCGGGCGCAAATGGGTTCGGGCTGGGATCTGCCTTGTTCAAACCGGACTATTCGATTGAAGATATCGCCATGCGCGCTCAAGCATTTGCCACATCACTGGCGGATCAAGTGTGAAGCAGGTGACCATGACAAAACGCCCAGCGTCTGACAGCATCAGGCCAATCTGAAGACGAACCGGTAAAACCAACCCACTGGTGTTTGTTGCTGACGTTCCCCCGATCATCCAGGGCCGTTGCATCAACCGTTGGATTTTTGCAATGAGTGTTGTGGCGGCCCCTAGTATGACAAGTAGACAGCCGTTCAGATTTCATCGGTTTACAGCCGCATTTCTCCTGTGTGCCGTGCGGATGTATTCGCGATATCCGTTGTTCTACCGGAGCATCGCTGATCTGCTTGTAGAACGAGGACTGGATGTGGATCGTCTACTGTATCGAGGGGGCGTGAAATTCGGTCCTGCGTTACCCAAGCGAACTGAAAAGCACCTCGGTCGCGCAAGTCCTCTCTCGGTGATTGCTGCGCAATCGCATGCCCGGCAATGGATGAGACCTACATCTGGATCGGAGGAAAATGGCGGTACTTGTCACGCACGATTGAGGCCCACGGGCAGTTGGTAGACTTTCGACTGACCATTGCCAACAATTGATGCATAGTAGCGATGAGAGCAGCAAGAGGGGACGCCAAAGCCTTCTCGAAGAAAGCTAATGAGCGGGCGCGGCTGCATCGACCCGTCTCAATCTGCACAGACAAAGCACGGACATATCGTAAAGTGATCCAAGAGATCGATCACGCATGTGACACCCATCCCGATCCCATCAAGCAGATTGACCGTAAGTCTCTTACGGGTCGAGAGCGATCATGCAGCATTAAAGCGATTGCTCAGGTGCCGACGAGACTTTCTGGTGTGCGATGCCGACTGCGCGCACCTGCAAGATCAGATTCGTCGGTTGCGTGATCTGATTGACGAGCTGCAAATAGACAACGACGATCAGGCAATGTCGTTTTTTGTCGTCAAACCGTCTGCCAGTTCCTTGCGCAACAGCGCAAAGTTACGATTGTTCGCTTTAAAAACAAGGTCAAAGATGTCGCCAAGGACGGGCACTGCACCGATGACAAAGTCCAGTCCTGTATTTGCCGACATGCGCAGGATCGTGCGCTTGCGCGCGCCAAGCCGGTAGCCTTGGTAGATGAGATAGGCCGATGGCCCGAGCGATGCGAGGTCTCCTGCGCCGGGAACGAGCCCCAGAATGGAATCCCATCCAAACCGAATGGGCGTGCCCGGTATGCGGAACCGGCTATCGAGCAGTGTGGAGAGGCGGTCCAGCTTTTCAACCTCGTCAGGAACCGTCCTAATCATTTGCGCGCTACGATGTAGACCGCGTGAACAAGACCAGGGATGTAGCCTAGAAGTGTGAGTAGAATGTTGATCCAGAAATGCTTTCCCAAACCCACCTGCAGGAACACACCAAGCGGCGGAATGATAACAGACAGGATGATACGGATAAGGTCCATGAGCGCTCTTTTCTACGAAATTAAGGATTTGCTGTAGTGTATCGCATGTTGTCCCGGTTTTAGCGATACCGTCCCCCTTAAACTGTGTTAACTTCTATTATGACCGAAGATTACCAGAGTTGCCTCATCAGCCGTCTATCCCGTTTCGTGTCCCTCACCGAGCAAGAGTGCCGGTTCATTGCGGACATGGAGAAAGATGAGCACCCGCGCAGGAAAGGGCGGCCTGTCGTTAGCGTCGGTGATCGGACTGAGGGTATCATGGTTCTCAAAACAGGGTGGGCCGTGGTCAAGGCGGACAGTTCGGATGGAGGGAGTCAAATCCTGCGCGTTTATCTACCCGGAGAGGTAATGGGCCTGGCCGAAATCGGATGTTCTTATGCCAATCATCGGATCGTGATGCAGACGGATGGGGTCATCTGTCCGTTCCCACGCGGCGGGTTGGCACCGCTTTACACCGAGTACCCGCGTCTTGGCGCCTTGCTGACGGCCCTCGGCAGCTTGGATCAGATCGCACTGCGTCACCATGCCAGCAGTCTGGGATCTATGGATGCACCCGGCAGACTGAAGTTCTGGTTGTTGCAGCTTCGGTCCCGTTTGCAGGTAGCCAATATCGGCGTTGGTAATCGGTTTCAGGTGCCGTTCAGCCAGGTCGAGATCGGGCAGGCAGTGGGCCTTACGTCGATCTATGTTAACAAACTTCTACGCCGGTTTGTTGACAATGGCGAAATCGAGATTGAGCGCCCCTATGTGCGGCTCCTCAAGCGCGACGATTGGGAAAAGGAGTGCGAGTTCGTCAATGCGTTTGTCGATATGGACACATCGTGGTTTCCACCCGCGGTCGGAGCGGAAACCACAGGTTCGGCGGACCTTGCCAGATCGGCTTGAAGGCTAGGCCAGCGCGCTTCTTTCACAAGGTCATTCCCGCCTTTGCAATATGCTCCCGAGACACTTTTGTCGTGACCCTCTGAGATATTCTCCATTGCTATAATCCCATCCTAGATACCGGCTGCGGCTGCGCGAAAAGCATCGCAATGGTCACTATCATCTGCAACCTCGGTCAATTTTCGGGTGATATCGAGCGCTTGTTTATGGGCGCTATAGATGCCTCTGAGCTGCTCCAGATAGAGGTCTTACATCGTGTCGATGCTCATGCTCAACCCTATCGAAGTTGAGTCCAATGCTCCTTCGAGGCTGCAACTGTATCAGCCCCGATCTGGGGGGAGCCGATGCTGAATGGGGAAATCCTAAAACAGATTAGCGTCTGACTACTTCGGAACCATTCGACTTTTTGTAGGTTGCTATATCATCAAACCTTTACAGCGGATCTGAAACACAAGGACCCATCGATGCACAATATTTTCTATCTTATTGGACTGATCGTCGTCGTCTTAGCCATCATCAATCTGGCATTTTGAATTTAAATTGGAGAGAGAACATGTCGACAGATAAATCACCTAACACCGGCGGTAAGAAACCGGCCACGACGCAAGCGAAAAAGAAAGTGGCAGACCTAGCAGGTCAGGCAAAGACCGCGGGCGAAAACCTTGCAGAAGACGCGGCCTCTGCTGCAGCGACGCGTGCAGATGCCGCAAAGGCGTCCGTAGCAAGTGAAGTTTCGAGCGTTGCATCCGCTTTGCGGACAGCTGCAGAAGAAATGCGGAGTGGTTCACCGCAAGAGCGCACTTTCGGCCAGATCGCAGAAGGCCTTGCCGATGCGTCTGACGCGATGCGCGACAAAGACCTTAACACAATGGTTCAGGACGTAAGCACCTTTGCGCGGAAAAACCCGCTGGTGTTTCTAGGTGGCGCTGCCTTGATCGGCTTTGCGGCAACGCGGTTCGCCAAAGCGTCCAGCACCGAAGTCGAGCACACTGCGATCGGCACCCCCGGCGCTGAACGGTATGGAGATTTCTCATGAGCGATGACAATACAAGAAAGAGCGCGGGCAATCTGCTGACAGATGCGATGGCCAATGTCAGCGGGCTGGTGCGCAGCGAGGTCGATCTGGCCCGTGCGGAAATTAGCGAAAACGTCACCAAGGCTGGTGTCGCTATTGGTCTGATCGCGGGCGCCGCTATCATAGCACTGGTCGCATTAAATGTCTTGGCGGCGGCTCTTATCGCCGCCCTGACCGAGGCGGGGCTTGATGCTGGATGGTCTGCACTGATCGTTGGTGCGGCGCTTGGCATCATCGCATTCGTGTTGATCAACAAGGGTGTAAACGACCTCAAACTCTCAAGCCTTGCACCGACGCGGACCGTAAAAAATGTCCAGCGCGATGCAGCAGCCGTGAAGGAAGCCTACGATGACAAATGATACCAGAAGCCCGAAAGAGATTGAGCGCGAAATCGAAGAGCAGCGATCCGACCTGACCTCTAATCTGGAAGACTTGCAGGACAAGTTTTCCATCGACACGGTCGTGCGCCAGATCGGTGACCAGTTTCGTGAACACGGCGGCGATATGGGCCGTTCGATTTCCAATCAGGTCAAAGCTAATCCAATTCCACTGGCGTTGACCGGCATTGGTCTGGCGTGGTTGATGTTTGGAAATTCGCAACAGCCAACTCAACGCCATCGCGGTTCCGATGACTTTGACGACGATAACTATAGTTCGGCCGAGCGTGAATTCCGCCGCAGCCGCGAAGATCGGGGTCTGCCGTACACACCACCAACGACTTACACTGCCAACCGACCCGTAACTGGGCCCTCTTGGGCACGCGATGGCGCTTCCAACGATGGCCCTTCGGTAGCGGAGCGGTTGGAACGCGGCGCGGATACGATGAGGCAAACAGCGGCAGATGGTGCGCAGTCTGTGAAAGATGGTCTTGCCAGTGCGGGGTCGGTTGCTGCCGATAATGCCTCCGCAGCCAAGGCGAAGGCGGGTGATGCGGCGCAGGCGACGAAGCAAAGCCTTTCAAACGCGGGCAGCCGTATCGCAGAAGGCACTGAAATGCTGACCGAAGAGGGGCGCGCGCGCGTCATTGCAGCGCGTCAAAGAGCGCTCGAGATGCGCCGCTCTGCTGCGCAGTCGATGAACCAAGGTCGGGATGCTACAACTGATTTTTATAATCAACAGCCTTTGGTCGCAGGCGCGCTCGCTCTTGCCGTTGGTGCGGCTTTGGGTGGCGCGTTGCCGCGTACAAAGACCGAAGACGATCTGATGGGTAGCCAAAGCGACACGTTGTTCGATCAGGCCGAGCGCATTTTCGAAGAAGAGAAGGCGAAAGCTTTGTCGGTTGCTGACAGCGTAAAGCAAGAAGTTCAGGATATCGCGGCTGAAACCAAGGCCGATTTGGACAGTGGCGCACCGCGCAACAAGTCCGCTGTCGAGGCAATTGGTGACAAAGCAAAGAGCGCGGCGGAGCGTGTTGCGAACAAGGCGACATCCGAAGCGCAGGCCAACAACCTTGGCAAATCCAAGACGTAAGCGATTAGGGAAAGGGCTGTATTGCCCTTTCCTGCATTCTCGTTTCCTAAATTGAAGGTTCTACTATGACACGCGGACGCGATGCCAACACCCCAGCCGACATTCCAGCCCTCGGCTGGAAAGACATCGCGTTTCGCGTAAAAGATGAGATTGCAGCAGATCGGGTAGGATTGATCGCCGCCGGCGTGGCATTTTATGGTTTGCTGGCCCTGTTTCCTGCGATCACTGCGCTCATTGCTGTCAGTGGTCTTCTGGTCGAGCCAAGTCAGATCGTCGATCAACTTGAAAGTCTTTCGGGCCTCATGCCCGAGGAAGTCATTGCAATCGTGACAAAACAAGCGACAGCGGTCGCTGGATCGCGCGAGGGCGGCCTTGGGCTCGCAGCGCTCTTCGGGATTTTGGTTGCGCTTTATTCGGCTTCGAAGGGTATGGCGAGTCTGATTGAGGGTATCAACGTCGCCTATGACGAAGAGGAGAAGCGGGGATTTGTCCGGCTTAAACTGGTCACCTTTGCCCTGACACTCTTTCTCATGATCGGGCTTCTGATCGCTCTTATGGCAACACTTGGACTGCCAGCGGTTCTGGCCGTTCTGGAACTTGGAGCAGTATTTGAATTCCTCATGACGGCGGGCCTTTGGATCGGATTGTTCTGCCTGACTGTGCTTGGCCTATCGGTCCTTTACCGCTATGCCCCATCACGCGATGAACCTGAATGGAAATGGGCATCTACCGGTGCGGTCATTTCCTGTTTCATCTGGGTTGTCGCCTCGGCAGGCTTTGCATTCTACGTCGGTAATTTCGGCTCATATAACGAAAGCTTTGGAACACTTGCGGGCGTGATCGTTTTGCTGATGTGGTTCTGGATTTCTGCGTTTGTCATTCTTCTAGGTGCCGAATTGAACGCCGAGATGGAGGCGCAAACGCGCGCGGATACCACGAAGGGTCCCGACAAACGGATGGGATCGCGTGACGCAATCAAGGCGGATACTCTCGGTGAAGCTAAGAAATCATGATGTCGGGTATTTCACGATGCTGAGCTGGCTCTTCTGGGGTGTTGCGATTGCCGGGCTCGTTACCACGCTCTTGCCATTGACCAACAGCGTAACGTGGTGGGTCCGCATGTGGGATTTTCCGCGCGTGCATATTGCCGGTATTACACTTCTAACCCTTCTTGCCATCATGCCTTTCGTGGTATCTTTAAAGCCTTTGCTGGCAGCGGTTTTGGCTAGCATCGTAATCTATCAGGGGATCCAGATTTTTCCGTATACACCACTGGCGCGAACGGAAATCGACATGGCATCCGCACCCACACCAGAAGAAGAAATGGTTTTACTGTCAGTCAACGTGTTGATGGAAAACACACGACACGATGACCTGATCGCTATTGTGGAGCGGGAAGATCCGGACGTTCTGTTCTTAATGGAGACGGACGAAGCATGGAACTTCGCCTTGTCAGAGATCCTGAGCCGGTATTCGACCGTCAAATCGCATATTGCGGGGGACCACTATGGTTTGATCTTCGCAACGCGGTTGCAGACATCACGCGTTGAGCTTCTATGGCCAGTGGCCGACGACACACCCGCAGTCCGGGCCGTGCTGACGTCACCGAGCGGGGCTGATTTCAACTTCATTGGTTTGCATCCACGCCCCCCGGTGCCGGGCAATACGACAAAGGTACGCGACAAGCAAATCAAGGACGCCGCGTTGATGACCCAATCATCGGAGCGGCCAACTATCGTCATGGGAGATTTCAACGACGTCGCGTGGTCCTGGACCACAAAGCGGTTTAAAAAATTCGGTGATCTGCTCGAACCGCGTGTGGGGCGGGGAATGATTTCCAGCTTTCATGCGGATTATTCATTTATGCGACTGCCGATTGACCAGTTGTTTATGACGGGGGACGTCGGGCTGATCTCGTTCCGGCGCCTTGAGAAATTCGGGTCTGATCACTTCCCGATGGCGGCGACCGTTTTCGTTTCGCAAGAGGAACGGGCAACTGATGGAGACTGAAAGTAAGCACATGGACGGTACCCCAGATCGGAGATCACAGGGTCTTGAAATCGCGACCGTCGGCATCTTTTTCCTGTTGCTTCTACAAGGATTGGTTTGGGCCAGCGATTTCCTCATCCCGGTCACAGCCGCTTGTCTGGGGTATTTCGTACTCAACAGGCCACGCAGGCTGTTGGCGAGGATCGGGATACCTCCGGTGGCTTCAGCCGCTTTGTTCACCGTAGTTCTCGCGGGACTCATCGTTGTGCTCCTTGTTCAACTCACCGCGCCTGCAGCACAGTTCGTTGAAGATTTGCCGTCATTGATGGATGCGATCGAACAAAAACTCTCGGCTGCTGGTGGGACCCTGGAAGCGATCAATAATGCAACTACCGCTGCGGAAGAGATAATCGCAGGTCAGGATGCCGCACCCATGGAAGTCGAGGTTGTATCGGATACAGGGATCGCGGCGACGCTGTTCAGTATGGCCCCAGGGTTTCTGGGTCGAATTCTTCTGGCCCTGATCCTGCTTTTCTTTCTGATTGCCTCTGGGGATATGTTCCTGACAAAGGCGGTGCAAAGCTTTGAACGATTTGCCGATAAGCGGCGCGCCGTAGAGGTGGTGCATGCAATCGAGGATCGTCTGGGCTACTATCTCGGCGGGATTACGATCATTAACGCAGGCTTGGGTACGGCTGTGGCAATCGCCATGCACCTTTGGGGCCTGCCAAGCGCGGTAGTATTCGGTTTCATGGCATTCGGGCTCAACTTTGTGCCGTTTCTGGGCGGTCTGATGGGGGCCACCGTTGCAGCGGCCGTAGCGTTTGTCAGCCTTGATGACACTTGGGCGGTAATAGGCGTTTTTGCCACCTACATTATTCTTACTTCCGTTGAGGGCCAGTTGATTACGCCCCTCGCAATCTCACGCAGACTGCGGTTGAATACCCCTGTCGTATTTCTGTTCGTGGCATTTTTTGCCTGGATCTGGTCCATCATCGGCATGATTGTCGCATTGCCGATATTGATCGTGCTCAAGATCGCATGTGACGAGACCGAGTCTTTGCAAACACTTGCTCGGTTTCTGGGGGATGTCAGTGAAGATGCCTCGACCTATGATGCAAAAGCATAGTCGGTCGGTGGTTCGAACGACCAAGCGAACTTTGATCACACCTTCCTTCGCTGTGAACCGCCCCTTGTCTGCCGGAGACAGCTTTGTTGCACAAATCGGCCTGAGGTCATACTTCCCCTTACCCCAGACGGATTTAGCCTACGGCCACGGTATGGGGTATGCCGAGAGCAGTGAAGCCATTTAGGATCGTGGCACGGATTTGGATCTCCGCAACCTGCCGGTCGAAGTCACGCGCGGAGAGGCGTTGGCCAAGTAACTTCACACAATGCATCTTTGTTTCGACGCGTCTTCTGCGGTTGTACCCGGTCACCTGTCGCCACATTGCGCGAGCCAGATACTTTGAGGATCGGACGGCTTCGTTGCGTGCTCGCGCTCCCGGTGTGTAAGGCTTCCACATCTTGGCGTTCTTGCGCGGCGGGATGACGGCATATGCATTACGCGCCGCAGTCGTATCATCACATTTACGCGTGTCGTAGGCACCTTGCGCTGTGACACTTCCGAGGTGATGATCCGCAGGGATCTGGTTGAGCAGGTCAGGCAATATGGGTGCATCGCCGATACCGCTGCTTGTAACCTCGATGGCGCGGATCTCCAGCGTTTCCTCACCAATCCCAATGTGGATCTTGCGCCACAGGCGGCGTTTTGGGCCACCATGCTTAGGGGCATTCCATTCCCTTTTGCCCTCAGCCTTGATGCCTGTGCTATCGATCAAAAGGTGCAGCGGCCCTGCGGGGCCCTTGTACGGAATGGCAACAGGCAGCGTTCTCTGACGGCGACATAGGGTGCTGAAGTCTGGCACTGACCAGTCCAGTCCGACAAGTCTCAACAAGCTCTCTATAAGCCCAGTCGTCTGCCTCAAGGCCAAACCAGACAGAACCTTCAGGGTCAGGCAGGCTTGAATGGCCCTATCGCTGTAAGCTTGTTGGCGGCCCCGTCGACCGGAAGGCGCTGCCTTCCATCTCATCTCGGGATCAAACCAGATAGAAAGCGATCCCTTGTTCTTCAGCGAAAGTTTGTACTCCGCCCAGTTCCGGGTCTTGTACTTCGTCGGTGTCCAGCGGCTTCATGGCAGCCCGATAACGCCCTGAATTCAGGCAGTTAATCCTTAGGGGTGCGATTTGTGCAACAAAGCCCCGCAGAGGGACAGTATTTTCTCGTGTGGCCTGCGCAGGCTCCCATCAAACCACAAATTGATAAATTCGTGACTTGGATTGTCGGCACCCTTTATAAGTATGGCAGCCGTAACATAGCCGTCATCGCCGTCCAATTTAGCGGTCTTTGGCGCGACCTCCGGCAATCTGAACCTGTGCACGCGGGATCCTTGCTCTTACCTTTATCAGGTCAGATTTGCAGGAGACTTGAGTATGAATGGTGCGGATGTTCTTACCCGGATGCTAATCGGATATGGTGTTGATACCGTTTTCGGCGTGCCCGGTGACACGAATGTATCGTTCTACGAGGCACTTCAGGTACATGAGGGCGAGATCACCCATGTGATGGCCCGCGACGAGCGCTCGGCCGGGTATATGGCGGATGCGTATGGCCGGTTTACCAATCGTCCGGGTGTGGTGGAGTGTCCGTCAGGGGCGGGGGCGATGTATTCGCTTCCCCCGATTGCTGAATCCAATGCCTCCAGCGTGCCGGTGATCTTACTTACCATTGATATTCCACTGCCGGGCGAAGGGCGCGGCGTGTTGACCGAACTCGATTGCGCACGCTTGTTCGAGCCTGTCACGAAGATGTCCGTCCAGATCAAAAGCCCGGAAAAGCTGCCAGAGATCATTCGCCGTGCGTTCCGTGTGGCCTGCTCAGGAAAACCCGGTGCGGTACATCTGCAAATCCCCGAAGATATGCTGATGGCCGAGATCGACCCGGCAAAAGTCTCGCTGCATGTAGAAGAAAAGTGCAAGACCTTCCCTGCATATCCGACGCGCCCTGCACCCGGGCTCGTGGAGCAGATCATCGCATCTCTTGAGGGTGCACAACGGCCTTTGATTGTATCCGGCGGTGGTGTGATCCGGGCGTGTGCGGGCGCTCAAATTCTGGCTGTTGCGGAGCGGATGAACATTCCCGTGTGCACCACGATGACAGGTCAGGGAACGATGCCCGATGATCATCTGCTGTCTATCGGTGTGATCGGGGACAACGGATTTCATCCCCACGCCAACCGCGCCATGGAAGAAAGCGATTTCGTGCTGTTCGTCGGATCGCGGATGGGGTCCGTCGTGACTATTGGCTGGACCTTTCCCAAGCTGACCCTGAACAAGCGGGTTGCTCAGATTGATATTGATCCCCAGATCATGGCCAACAACTATGAAAACGTAATTTCGGTTGCGGGGGACGCAAAGCTGGCTCTGAACGATCTGCTGGCCGCCGTGCCAAGCGCATTTGACACGGCCCGCCACCAGCCGTGGATCACCCACTTGAACGATTTGCGCACGACGTTTTGGGAAAACGCGCAAGAGTTGTTGAGCAATGACAGCATACCTTTGCGCCCCGAACGCGCGGTGCGTTGTTTCAACGAAGCATTGGAAATGTCAGGTCAGCCTGCCTTGATCTACTCTGATGCGGGAACACCCACGCCGCATATGACACGATTCCTAAAAATCAACGATCCCGAAACCCGTTTTGCAATCCCGCGCGCATTTGGTGGGCTTGGTTCAGCGCTGCCTGCGACCGTGGGGGCGTGGCGCGCAGATCCGACCAAGCGTCCTATCGGACTGTTCGGTGACGGGTCGTTTGGTATGACAGTGGGCGAACTGGAAACGCTTGTGCGGCTTCAGGTGCCGGCAATTCTGATTTTGTTCAACAACGGCGTTTTCGGCTGGATCAAGGGGCTCCATCGCCTTAAGGGCCACAACCAGTGCTTTGGTGTCGATTTCACGCCGCCTAAGGGGCAAGCCATCGCTGAAGCCTTCGATCTCAAGGCATGGACCGCCAAAAATGCGACCGATCTGGATGCAGCTCTCGCCGCCGCCTTTGCCTACCGCAAGGGGCCATGCTTCATTGATGTGCATGTTGAATCTATTGCCGACCGTGTGCCGCCGGTTTATTCATGGCTAACCAAACGCGGGCGTGATCCGCTCAGCCTTGATGCGACGGACGTCGCCTACTTTTGAGGTGATGCCTTGGATACTTTGCGGGTTCATACCCCTTTAGGAAAAAACGGCTCGCTCGTAGACAAGCGCATTGTAGTTGTTGGCGCGGGAATGGTCGGGGTTTGTGCCGCTCTTGAGCTACAGGCCCGCGGTGCAAAGGTCACGTTGATTGATCGGCGCCCGCCGGGTCGCGAAACGTCTTTCGGCAATGCGGGGGTGCTGGCGCGATCTTCGCTTGTTCCAATCAACAACCCCGGTCTGTTTGCGAGCCTTCCGCGATTGATGTGTAATCGCAGCGCGGGTCTGCGCTATGATCCATCGTTTATTTTGCGCAATTCAAGCTGGGCTTTTCAATTCCTCAATCATGCACGAAACGCGCCGTTTCGAGAGACGGCGGCAGCACTTGACGGATTGATCCGCCTGTCAATTGCCAAGCACCGGGAGTTGATAACGACCTGTGGCTTGGAAAAGCATTTAGCGGACAGGGGCTGGATGTTCTTGTATCGCAGCGCGGCGGCCTACCGCGGTAGTCACCGCAATCATGCGGTAATGAGGGCGCATGGCGTTGACGCCGTCACACTCGACCCGGCCGACCTTCGCGATCTTGAACCGGGTCTGGCACCTATTTTCCAAAAGGCACTTTGGATCAGGGACAGCTATTCAGTGGACAATCCGGGTGCGGTAGTCGCGGGGTATGCGCGGGCTTTTACGGCCCGTGGCGGGGATGTGTTGCAAGCGGACGTTATTGATGTGTCCCAGAGCGAAACAGGTGGTAGAGTGCACCTTGAAGGCGGAAGGCAGTTGTACGCGGACCATGCGGTCCTTTGCCTCGGCCCATGGGGCAGACAATTTCTGGAACGGCAGGGCTACGGCGTCACAATGGCCTATGAGCGCGGATATCACAGGCATTTCTCTGGACCGTCCGGCGCGCTGGGCAACAGCCCGCTGTCCCGCCCGGTCTGCGATACGGGCGGCAGCTACGTTCTGGCACCGATGCAAGACCGTTTGCGTTTGAGCACCGGTGTTGAATTGTGCGACCGCGATGCGCCGCCGAATGAGCAACAAATGCGTAACGCTGAACGGGCCGCGCGCGAGGCGGTCGATCTGGGGGATGCGGTCGACGAGACACCCTGGCTGGGCAGCCGTCCCACGTTCCCCGACAGCCGACCTGTTATCGGGGCTGTGCCGGGTGCATCGCATATGTCGGTGGCGTTCGGGCACCAACATATTGGTTTTATGACGGGGCCGGGCACCGCTACTTTGCTCGCCGACCTGCTGGAAGGCACAGAGCCTGTGCTTGACCCACACCCGTTTCGCCCTGAGCGGTTTGTACGGCGGCGCAAAAGTTAGCGCATGCGCCGCGTTTCTTTGATGAGCCAGTCGCGAAAGTCGAGCACCTGTTTCGACACCCCAAGGCTCAACGGATAAACGACAAAGTAGCTCAGCCCACTGGACACCGGCGGTCCAAGCGGCATGTGCAGCGTGCCTTGGGCGAGTTGCTGTTCTACCATGACAGTTGGCACGACGGCCAGCCCCATCCCCGATACTGCGGCTTCGATCACCATGCTGGTCTGGGCGAACCGAGGGCCGGCAATGGTGTCATGGCGCGCTAGATCCTGCGCTTCGAGCCAGCGCAGCCAACTGTCGGGGCGGTGGGCGTTCTGGATCAGCGGAAAGCGGTGATAGTCGGTTGGGGCGAGCTGTGTTTGGAGTTGGATCAATGCAGGGGCTGCGACCACGGCAACCGTTTCGGCGATCAGGCGTTGCGCGTGGGCATCGGCCCAAGCCCCTCTGCCGCGCAACACGGCAATGTCCACACCGCTGGTAGCAAAGTCCGTGTCATTGGCCAGTGGAACAAGGTTGAAAGCGAAATCGGGAAAGCGCTTGAGGAATTTGGGCATTTTCCGCACCAGCCACTGGCTGCCCAAACTGTCTTGGACACCGATTTGCAAGACATCCTTTGAACGGCTGCCGCGAACAAGGTCAATTGAGGCCTCCTCTAGTCCGTCCAGATGCGGGGTAATCGCTTGGACATAGTTCCGTCCTGCGTCACTGAGAACAAGACGCGGCCCGATCCTCTCAAATAACTTTATCCCCAATTGCTGTTCCAGTACGGCCACTTGACGGCTCACCCCGCTTTGGGTCAGACCAAGGTCTTCGCCTGCGCGGGTGAAATTGCGGTATGTTGCAGCGGCCTCGAAGGCCATCAACGCACCGAGCGAGGGGATATATCGCTTCATAACATGAGTAATCATCATGGTTATCCGATAAATCAACGGTTTTCTCATTAATGGGCCGTGTGGCAACATGAAGCTGGATCAAGCTTGGGGGATACGTTGATGCACAGGAAACGCGATAAGCTAGATATAGAACTCTTGGCGCTCCTGATGGATCAAGCGCGCCTGTCGACGTCGGAAATCGCACGCAGGCTTGGGCTTGCCAGGTCAACGGTCAACGAGCGGATCGCGCGGCTTGAAGAAGATCGCATTATTCTGGGATATCAGGCCATCGTAACTGCCGATGAAACGGTGCAGGAAACCCGCTCAATCTTGTACCTGCGTTGCGATCGCATCCATTGCCGTCAGATCGTGGCAGCCTTGCGCGGCTATCCAGAAATTCGCGAATGTCTGTCTGTGAGCGGCCAATTTGATTTGATGTGTAATACATTTACGCCTTGTGCCGAGGACATCGACGCGCTGATAGAAGAAATCGCGCAGATCCCGGGTATTCTTGAGGTAACAACCACCGTTGTTTTGGCTGAGAAGTTCGACCGTACGGCGAGAGTGAGCCGAAAGGACACCGTGCCCTTGAAGCTGGCCAGCTAAAGAAATGAGGCATACCGGCAGGCAACTATACCGATCCCTTTTTGAGATCGAGCAGGAATAAATATGAAAACGATTGTTGTGCTTGGCCTCGGCAAAGTCGGAATCCTTGCGGGCGAATTACTTGATGAGGTGGGGCTTGACGTGATCGGGTGTGATGTCGCTCCGCGCACTGGATTGCCATTTGCGACCAAAGCGCTGGATGTCACCGATGAGGCTGCGTTAAAAGCTGTTCTGTCCCAGGCAGACGCCGTTTTGTCATGCTTGCCATTCTCTCTCAACATTCCCGTGGCGCAGGCAGCGCATGGATTGGGCATTCATTACTTTGACCTGACCGAAGACGTACCAACGACCAAAATAATCATGGAGATGGCCAAGACATCACGCGGGCTCATGGCGCCGCAATGCGGCCTCGCGCCGGGGTTTGTTGGCATTGTCGGCGCCGATCTGATCGCGCAGTTCGATGACTGCCGGTCGTGTCGGATGCGGGTAGGGGCCTTGCCGCAAAACCCGACCGGACTTATGGGCTATTCCTTCAACTGGTCCCCGGAAGGTGTCGTGAACGAATATCTGAATGATTGCGAAGTACTGGAGGATGGCGAGATCAAGTGGGTTTCTCCTATGGAGTGGGTTGAGAAGATCGTCATTGGCGGGATCGAGCTGGAGGCTTTTACGACCTCGGGCGGTCTGGGTACCATGTGCGAGACCTACAAAGCCAAAGTGCCTGATATGGACTATAAAACGATGCGCTACCCGGGCCATGTGGAGCTGATGAATTTCTTTTTCCACGAATTACTGATGCGTGACCGAAGGGACGAGGCGGGCGAGATTTTGGTAAACGCCAAGCCGCCGGTGCTGGACGATATCGTTTACATGCATGTCGCCGCAGAAGGCACGATTGACGGTCGGCTGCAAAGACGAGAGTTTGTGCGCGGGTTGAAACCTTTGCAAATCCGAGGGCAGCACCGCACAGCGATTGCATGGACCACCGCATCCTCTGTTGTCGCGATCGTCGAAATGGTGCGCGACGGGTCATTGGCGCAAACAGGATTCCTCAAGCAGGAGGACATTCCGCTTGCGTCGTTCATGAAGACAAAAAATGGGGCCCGCTACGCCTGTTGATCCGCGATAGTCTGCGATGCCATCAGCAGCTCAGCCGCATCGAGAAGGTGAAATACGGGCAATCCCGTCGCCTTGCGAATGGCATCTGCATAGGGTGGCAGGTTACCGCATTCGAGAATTACAGCGCTTAGATCCGCGTGGTCTTTTTGTAACTTCAAGGCTTTACGCACGGCCGCATCTTCAATCGCGGCGCGGTCAAGCGTATCGGGCTGGGCATCGCGCGTGACAAGGATCACGTTGGCAAAGGCCGGTTCGTCCTCCATGCCCGCGATCGCAACGTCCGCGCGCGCAATACCCGCCGCCGCAAGCGCGTTTGCGCCCAAGGCAGAGCTGGAGGCGGTGAGGATACCGGTGCGGCCCGGACAAATCGCCCGGACCACCGGATAAAGCGACAGGGCTGACACCATAACCGGCACTTTGACGGAGGCTGCAATTTGCGTTTGCGCGGTGATGAGGAAGCCACACGTCGATACAATGGCGGCGGCGCCCTTGCTCTCAAGGTTGATAGCCGCTGCTGTGAACAGATCCAGCATCGCAGCGTCCGGCGCGGCGTCGCGCACGATGAGCGGACTGTCCGCACCCTTCACAATCTCAATCACCACGCGAAACGGGTAGCTTTCGGCGTTGCCGACATCGCCATGAATCCGGGGAAAGGCCGTATCCAGCGAAATTATCCCCAGCTTCGATTGCAGCATCTGGCTTACTCTTTCTGTGCTTTGATCGGCATTGTGCGCTATAAACTTGTTACCAACATGCGTCAAAGGTTCGATTCTGTGGAACACGAGCGATGTAGCAAAAACCCGAAGGCCCGACAAAATGGCAACCACAACCGTTATTTTGTCGGTCGTGCCCCTTGCACAGGTAAATAGGGTCTTAACCATCGTGGGGGTCTGTGGCGTTATGTTTAAGTAGTGGCCTATGCGGCACTCGAAGATTTATCAGGGAGAACACCAAATGAAAAAAACAATCGCTTCACTTTCCGTGTCAGCAATGGCGCTTGCCGCCTCTGCTGCCCATGCGGAAACCTGGGACTTGGCGCTGGCCTACTCCGCGACCAACTACCATTCCGAAATCGCAGCTGAGTTTGCTGCGGAAGTCACGGCCAATTCCGAACTCGAAGTCGTGCCCCACGCGGGCGGCTCCTTGTTTGCTGGTTCCGAGATTTTCGGGGCCGTGCGTCGGGGCCTTGCGCCCATGGGCGAACGCCTGATTTCCGCACTTAGCAACGACGATCCCATCTACGAGATTGATTCCGTTCCATTTCTGGCGACCGGCTTTGACGGCGCCATGGCACTCTATCAGGCTTCGCGCCCGGCTCTCGAAGAAACCTTGAACGAAGCAGGTTTGCATTTCCTCTACTCCTGCCCATGGCCGCCACAGGGCTTTTACTCGGTGAAAGAAGCGGCTGACATGGAGGCGCTCGCGGGGCTAAAATTCCGCGCCTACAATGCAACCACATCGCGGATGGCCGAAGGCCTCGGTATGGTGCCCACGACGATTGAGGCGGCCGAGTTGAGCCAAGCGTTCGCCACCGGTGTCGCGGAATCGATGATCTCTTCGGGCTCCACTGGCTATGACCGGTCCCTGTGGGAGCATGTCGACTATTTCTATGATGTGCAGGCATGGTTGCCCCGCAACATGGTCATCGTAAATCAGGGTGCCTGGGACGGTTTGGACGCGTCCACGCAAGGTGTGATCGAAACCGCAGCAGCCACTGCCGAGACAAAATGCTGGTCCAAGGCCGAAGAGTTGTCCGGTTGGTACCTTGAGCAGTTCGCCGAAAATGGCATGACGCTTGGCACGTTGCCCGAGCCTGTCGCCGCTGAGTTCCAAGCCGTTGGCGCAGAATTGCGCAACGACTGGCTCGAGCGGATCGGTGAGCGTGGTCAGGCGATCGTCGACCAACTTCAGTAAAGCCCTTTTGGGCAAGTTGCGAAACTGAAACTGCGCGCCAGACAGCGAATTTTGACTGGCGCGCAGACTTATCCAAAGGGCTAGGACAACATCATGTGGCGGACAATTTCCAACGGGTTGGAACGAATGTACACATGGTGCGGGTACGGCGCTGGTGCGCTTTTGGTCCTGTTATGTGGTATGATCCTTTATAGCGTCCTGGGTCGATTGATCGGCCTCTATCTCGGTGGGGTAAACGACCTGGCGGGATATGTGATGGCGACCAGTACGTTCATGGCGATGTCCTATACGTTCCGGTCTAATGGGCATATTCGTGTCGCGTTGATCATCAACCGCTTTACCGGCCAAAAACGGCGTGTCCTTGAGCTGCTTTGCCTTGCAATCATGGCCGCGGCGATCTGGTTTGTGGCCTTCTACATGGCCCGCCTTGTTTATTTCAGCTATATTTTCGGGGAGCGCAGCGAGGGTGCGGATGCAATCTATATGTATATCCCGCAAATGCCTGTCGCGCTTGGTTCGATCCTTTTCGCGGTCGCCGTGACCCACAGCCTCGTGCAAACTATTTTCGACTATGACAACATCAATCCGGAAACAGCCGGCGGTGAGGGAGTGAACGAGGTATGATCGAGGCATTTGCAATTGCGATCTTCATAGGCACGCTTTTTCTGCTGCTTGCACTTGGTGTCTGGGTGGGTGCCGCACTGCTGACCACTGCGGCCGTCGGCATGTTACTGTTCACGTCACGGCCGATCGGGGACAGTATGGCGCTGACCGTGTTCGGCGAGCAATCGTCGTGGACGTTGACGGCACTTCCACTGTTTATCTGGATGGGTGAAATACTATTTCGAACGAAGTTATCCGAGACCCTTTTTAGGGGTCTTGCACCCTTCATGCGCAATTGGCCAGGGAGCCTGTTGCACGTCAATATTGGCGCGTCAGCGGTCTTTGCAGCCATTTCTGGCTCATCAGCCGCAACCGTCGCAACCGTTGGCAAGATGTCCATTCCCGAGCTACGCCGCCGGGATTATCCCGAGCACATGATAATCGGCACCTTGTCGGGCGCGGGCACACTTGGTCTGCTTATCCCGCCTTCAATCGCGATGATTGTTTTCGGGGTAACTGTCAACGAAAGCATCTCGAAGCTATTTATGGCGTCGCTCATCCCCGGGCTTGCTCTTGCCGCCTGCATGATGGCGTATGTTGCGGCCTGGTCCTATGTGAATCGCGGGACTTTCAAACCGGTCCAAGAAACCGATATCTCCAACATCGGGCGCCGCCTGCTGGACCTGTTGCCGGTCCTCATTCTCATCATGTCGGTGATCGGCTCGATCTATGCTGGCATCGCAACCGCAACGGAAGCCGCTGCCTTGGGAGTGTTCGGTGCGATCCTTTTGTCTGCTCTTCAAAGAACTTTGACGCTGGCGAGTCTTTTGGAAAGCATTATGGGCGCTGTGCGCACGACGGCTATGATCATGCTGATCCTGATGGGGGCGGGCTTCTTGTCGCTTGCTATGGGCTTTACGGGCATCCCACGAGCACTGGCCGAAGGGATTGACGCCTGGAACCTGAGCCCCCTGATGCTGATCGTCATTCTGACGGTGTTCTACATCATCCTTGGCTGTTTTCTGGACGGATTGTCGTCGATCGTACTGACCATGGCGATTATTGAGCCAATGGTGGTGCAAGCTGGTTTCGACATGCTGTGGTTTGGTGTCTATGTGATGATCGTCGTGGAAATGGCCCAAATCACGCCACCTATCGGATTCAATCTGTTTGTGCTGCAAGGGATGACGGGCAAGGACATCGGCTTCATCTCCAAAGCGTCGTTCCCGATGTTTTGCGTGATGGGCGTGTTCATCATGATCCTTTATATGTTCCCTCAGATGGCACTCTGGCTTCCCGAAACCCTCAGTTCCCGTTAGCGATCCTATCATGAAAAAACCTGTTCTCATTCTCGTTGATATCGCCCATGTCGACAGTGCATTTCGCGTGTTAACACATGCTAAAGACTTGTTTCCAAACGCGGATATACATGTGGCTTATGTAATGCCTTATGGATTCTACAGTTATGTGGAGCCTTTCGTTTCGGAAGAAAGTCAAACAGCAGCCGCCGAGCGGGCCAAATCTGTACTGTCGACGCTGATAGCCCAGGCAGACATGACGAGTGAAACAACGCCCCATGTGCTGCGCGGGGGGATCGGAGAGCAATGCCTCCGATTAGCCGAAAAACTGCAGGTTTCTGTCGTCGTGCTGAACGCCGTGCGTAGTGGCAGCACTCATGTCACACTCGGGACTAATGCTGCTCAAATTGCCCGTCACGCGAAATGCAGCGTACATCTCGCGCGCGACTAAAGCCCGCTTAGCGCAGGTAATCTGCATCGTTACAACTGGCAAACTGAATCGCGATCAAGCACCGCTTAGTCCCGAAGCCGATAACCAGAAATACTATCGTCGTTTCCTGCCCTGAACTGGTACAGCCGAGACTGATCCATGCTTCTGGATGTATGAATGGCTGATTTGACTAAAGGCTACTCAAGTTTCTGGACAATCTCATTAAACACTTTGAGATCAATTTGATTGCGCACTCCAGATTTCGCTTTGCTTGTGAGGGGGGAGTTCATCCACTGCTCACTTTTCCAATGATTTGAGCGTAGGTTCATGGCAGTCACATAATTTTGGGCTTTCAGCGCGGCAATGATCTTGCGACGAGCTCGCCATGGGAATGTCTCTACCATGTTAGCTGCGGTTTCCTCTCGCTGAACTTGCTCATGTTCAGCCCTACATTCTCCACCCTCATCCCAAGTGTACTACCGCTTCGTTACGGAGCCAATTTTTCTGCTCCATTCGAGGCCATCGTTATGCCTTTCGGCAGAGCCATTGGTGACCAGAAAATCAGCTATTTTGGTCTAGATTCTGGTGAGCGAGAAGCCATACCGTTAGCCCGTTTAGATGCCGTCGTCTAAATCATAGGTTCAATAAGTTGGAAAGTAACTAATTGAGTGCCTCTTGGGAAACGATCTTCAAGTTCGCCATATGCTAATTCACGTCGTTCAGCGGGGAAACAGCTTTATCCAGTGTTTGGTGTTTTTCCTTTTGGTATACACCCACAAGGCTGTGAGCAGGACAACCATCTTTATAATTTGGTCGGCCTATATTGTGGGCTTCACCGTCTGTGATGTCTTGGCAAAGGTCACGCCACATCCTGTCAGTCACCAAGTAGGTAGGCTCGTTTTCTGATTAGGGCTCGAGTGGGTTGAGGTGAATGTTACCGTTCAAATCGAATAGCCTTCAGCAAACTAGTGCTCAGAGGCATCACACGCCTTGCGGGTAGCGGTTCAAAAAATAGTGTGATTAAAGGGGGTTGAAGAAACTCTAGATTGAAATATTAATAGACATAGGCGATTCCATCTAACGAGCGACATAAGACAGATGCGTAAAAATGTAGGACTGATTCTGAAAGTACGAAAAGTTCTATATCGCCGTAGAAAGGCGGCAATGGCGTGGTGTACGCGTATCGCGAAAGGTCTGCATCGCAGAGTAAGCCCAAAGTATTGGGAGCGTCATCATGAGAAAGCACTGGTAGATCTGATCCAAACGCACTCTTTTCCTGCTGGTGAAACGGGAAACGATTTTTCAGTACGACATATCGAAGCGGCTGTAGGGTATCGTGATAAGGCGGGTTTTCCCCAAGCGGTATATCGTAATAAGACCATTCGGCTGGGTAGTCAGATTTGCGAAAGTGTGTTTATCGACGGGTCACGGGTTGGTGTCGTTTACGCAGCAAACAATACAACTGAAAAAGAAGTTCTTTATTATCCAGCAAACGGGGCAAACATTGCGCTTCCGTCGCGGCGCACCGTTATGTGCATCTGGTTGGACGGACAGTCTAATAGCATCGGATCAGGGGCGACAAAAGAGCGTCGATACCAAGCTCTGAGTGATCAAAGCGGTGCTGCATGGATGATGACCCATTTCAGCGGTAAAAGCGATCTGCGCTTAACGTTGAAGATGACTTTGCGAAATAGTCAAACTGGGCTTACCGCAGATAAAATCACAGGCCTTGAACCCTTGCAGGAAATTGGGGCGGGGTATGGGGGGCAAACGATGCATTCGTCGTTTGTTGATGAGCTACATAAAACATGTTCGGATCATGAGGCAGCACCTGTGACGCTTCATATTGTCGCTGGAACTGGCGGCGCATCAGCGCAGAACATCGAACCTGGCACTGATAGCTTCGCGCGCAAGACAAATCAGGCCCGTGCCGCGCGGCGGTTAATCGAATCCCGAGGCGGGCACATTGCTGTTCCTGCTGTTTTTGACTTTCACGGGGAAAGCGACACAACACGATACAGCCAAGTCGATCAAGCCAATCGAACTGGATACTATGCGCTTCTTGAAAGCCGACATGCGGCATTTGCAGGGCTTTTCCAGAGAGAATTTGAGCAAGAAAGTGCGCCTTTATTGTTTATGGCGCAAACCGGGCACTCTATTTCTGGTGCGCAAGTAACGTCTTCATGTGCAATGTTTGATTTTATGCGAATGCATCCTGACAAGGGCTGCGTTGCATTTCCTACGTATCCAATTATGGCGCAACATACGTCTGATCTTGTTCACATAACTGCGGCGGGGCAGGTTATCGCAGGTGAGTTGTATGAACATGCATTTGCAAACCGTATTTTGCGTCGTAACAATACATGGAAGCCAATGCATATTGCAGGCGTTAAGGTGTTTGATGCACGGACGCTGGATGTGCTGATCGGGGGCGATTTTACGGCCCCTATCGTGATTGATGAAGAAATGGTTGCTGCACGGCGCGGTAAGGGATTTTGCATTGTTATAGACGACAGCACCCGACCAATAGAGGTGGTAGACGTTACCGTAACGAGCCCAAATACAATCCGGCTTACGACGACTGTGGACATTCCGACAAGCGGCTATACCCACCGCGGTCTTTTATATGCATCCCAAGGCCCGGACAGCCCCAGTCTACGTTCCATACACACGCTTTCAGCAGGCAATGTTCGTGATAGCGCTGCAAGGCCAAGTAGAATTCCAACTTGGACGCATCATAACTGGCTGTGTTGCGCGCACATTCCATTTTGACACGGTAGAGATATGAATATTTTTGGTAGAAGGCAGTCTTCAACACCAATCGCCAGAGCGATAGGGGTGAATCCAGGTGCAAATCTTGCGTTACACTTGGATGGTGTACGCCGTGCTCCGCCCGCCATAGATGTTATAAAACGCATGCCAGGACTGATCGGTTTAGTAGACCCTGCCTATACACTTGGCAGTACATCAGGGGGGTATGACTTTATTCGCTGTCTACTAACGGGTTCAATCTACCTTAGTCCCATACAGCATAAAACAAATATCATCAGAACTGCAGGGGTTGGAAAGCTAATTACCACGGAAAATAACCAACATTTCTTGCCAGACCCTAACGCGACTATTGTGATGCCCCGTGACAATTGGTCGATATTCTGGGTGACCGAAACCCGAGAGAAAGGGCTGCGATTTTTCATGTCTCTGGCAACTCAGCATCGAAGCAATGAGGCACGGAAGTTTTCGATTGGTCTAAAAGGGGGTAAAGTCTGTATGTTTGATCACGCCCCGCGTGCTGCTTCTTATGGCACGGCTAATACATCTATCGCAGGTGCCGGGCTTGTAATTTGCGGTATAACCATGTCGTCAAAACTGGGCATTAGGTTTTACACCAATAACAAACGAAACGGTGAACATAGATCTAAGACTGAAATGCTGTCTCCTGTGGAAATTAACAGGACTTTTCAATTCTTTGGGACGCGAAACCTGTACGCGAACGGTGCCGCAGGCAAGCACGGGCAATATGCCTTTTTCGCAGAAGACTATAGCAAGGCGGAATATTCCACAGCGCGATCGGTTGTTCATGCGGCGATGTCCGAACACTACGGAATCGCGCTTACGTAGGGTCGGATTCTCTGACCTAAGAACTGCTTCCCACCGGTTCTTTGGAAAAGCGACTTGTTACTGGTGTAGAAGGTGACGATCAAAATAGAGTGCGAGCGCCTTTCTTTTCGGGCTTTACGCTTTTGCTGCGGTGGAGAAAAGATCCTGGCCAGTTTTGGAGCTTTTGGGAGGTGGCCGCGAGGAGGAATTCGTCATTGGCGCCGCATGGACCGCTAACCTCAATAGTTCAGTTTTGCTTTTTATATGCCTTGTCGGGGGGCAAGATGCTGCGGGTCGAATTGGGCATTGCGTAGCAACACCCTGCCGGTTGACAGAATGCAGCTTGTCGAGCTCAATGGCACTTACCCGTTCAGGTGCTGACCTTTTTGGGTAAAGGCCGTCGCCTAGTTCACAATGCGGCCCGCTTCCACGTCCCAATCTGTGACGGGTTCACTCTGAACTTCTTGGAAAGTTCTTCCAGCATTCTCTCTTCGCAGGTCGCTTCAAGAGCAACCTTGTCCTTAAACTCGCCCTCTCATTGATACTGCGTATCGACTGCCGGGTAATGGGACGAATGGTGCTTTCATTTCTTTATTCTGGATCATCACATCTATTATGCGATCCACTTTAACGTCTGCCGCGAATTTTGGCGACCACCTATCGCCGTATAACCAAACCACAAGACGCGCCAAGCTCTCTCCCAGTTAAGGTCGCCATTAGTTCCAAAAAGCCTGACAACCGACAGTGCTGGAGCAAATAACCAGGCGTTGTAACGACTGCACAAAAAGAAATTCACATGGCTAGTGTGTTAAATCTTGCGTTTCCTCAGTAAAACTACCACGCCGCTTCAGATGTCAGCACGACCGTACTCGCTGCGGAAAACATGCCACCGACGCCATGTACGACCGACAGTTTCGCGTCTTTGACCTGCGCGGGTGAGACACCCCGCATTTGCCGGATAGATTCCTGCAAAGCGTACATTCCGTACATGCCGGAGTGCATATAACTCAGGCCGCCACCGTTCGTGTTAAGCGGCAGACGACCATCGGGGCGCGTATGGCCTTCGGCGATGAACGCGCCCCCTTCACCGGGCGCAACAAAGCCGAGGTCTTCGAGGCCGTAGATAGGCAGATGCGCAAAAGCGTCATAGATCATCAGATGGTCGACGTCGGAGTGGCTGATACCGGCGTTGTCGAACGCCATTTTTCCCGAAAGGCGGAAGGCTTTTGAAGAGGTAAAGCTCTCCATCTGGCTGATCATTGGACCTTCCAGACTTTCGCCCCCCATTCCGCGCAGAAACACCGGTTTTGAGGGCATGTCTTTTGCGCGGTCCGCGGACGTGAGAATCAATGCGCCGCCGCCGTCACTGACCAGGCAGCACATGAGCTTGCGAAACGGGTAGGCGATCATGCGTGACGACAAAACATCATCGACCGTCAGCGGATCATGGGCTGTCGCGCGCGGATGGTGGGTGGCCCATTCGCGCTGCACCACGGCGACCATGGCGATCTGCTCTTCGGTGAGGCCGTGATCTTTCATCTTCCGCAGGACGGGCAGCGTGAATTTCATTGCTGGAAATGCGGCACCGTAGATATTTTCGAACTCTTGTTGCTGCATGGACGGAAACAGGGGACGGTGGGTCCGATGGTTTGACCGCCCGCTTTCGCCGTGGGTGATCAGCACTGTCGTACACAGCCCCGCCTGAATCGCGGCGGCGGCATGGCGCACATGGGTGATGAACGAACACCCCCCGACCGAGGTGCCGTCGGCCCAGCTGGGCGTGATGCCGAGGTACTGCGCAATCTCCGCGACGTCATGGCCGGCGGTCGCGATCCCGTCGATATCACCGGGCTTCAACCCGCAATCCGCAAGTGCATTCAGCGCAGCGTCAGCGTGCAGGCCCGTCTGGCTCAGCTCGGGGACCTTTCCAAGACGCGTCGTTTCGGCGGCGCCGACAATGGCGAATTGTGCGTGGCTCATGCCGACACCTCCGTGGGTTTGAATTGGGGAACCGTGATGTCACCGCGCTGCTCGAACGTAACTTCCAGCGGCATATCCAATGGCAGTGCGTCCGGATCAGCTGGGCACTCCAGAATATTGGCGACCAGCCTTGGACCTTCGTCGAGCGCGACGACGGCCACCACATAGGGAGGCGTATAACCGGGGGCAGGTATGTGGCTGATGACGTAGGAATAGAGCCGACCCTTGCCGGATGCTTCTGTTACATCCACATCGCGGCTTCCGCAGGTCGGGCAAAACGGGCGCGGCGGGAAATAGGCGGCGTCACACGGCACACAGCGGTTCAGCAAAAGCTTGTGCGCCGCTGCACCGTCCCAATAGAATTGCGTTTCCGGATAAATTGTCGGCAGGGGTCTATCAGTCATTTTTCTTGTCTTTCTGTGAGGCGTGCAAAGCCGTTGTTCAACACGGTGACATCGCGTTCCACCGCGCGGGCGCGAAAGCTGATGTCACTGCCGTCGCGCCATATTTCGGTACGGATGGTTTCACCAGGATAGACCGGTGCAG
>ENA-ORXR01000167-ORXR01000167.1-marine-metagenome-genome-assembly--contig:-NODE-167-length-102649-cov-10.738662_pt1 | contig 102649 bp, 71 predicted proteins | sample MGYA00237866_ERZ511479 | MGnify/ENA metagenome assembly ERZ511479
ATAACTACTGTCACTCCTGGTATAGGTGTATCTCCTACGCCATCACCATTTGTGTCTTCCTCCACTGTTCCAGATACAATTTGCATAGGCATCTCATCGACGAAGTCTTGATCAGGGGTGCTACCTCCTACTGTCACTGTGCCAGATATCATATTTGGATCACCACCATCTATATCTGATACTGACGTGAAGCCAGCTAAATCTGTCTCTGTTATTGTAAAGTCACCTGCGGCTACGTCAAAACTATAGTCACCATTCATATCGGTCACGGTAGTCTGCATCACACCAGCACCATCTGTAATAACTACTGTCACTCCTGGTATAGGTGTATCTCCTACGCCATCACCATTTGTGTCTTCCTCCACTGTTCCAGATACCATTTGCACAGGCATCTCATCGACGAAGTCTTGGTCAGGGATGCTGCCTCCTACTGGTACCGTGCCTGAGATCATATTTGGATCACCACCATCGATATCAGATACTGACGTGAAGCCAGCTAAATCTGTCTCTGTTATTGTAAAGTCACCTGGGGCGACACTGAAACTATAATCACCATTTATGTCAGTTATAGCGGTCTGCATCATTCCAGAACCATCCGTAATAACTACTGTTACTCCAGGAATTGGCGTATCGCCTACTCCATCACCGTCTGTATCTTCTTCAACAGTACCAGAAACAATTTGCTCTGGTCTTTCGTCTACAAAGTCTTGATCAGGAATATTACCTGCTGGACCTACAGTACCCATTATTAAGTTATCATTAGCACCATCTACATCTGAAACAGAAGTTAATCCTGATGGATCTGTCTCCGTAATAGTATAATCGCCGGGTGAAACAATAAACATATAATCACCATTTGCGTCTGTGACTGTAGTCTGTATTTCACCTGATGCATCCACAATCGTGATAGTCACGTTTGGAATCGGAGTATCACCTATTCCATCACCGTCAGTATCTTCTTCCACCGTACCAGAAACTTGGGCTGGTTGCTCATCTAAGAAATCTTGGTCTGGCTCATTGCCTTCTGAGACCACTGTACCCATAATTATATTGTCATTAGCTCCATCGATATCTGATACTGAAGAGAAACCAGTAGGATCATCCTCCGTGATTGTGAAATCACCAGGAGCTACTGTAAATGAATAATTGCCGTTAGCGTCAGTAACCGTCGTTTGCATCATTCCAGCTCCATCAACAATCGTTACAGTAACACCAGGAATCGGTAAATCTGCTATGCCATCTCCATTGGTATCTTCCTCTACCGTACCTGATACCATTGCGGTACAGTCTTCTATGGTAATTGGTGCACCCACCGCATCTAAATCAGCGCATAAATTATTATCATTAATGATTCCAATAACGTCTCCACCCGTGGTTGTACCAGGCACTATTACACTTAGATCTAAAAATTCTGGAGACGTATTATCGCTCGTTTCTGCTACCAGAGTATGAATGGTATACATACCTGAAGTACCTACAGTAAATACTGGCAGGTTATTCGTCTGCTCGATTATTAACGTAGGTCCACTGGTTAAGACATATATCACTTCGTAACCAGGTGGCACTACAGCATTACCATCTGAGTCAGCTGTTAGTACGACGGTCCCATTTGGATCTAAGCATCCTGACACAGTTCCATTTGATAATGTTCCAGCATCTACGTTACAAGGTAATTCGTCTACGAAATCATTGTCAGGAGACTCTTGACCCGCAGCTACAGTTCCCACAATGGTTTCATCATTGGCGCCGTCTATGTCAGACACAGAATCGTAGCCTGGTAAATTAGTTTGAACAACGGTAAACATACCTGGAGGAACAGTAAACATGTAGTCTCCATTAGCGTCTGTAGTCGTTGTTTGTGTCATTCCTGCTGAATCTGTAATCTCGATAGTCACTCCAGCCAATGGTGTGTCTCCAACATTATCCTCATCTGTGTCTTCTAAAACTGTCCCAGAAACCACTGCAGGTTGAACAATAGGTGAGTTTGTTGGGTCGTCCTCTCCAGGAGTTTGATTGACATCAGCCGGATTGGCAGTATCAGAATCATCAGTGATCACCATATTATCAGGGTCTTGGGCCGTTACCGTAGCTTGATTATCAACCGAACCAGCAGCTATATCTGCAGCTGTTATAGCATAGGTAGCAGTGGCAGTACCACTTTGAGAAACCAGTAATGTGGAGGGTGATACCGCCGAAGGTGTGGGCAGTGTTCCTGTACCCGTAAAGTTAATGGCATCTTCAGACACTGCTGCATTTGTGAGTGTGACATTTCCACAGTTAGTAACAACATATTGATAAGTAATTATATCACCAGGATTTGCAATTCCGTCTGCACCAAGGTCCAAAGAGCTTGACTTCATCAGCATGACGCAGGCATCAGTTCCGATATCGGTATTAGTAGGATCATCCTCAGCTGGAGTTTGATTTATATCAGGATCATTGGCGGTATCAGAGTCGTCCGTAACTGTAAGTCCCGTAGGATCATCACCTGAAGCAACCGCTTGATTATCGATGCCGCCTGCATCAATATCATCTTGAGTAATGGTGTAAATGGCCGTTGCGGTACCAGTAGCGTTAGGAGCTAAAACATTAGGCGTCACTGCACTAGGAGTAGGGAGTGTTCCCGATCCTGTAAAATCAGCTGAAGACTCTGTTACGTTTACATTCGTAAGTTCAACATCTCCACAGTTAAGCACAGTATAAGTATAGGTTATTACGTCACCAGGGGTGGCGACGGCATCAGCACCTAAGTCTAAAACAGAAGACTTTGTAATAGATACGCAAGGATTACAAGGATCTAAAGGTACCTCGATCATACACGTCGTTGTTTCACCACACGCATCAGTAACTGTTACTGAAGCCGTCCCCGAAGGCAGCATCGTAGCTGTCTGAGTCGTCTCTCCATTATTCCAAAGAAATGTGTAAGGTAAGTTTCCACCTGTAGTTTCAGCTGTGGCGTTTCCATTATCAGATATACACATGGCATTACTATTAAGAGTAATGACGCATTCTATGCATCCTATTGCAGCATTAGTCCAATTACTTGATGGAGGTGTTTCACAACTAACAGTGGCTCCATCCGCATCAATAACTAATCCACACTCGTCTACCCCATTAGGTGGAACGACGTATCCTGCATCTACTTCAGTATTATTAACATTTGGGTTTGAATTGGTGCATGCTTCAGTTGCATCTGGACATCCATCATCATCAGCGTCTAAGTCAAGGTAATCAGGTATTCCATCATTATCAGTATCAATAGGGGCTAAGTCGCAAATATTAACTAAAACTCCAGTACTAACACCACCGACCATCTCATACATTCCATCACCATTACTATCTAAGGTACAGTCTTCTAAGGTTAGACCTACATCACCACATGCCTCGATAGCATCAGGAATTCCATCATTATCTGAATCTAAATCTAAGTAATCAGGTACACCATCACCATCAGTGTCTAATTCCTCAATTGTGCAACCTTCTCCCCACACTATCGTATAAGATCCACCTGCATTATTTAAACCATTAAAATTATAAAATTGGAAATTGACCTCATCAATACAGCCTAAAAAGGTGATAACAAATAAATGATCATTGACGTCCGTACCAGGTTCTCCTGGTGCATTTACGTCACAAATACTTGTGAAAGTCCCAGCTGTAAAAGGCGGTGTTCCAGATGTCTGAACACAAGAACCAACAGCGGACACAGTATATGGAACGGGCACACCGTTGTTCGAGGCAGTGATAATTACTTCATCCGTTTTATCCAAATCGAAAAAAGTAATGGTTTGATCACACACCTCCTGATCAAAAGTATAGGTATTAGTCAGAGCGTCATTGATACTTCCAGAGTTCGTCACCCCTTGCCTTAATCCAATTTCGCCATTTGTCTGCGAAGAATTAATCTCATCCTCATCCCCGGCTGCAGTCCCAGAAAAAGTCATAGTACCAGTAATAGTAGCATCTCCTATCATGATTCCAGCTAAATTGAAAGCACTTATGCCATCCATGGGCGTACCGTCCAACGATGCTAAATTAGGTGTAGTACATGTCAACTCTAAGCCTTCGTCTTCATCTAAGATTCCATCATTGTCACTATCCATGTCAGTAACATTGAGAACTCCGTCCCCGTCTTTGTCCTGAGCTACAAGATACTCTGGCATACCTAAAACGGCGATAAATGTTAGTAGCAGCAAGGGCAATTTGGCTTGGTGAAAGCCTATAATTGCTTTACTGAAGAAGGTGTTCAGGGTCAAATTCAACTTATTCATTCTCAGATTTTAAAAACAAGATTTTAATATTAGTCGGTTTCAAGATGGTTTTGATAGATATAATCTAACAGGACAGACTCCATCCAAAGGCAAAAATGGTGAAATAAGGTATCTTATAAGCTACGACGCAACGGTAATTAATACATATAATATATCTATCATATATATACTATTGATGTTCAATGTGTTGAAAATGATTATCTGGTAAATAAAACTATAACACTTTTCAGTATTGATTATTTAATGCAAGTCGTAAATACATATCAATTTTATATTTAATGCATCAAAGGTTAGTAGTAATCTAACAGCCATTTCAAGAAACAATTATAAAAATCTATTATCTATAACTATCTGAACTATAATATCTTACATAATTTAACGACAATTATATGAATTATAATTTACGGATATTTAGATGTGTTTAATATTGATATTCAGCGTTTTACAAATAGCATTCTTTGCATTTATAGTGGGTCTACGTTGATAATTATTCGAACGGTGCTCAGACCCTTTTTCTTGGCGATCTCTTGCTTATAGTGAAGAACACAGGCTTTGACATGGCTTATGACTGATTTCTGCTTTTCAATTTTCATCATAATGTCAAAGTGGTATTGGTTATTTATTCTTGCGATACCTGGTTCGGCTGGACCTAACACTCGTTTACTAAACACGCTTTTAAGCCAATAACCTAATAGTCTGGCAGCTTCTTTCGCCGTACTGCGAAACTTATGCTTTATCGTAATTTTAATTAAACGGCTAAACGGTGGATAGAAAAACATTTTTCTCTCTGATAATTCTTTTGAAGCAAATCCCGTAAAATCATATTCAAGAACCTTCTTTATAATCCAATTTTCAGGATCATATGTCTGTACCAAGACCTCAGTTTTTCCTTTAGATCTACCAGCACGACCACTGACCTGCGTCAATAATTGAAATGCCTTCTCCCCTGCCCTAAAGTCTGGAAAAGTGAATAAAGCATCAGCATGAAGAATTCCGACTAAGGTAATATTACTAAAGTCCAGACCCTTAGTGACCATCTGTGTTCCAATGAGTACGTCTATTCTTCCGACTTCCATCTGAGATAGAATCTCATTATAACTGGTCTTACTTCTAACAGTATCATGGTCTAACCTTCTAATATTAAAATCTGGAAAAACTTCTGACAGCAGGTCTTCTATCCGCTCGGTGCCGAACCCTAATTTCTTCAAATCTGTATTCCCACAGCTGAAACAAGACGTACTGATAGAACTACGAAATCCGCAATAATGACAGCGCATCTCTTTTGTATACTGGTGTAATGTCAATGACACATCGCAGTTGGGACATTCTACAGCTACCCCGCACTTAAAGCACTTGACCGTGGGCGCAAATCCTCTTCTATTCTGAAATAGTAATACTTGCTCTCCATTTTCTACCCTGACTCTGATCGAATTGATCAGTCGCTCTGAAAATACTACCTGCTCCTTCTTATCGCCTTGCTCTACTGATAAGTCAACTATTTGGATTTCTGGAAGGATGGCCTCTCCATAGCGCTCACTGATGGCAACGTAAGCATACTTTGAATTTATCTTATTATGCAGTGTATCTAATGAAGGTGTAGCAGTACCTAAAATAACCTTGGCGGAATACAAATCAGATAAGTATGTGGCCACGTCTCTAGCATTGTATCTAGGACTTGGATCCTGCTGCTTATAGGAGCTGTCATGCTCCTCATCTACGATAATTAGTTGAAGATTTTGATATGGTAATAGGAGACTTGACCTCGCACCTAATACAATAGGATGCCCCTCTAAAATTCTTTTCCATACTTCGACCTGCTCATGATTAGTCATGCGACTATGATAAAAGATGACATCCGCTCCAAATGCGTGCTGAAGTCTTGTCAGCATCTGAGACGTCAAAGCGATCTCAGGAAGCATATATAAGACCTGCCCACCAGCCGAGATGATCGATTCGATATGGTGAATATATATCTGAGTTTTGCCGCTGCCCGTGACGCCCTGAAGCAAGACTACACTGAAATTTTCGAAAGACTTATAAATATTATCTGAAGCTTTTTGCTGAGCTTCACTTAAGGATTTTAGGCCTCTTTTATTAATATTTTCTAATTTGATTCTATTAATTTCCTTCTTGCGTACCTCAATAAAGCCTTTTTTCTCTAATGCCTTTATGACAGTATTATCTATCGAAAGTATTTTATAAAGTTTGAATTTCGGAATCCAATCATAGTCTTCATGCAATTCTACGATCTTTAGCAAGGTGTTTTGCTGTTTTTCTGATCTGGAGAGTTGCGCAAATATTTCATCAATATGATCTTCCGACATGACTGCCTCCGTCGCTCGAAGGTAATCTTCATATTTAGGCTTATACCTTTGTTGCAATTCTTCCCTAGTGATAATCGACTTCTGCTGCATTTGAGATTTTAGAAAAGCATAAACCGATTTCACTCCCAGCAGTTTTTTTAATTTATCCACTGAGATTTCTTTCTGGTGCTCTAAGATTTCGTATAGCAAATATTCTTTGCGACTTAGCTTGTCAGGGCGTTTGGTAAGTTGATAAGGGTTAAGGCATATCTGAGTCTCACTACTCAGTTTTAATCCTGAGGGTAACGCGACATTCATGACTTCACCTATAGTGCAGCAATAATAAGAGGCCATCCAAGTCCAGAGAAGTATTTGCTCTGATGTCACTATGGGATGGCTGTCTAATATTGATATGATTGGCCGAGTATTGTACTCAGGCTGTACCTCACTAATAGTCTTTACAATACCCGTATAATGTTTGCTTCTGATCTGTGCTTCTACCCTGATCCCAATTGTAATTCCTGATTGAAATTCTTCAGGTACGTAATAAGTATACGTATTCGAGATAGCCAAGGGTAATATGACGTCAATCCACATGTCGAGAATTTATCAAAACTGAAATTAGAAAAATATCTCTTGAGCCACCCGATATGTATTAGCATGAGCCTCTACGATATCAGCAAGTCGTGATGAATAACCACCACCCATACTAATACATACTGGAATCTGGTGTAGATGACACAGACTGAGCACGTATCTATCCCTCTCTTTGCAGCCTTCTCTAGATAATGACAAGCGTCCTAATCTATCAGACTCCAACACATCTACACCCGATAGATACATAATTAAATCTGGCTGATGCTTGTCAATAATTGCAGGAAGATGACATATTAATGCTGCTAAGTATTCTTTATCCTCCGTCTTATCTGGTAGGCCAATGTCTAAATCACTTTTCTCTTTTCGGAGTGGATAATTTTTTTCCCCGTGCATACTGAATGTAAAAACTCGATCTTCATGTTGAAAAATTTTCGCTGTTCCATTACCCTGATGGACGTCAAGGTCTACAATTAGAATGCGAGAATATTCATTATTCCGCAATAGTGTATTAGCTGCTATGGCAAAATCATTGAAAATACAAAATCCTTCGCCTCTATCACTGTATGCATGATGAGTGCCTCCTGCCACATTAAGAGCCACACCATATGATGATGCATATCTGGCGCAATCCAGCGTACCTTTAGCGATGTATTTGCCCCTATCTATCAGTGAGTCGCTCACTGGAAATCCGATGTCTCTGATTTCCTTTCTGCTTAGTTCTAAATGGTTTAGTTTGTCGAGATAGCGCTCCGTATGGGTCAGCAGAATTTCTTTTTCTGATAGTTGATCGGGATGAAAGAACTGATCTTCGGTGACTGTACCTTCATAAAGTAGTTGTTCTGGTAGTAGTTCGTATTTAATCATTGGGAACCTGTGTCCCTCAGGTAGCTGATATTTATAAACTGGAGAGAATGCAATTTTTAACAAGTCCTATTATTTCTTTTGATGTCTGATGCGTAATACATCTATGATGCTATTAAGTTCAAACCCTTTGGCTTTAAGTAATACTAAATAGTGAAAGAGTAAATCTGCTGCCTCACCTTTAAATAGATCATCATTGTCGTCTTTTGCTTCTATGACCAATTCTACGGCTTCCTCACCCACTTTTTGAGCTATTTTATTGATGCCCTTCTGAAAAAGGCTGGAGGTGTAAGACTTATCATCTGGCTGCGCATGTCGATCCTGAATAATCTTTTCTAAATAGCCAATAAATTGGTAGCTCTCAGCCGCGTTACTCTCGCCCCAGCAAGTGTCACTGCCAGTATGACAAGTAGGCCCTTTGGGTGTAGCCTTAATCAGTAGCGTATCATGATCACAATCATTTGCGATGTGCTCCATGACTAAATGGTGTCCACTTTCCTCACCCTTCGTCCAGAGCCGCTTCTTAGATCGACTATAAAAAGTGACCAGTCCAGTATCCATTGTTTTAGCTAATGATTCCTCATTCATGTATCCTAACATGAGCACTTTAGCAGTATGCACGTCCTGAATGATAGCAGGTATTAGTCCTGTTTTATCGTCATATTTTACTTTCATATTACCGAAGTTTGCGATTCATGCGTTATTGCTATTTCTAATGACTTAGCAATTAAAAATTTATACTGTAGATCAATATCAGCTTAACATGATGTCTCATCTCTCAGCGGTGCATATCTCACTATCAACAAGTATTATATGTATAACTGTCATTGCCATTCAATCGAAGGCGGCGTCATCGTATTTGTATTAACTGATCTTTCAAATATTGCTTCAGCTCTGGTACGGGTATCTCCTTAAAGTGGAAGACGCTTGCCGCTAATGCAGCATCAGCATTAGCCAATTCAAATACTTCTTTAAAGTGAGCTTTGCTGCCCGCACCGCCGGACGCAATTACAGGGATGGATACCTCCTGATTCATCCGTTTAAGTGCCTCAATGGCGAAGCCATTTTTAGTACCATCATGATCCATCGAAGTGAATAGGATCTCACCTGCACCTAAGTCTTGGGCACGTCTGGCCCACTCGAAAAGCTCTAATTCTGTAGCTTTAGTCCCTCCGTGAGTATGCACTACCCATCGTCCATCCTTCTGCTGCGCATCAATGGCTACAATAACACACTGCGCTCCATATTCATTAGCAATCTCTGTGACTAATGCTGGATTTCTTATGGCGGAAGAATTGATAGATATCTTCTCTGCTCCGCATCTCAGTAGCGTGTACACTTGGTCTACACTGGAGATGCCACCTCCTACTGCATAAGGAATATTCACTTCTTCACCGACTCGCCTCACCAGATCGTAGAGCGTCTTTCTACCCTCTATCGTAGCAGATATATCTAAAAATACTAACTCATCTGCCCCGTCGTCAGCATAGATTCTGGCTAACTCAACGGGGTCACCTGCATCTCGCAGTTGCTCAAAGTTAACACCCTTCACAGTCCGTCCACCTTTGATATCCAAACAAGGAATAATTCTTTTGGCTAGCATATCAGTTATTGATGATTTCCTTAAGTTTTTTAGTATCAATTTTCCCCTCATATAATGCCTTGCCAATGATTGCTGCATCACAGCCCATGGCATCCAGTCGATGGATCTCCTCAATAGAACTCACTCCGCCGCTTGCTATGAGCTTCACATCGGGATACATTTTCATGACCTTTTTATATAATGCTTCTGAAGAACCCATTAGCATACCATCCTTAGAAATGTCAGTGCATAAGAAATAGTTAGCTTGAAAACTTTTGAACTGACTGATGAAGTCATAGAGTTTAATCTCAGTTCTTTCTTGCCAACCATTAATAGAGATGTAGCCATCATCTATATCTGCTCCTATGATGAAGGCATCTGGATTGTGCGTACTTAGCCATTCCCTAACCCGTTCTGGGTCTTTGACCGCCATACTTCCTACGATGACCTGGTCCACACCAGCACTAAAGACATCTCTTAGAGCTGTGTCGGTCTTTACGCCACCGCCAAACTCGACTCTGAGCCCTGTCTTTTTTTTGATTTGCTCTACTACATCAAGATTAACAGGTTCATGATGCTTGGCTCCATCTAAATCTACTACATGTATCTGCTCCACTCCAAGATCGAAGAACGATTTCGCAGCTACGAGCGGATCTTTATGATATATTTTCTTCGTATCATAGTCACCCCTGGATAATCTGACACATTGACCTTCTATAATATCTATCGCGGGTAATATTCTAATCATAAGCTCAAGAAATTAGATAGTATCTTCTCACCGATAGCGCCACTCTTCTCCACATGATATTGCAGTCCATAGAAGTTTTCCTTCTGGATAGCAGCTGAGAATGGATGGTTGTAGTCGGAAGTTGCAATAGTATAATCATTCTTAGCTACATAATAGCTATGTACAAAGTATACAAACGCATCTTCGTCAATGTTTGTAAATAAATTACTGTTTAACTTAGTAATTTGATTCCAACCCATATGAGGTACTTTCTGAAATGATTCTGCTGGTAAGGGGACAAATTTCTCTACCATACTATCAAATATACCTAAGCAAGGTGTATCACCTTCCACAGAAAATCGATTAAGTAATTGCATGCCGACACAGATGCCTAAGAGCGGCTGCGTAACTGCTTTAATCACCTCCACTAAATTTTTGTCTCTTAGAGAATTCATAGCCTGTGTAGCATGACCGACACCCGGGAAGATGACCTTATCCGCTCCACGAATAACCTCAGCATTATCCGTCAGGACATAAGTAGCATCCAGTCTCTTCATAGCATTCATCACACTACATGTATTACCAGCATCATAATCAATAATCGCAATCACTTCTATTATTTTTATGCTATAAAATGCCTTTAGTGGATGGTAGGCTCATGTTATTTATATCTCTCCTCTTAGCCATCTTAATAGCTCTGGCAAAGGCTTTAAATAAGGCTTCTATCTTATGATGCTCGTTATCACCACTTACTTTCATGTTAAGATTACACTGTGCTTGATCCGAAAATGACTTAAAGAAATGATACACCATCTCCGTCGGCATATCTCCTACTTTCTCTCGCTGAAATGTCACGTCCCACACTAACCATGCTCTACCTCCAAAGTCTACTGCAACTTCTGCCAGGCAATCATCCATCGGCAGATTAAAGCCGTAGCGTTCGATACCAGCCTTCTTAGCTAAGGCCTCTCGGTACAGCTGCCCTAATGTTATAGCTGTATCTTCTATGGTGTGGTGTTCATCTATTTCTAAGTCACCATCAGCAATCACCGTCAGATCTACTCCGCCGTGTTTTGCTAATTGATCTAACATGTGATCAAAGAATTCTAATCCTGTACGACAATTTGATAATCCAGCGCCATCTAAATTTAACTTGGCTCTGATTTTTGTTTCATTGGTATTTCGCTTTACGATAGCTGTTCGATCCTGATTTACCAGGTAATTATAAATATCTTTCCAATTATCGGTATATAAATCTACGCTGTGCCTTAGGGTATCCACGTGGGCTGGTTCCACAGAATAATTAGACGACAATAATATTGATCTGGCACCTAAATTCTTAGCCAACTCAACGTCGGACCAGCGATCACCAATAACGATCGATTGAGCTAAGTCATACTCGCCTCTTAGGTATTTTTTGAGCATCGCTGTTCCAGGTTTGCGATATGGAGATTTATCAGCAGGTAGATGCCTATCTATATACACCCCATCAAATAATATTCCTTCTGCCGCCAGCGTATCGATAATGAGTTCATGACAAGGCCAGAAATCTTTTTCAGGGAAAGTTGGTCCACCAAGATCATCTTGATTGGTAATCATAACGAACTCATAATCTAATTGACTCGCAATCTTTGCAAGATAGCTAATGCACTGTGGCAAGAATCTAATCTTGTGTATCTCATTCAGCATTTGATCTTCAGCTTCCTGTATGATGGTACCATCCCTGTCTAATATCAGTAGCTTTTTCATTAGTCCAATGCCTTTAAGGCGTCAATTAATAATTTGTTTTCCTCCGCTGTGCCTATCGTAATCCTCAGACAGTTGTTACAATGCAGCTCTTTCGATCGATCCCTCACTATAATTCCATGGCTAACTAAATGGTGAAAAACCTTTTTGGAATTTGTAAATCGAATTAAGAAAAAGTTTGAGTCTGTAGGAAACACCTTATTTACCACTTTTAAATTCTCCAGAGCCAGTTGCATTGATGCTTTCTCTGATTTTATATCGCTAATCGATGCCAGTATATGTTCGAAATTATCTAAAAGATTAGTGGCATATTGAGAGGTAATGTCACTCACATTATAAGGTAGTTTGACAGAGCGCAACACGTGAATGACATCTGGGTGAGCGATACCCACACCAAGTCTGATCCCTGCCGAGCCATAAGACTTGGAGAATGTCTGAAGCACTACGAGATTATCCAAGTCCATAACAGATGCTGATGACTGCTGCGCAAAGTCAATGTATGCCTCATCAACAACTACCAAGCCAGGTGCCACACTGCATATTTCTCTAATCTCCTGATGGTTCACGATGATATTTCCCGTTGGATTATTGGGCGAGCAGATAAAGATGATCTTATCCGATGCTTGAATGGATTTAGTAAATAAATCGACGTCTAATGTGAAGTCCTCGCTCAAATCTACAGTGCGCATCTGAATCTGGTTCAGAGCGGCAGAAAAATCATACATGCTGAAGCTAGGCCTGAATGTCAGAATAGCATCCTCTCCAGGCAAACAAAATGAACGTATCAGGATATCGATTATTTCATCTGATCCATTACCGAGAATAAGCCGTTCACACTCTATACCTTTGATTTGCGATATCTTAGCAGTGAGGGTCTTCTGATTGGGATCAGGGTATCGGCTGTACTTGAAGTCATGCGGATTCTCATTCGCATCCAGAAGGACGTCAGCTTGGCCGTCAAATTCGGAGCGGGCAGATCTATAAGGTATCAAATCTCGTATATGCGGTCTCACTAAGTCTATGATCATCGCATTCTGATTTTGACGGCGTTGGCGTGGGCCTGAAGTTGTTCAGCTTCAGCCATATCTATAATAGTCTGTCCGAGTCCTGATAGGCCCTCTTTGGAGATATGCTGAAAAGTTATTTTTTTACAAAACGAATCTAAATTTACTCCAGAAAAGGCCTTCGCATGACCATTAGTGGGTAAGGTGTGATTAGTACCCGAAGCATAATCGCCTGCGCTTTCTGGTGTGTAATTGCCTAAAAACACGGAGCCTGCGTTCTTAATAAGCTCTATGTAGGATTCGCTGCGCTCCGAGCTGATTATAAAATGCTCCGGCGCATAGTCATTTATAAAGCGAAAAGCAGCCTCGACATCATCATATTTCACGGCATGACTGTTATTCAGCACTAACTCAGCAATTTCTGCTCTGGGAAGAGAGCTTATTTGCTCCGCGATAGCCGACTCTACTTGATCTACCATACTGTCATCTGTGGTGACTAATATCACCTGGCTATCGAGCCCATGTTCCGCCTGCGATAGTAGGTCAGAAGCAATATACTCAGGATGTCCCGTCTCATCTGCGAAGACTAAAACCTCCGATGGACCTGCTGGCATATCGATGGCTGTTCCAGCGGAGAACGCCTTCATCTTCGCAGCTGTAACATATTGATTACCAGGTCCAAAGATTTTATTTACTTGCGGCACTGAAGTAGTACCCATACTCATAGCAGCTATCGCCTGTGCTCCACCTGCTTTAACGATGGTGGACACGCCACACAGCTGGGCAGTGTATAGAATAGATGGATTTATGATACCATAATGATCAGGAGGAGTGCACATGATGATCTCTTCACAACCAGCAATGGTCGCTGGTATAGCTAACATCAGTACAGTAGAAAAAAGAGGCGCCGACCCTCCTGGAATGTATAAACCTACTTTCTCAATAGCAACAGATTTCTGCCAGCAGTGCACACCCTCTGAGGTCTGTACTTTCACAATCTCACACTGCTGCATTTTGTGAAATTTGGTGATATTGCTGTGAGCCCTTGAAATAGCTTTTTTTAAATGGATGGGTACAGCATTGATCGCCCCTTTAATTTCTGCATCAGATACCTGCAGACTATCCAGCCTGATCTTATCAAACTTCTCTGTAAAATCTAATAGAGCAGTATCTCCATCTGATTTAACTGATTTAAAAATATGATCGACCGTATTCTCTAGTGCACTGACGTCCAAAGCTGGTCGAGTACATATCGTTTGAATATCTGCTGGATTTGGCTGGTCATAACGATTCATTAGATTACCATTTTTTCTATTGGTATGACTAAGATCCCCTCAGCTCCGCACTCTTTCAGCTGATTGATAACACCCCAGAAGTCGTTTTCAGCTATAACAGAATGTAGGGAGCTCCACCCCTCCTCCATCAGTGGTAGCACCGTGGGACTTTTGAGCACGGGAAGTATATCAGATACTTTCTGAAGGTTCTCATTAGGGACGTTCATGAGAATGTATTTGAACTGAGCAGCACTGATTGTTGACCTGATCCTGAAGAGCAGTTGGTCCAATAGGACTGTGTGCTCATCAGTTAATGTCTCTCTGCTGACCAAGCAGGCTTCGGACTTTAATATAATATCTTTCTCCTCCAATCCATTCTTGAATAAGGTACTTCCGCTGCTAACCAAATCGCAAATAGCATCAGCTAATCCTATATTAGGTGCTATTTCTACCGATCCAGAAATGAGATGTATATCGGCCTTAACATTATGCTGATCTAAATACTGCTGAAGAGTATATGGATAAGATGTCGCTATCTTTTTGCCTTGGAGGCTTAGGACACTATCGTACTCTCGGTTAGATTTGGGTACAGCTATAGATAGTCTGCATTTGGAGAATCCGAGCTTCTCATGGATCCTGAGGCCCTTGTTTTTTTCGATAATGGTATTCTCACCTAAGATTGCAATATCACAGACTCCATCAGCAACGTACTGTGGAATATCTGAATTTCTTAGATAAAGTAGCTCTGCTGGAAAGCCGATGACCTCAGCTTTGAGCTGGTCTAATCCCGTATTAACTTTGAGCCCACACTGCTTGAGCAGATTGATTGATTCATCGTGAAGTCTTCCGGATTTTTGAATGGCAATTTTCAGCATTTACTCTTATTCTAATGTGAGCTAAAAACAAAAAAAACCCGCTTTCTTATGAGAGCGGGTCATATTATATCTATTATCAATACAATCTTCACTCGCTTACAAGCAAGTCTTGATGGTGGATTGTAGTGGAGAATGTACTTTTCATTTAAAATCAAAAGTAAGGTCTTTCTTGCAAGGATAAAAGCAAAAGCAGTAATTAATAAATTTTCTTAATAATTGGTCTATAAGATAGTGGCGTTAATCTATTTACCGCAATTTCTATACTGCTTATAGTTAACTTAGCCGCGCGCTAAAACATAAAATATGTCGGTACTCAGCATCAGAGGACTAAGTAAAAGCTATGGCAAGATCACAGCCCTGCATGACCTAAGTATGGAAATCGAAGCTGGTAAGGTCTACGGTCTGCTGGGCCCAAATGGTAGTGGAAAGACGACAACCCTAGGTATTATTTTAGGTATTCTAAAAGCTGATGAGGGTGATTACGAGTGGTTCGATGGGAAATATGGCGATTATCATCGAAAAAAAATCGGCGCTATTTTAGAGACGCCCAACTTTTATCCTTACAAGAACGCTATCGATAATCTTAAAATAATCAGCCATATTAAAGGCATTAAACAGGATAACTACGATAAGGTCTTGGACTTAGTCAATCTCTCTCATCGAAAACGATCGGCCTTTAGGACCTACTCGCTTGGTATGAAGCAGCGGCTTGCTATCGCTGCGACCATGATCGGAGAGCCCGAAGTGGTCATTTTTGATGAGCCCACTAATGGTCTTGATCCTCAAGGTATCTCAGAAGTCAGGAATACACTCACCCAGATAGCCGACTCAGGCAAGACGGTGATCTTAGCCAGCCACATCTTGGACGAAGTAGAAAAAATTTGCTCAGATGTCGCTATTATTAAAAATGGTAAAATGTTAGCCATCGGTCCTGTCGGATCCATTCTTTCTAGCGATCTCTATATAGAGCTCGTGGCTACAGATCTGGATAAGCTAAAAGCTCTGCTAAGTAGTGTGACTTGGGTGAGGGATCTGCGCTTAGATAAAGGCATTCTTCAGGGCACCATGGCCCCGTCACATTGCATATCTGAAGTCAATCGCATGGCTTTTGATCATGGCATCACACTCACGCATATGGTGGCGAGGAGGCAGCGTCTGGAAGAAGAGTTCTTAGAAATCACTAAGTAGTTTGATATGGAATTTTACTTGCGAGGCTCAGCTAATAAGTTCGAATGTAAGCTCTATGAAACAGATAGAATTTAAATAGAAGCCATATTATATAATCTCTAATACTGATAGTCAAATACTTACTAAAATTTAAGCATATGGGTAAAGTGATTAATTTGCTGAGTTTAGAATGGATGAAGTTCAAGAATAACTCGGTATTTATCCTCTTTGGGACCATGTTCGTTTTAACTTTCCCCTTAGCCATATTCATAGGAAAAGAGATCAAGAATTTACCTAAACCTCTACCTGACAATTCAATCTTTTATAAATTCCCCACTGTCTGGGAATGGTTGGCTTATGAAGGCAGCTGGCTGGCTTTCTTTTTCTTGGCTTTCATAGTGATGAATATGATCACGACTGAAGTATCAAATAAGACGATGAGGCAAAATATCATTACAGGTCTGACAAGACGAGACTTCTTCATAGCTAAACTAGCCTCAGTCCTCAGCCTGTGCATCGCGGCGACCTTATTCTATATTATTGTTGCGTTACTCATTGGTTATTTTCACAACGATCCATACTCACTACAAGGAGCTTTTGCAGATACATCCTGGATACTCAGGTACTTTCTAATGTGTCTTGGTTACTTAAGTTTTGCCTTGATGATCGGCTTCTTAGTCCGAAGTCCAGGGGTATCGATTTTCGTTTATATTAGCTATATCTTCTTTATCGAACCGCTGCTAAAATGGTCCGTCCATTATAAATTGACTAAAGATTCTACGATAAATTATTGGCCAATGAACGCCATTGAAGACTTGACTCCGCTGCCACTCTACAAGTATGCTGAGAATATCCCGAGGCAAGATCTCGATTTTAACTTCTTACTCGATCCTTACCACGCCATGATAGCTGTCCCTATCTATAGCATTCTTTTTATTGGAATAGCCTATTGGCATTTTATGAGCCGGGATATTTAGAATTGAAAGCAATTGACATAAGAGTGTCAAAATGAGAGTAGTGGTAAATTCGTACTAAGTTATAAGCTGCTGACCAATATTTGCCATACGTAATAATCTTTACTTACTTACTATTCATTTTATAGTTTAGTATCGCAGCTATATCTCCCATGCCATCTGAGCACATTAGATCCAATGACTAATCGCTCACTTTCCATTTTCTCTGCGCGATTCAAGATTATTACTGTCTCACTAGATGTTCATCCAGAATATATTCGAGTAAAATCACTAAGTGGATTCGCCAAATCAGAATTCGACCAATATGTGATTTTTTCTAAGAACTCTGTCATCTGCCGCTCTTTGTGATTCTTCTATCAGTCCCCCACTCGACCATGCAGATAAGATGCGACCTCGTCACTTACTTTAGCTACACTAGGTCCTTCTGCTCATAAAATAAATGCTATAAAAAATGTTACTGTTGGTGATCCTGAGGTTTTCCCACATTCACTCCGACTAAAGGTTTCTGTAATTCCCAATCGCCCTGATAGCTCATAAAAAAAATAGGTCGATAATCCATTCATCATCACCTCCATCAAAATTTGTATAATCTATTTCATTCCATAAGCTGAATTGCCTCGTCTGTCTAATGAACGGTATTCTGTTGACTCTGCCACGATTACGCTATACTCAATTTCAGCTTATTAGTCATGGGTAAGATCCTGCCAGCTGCTTCGCGATAATAGCTCACGGAAGCACCAGCTTATATGGATACTCTAACTTTGTCCAACCCAAATTAGACAGGAGTCATGTATTCATACATCTGTCCGACTACTTATAGCCCTACAGTAACCTTGGCACGGTTAACAGTGGTTTGAAGAGTGACGTGTGTTTACGCTCATGAAATCGCTATTCATTCCTAAATTAGATCACTTAGAAAGATTGAAAAGGCCTTATCTTCACCACCGTAAACAGAAGATTATGCTAAAGCTGAAGGATAGAGACCTGAGTAAACTTATACTTATAGGAGATAGATTACTGATCAAACCGTCTAAGCCAACGCAGCGTACAGATAGCGGTCTCTATCTCCCACAGGGCATGCATAAAAAAGAAGAATTGTACACAGGCTATGTGATGAAAGTAGGGCCTGGCTATCCTATACCAGCCATTAATGACATGGATGAGCCGTGGAAAGATAAAAGTGAAGAGGTCAAATACGTGCCATTACAACCTAAACCAGGCGATTTGGCAGTCTATTTACAAAAGAGTGTTTTTGAGCTGGTCTTCGATAATCAAGATTATGTAGTAGTCCCCCACTCAGCCCTCCTGTTTGTCATTAGAGATGAAGAACTCGTCGGGCTCTAAATCATAACTCTTGATACAAGCTAAGTACCACACGCTCTCTATTGTAATGTCATTTTTTGCCATCTACTTCATATGGGGATCCACATATTTATTTGTGGCCTTTGCAGTGGAGGAGATTCCACCATTTATATTAGCCAGCTGTAGATTTTTTGTTGCTAGTGCGTTAGTACTTTCGTTCATTTTATTGACATCTGGATTTAAGAATATCACTCGTCAACAACTGATTAATTCTGCCATAGCTGGAGTACTGTTTTTGGGAATAGGTAATGGAGGAATGAGTTATGCCCTACAGTATATCGATTCTGGGTATGCCTGTCTACTCACCGCTGCACAGCCCTTATTCCTACTTCTGATGATGTGGGCCTTAGACAGAAAACCCTTGAATATAAAGGCTTGGCTGGGTGTCTTTATAGGCATGATCGGTATGTATTTGTTGGTGGGTCAGGATACCATAGTCTTATCCAAGATGGAGTGGGTAGGCACAGCAGTGATTATGGGCTGTCTCATCTCATGGGGTATTGGTAGCCTATATGTGAATCGTAGGCCGATGCCTCCATCATACCTGCTGAATACAGGAATACAGATGTTATCTGGAGGTATGTTTCTTATTTTCGTCAGTTATCTGGTGCAAGAGCCATCCACATCTTGGACTTCACTGAAGCCAATCACTTGGATCTCATTGAGTGTGTTAGTTATTTTTGGAAGTATTATAGCTTTCACGGCTTTTAATTTTCTTTTGAAGCACGTATCTCCCGAGAAGGTATCCACAGCGACTTACATCAATCCAATGGTAGCTTTGGCTCTTGGCTATTACTTTAGAGACGAAATTATCACACTCCAAACTATTATAGCTGCCATAGTATTATTTATTGGTGTATATTTTATCAGCACTAATAAACCAAAATGAAGATTTTATATCGTTGAGGAGCGAAACACTCACGCCGAATTTACGTTGAATACTTATCGACTTTTATTCATGCTCAAATCATAGTTAATTGAAAATTTTCTATACCGCACTGCTCATTTTCTCCTTCAGCATCATTAGTATACTGCTTATAGCTTGTCATAAAGATCAGACACCTAAGATCAGCATAGATGAGCTCAATGAACTGGTCAGTACAGATCATGACTATATATTATTGGATGTCAGGACACCTGAGGAGACAGCCGCTGGAAAAATAGCTAATGCTCAAGAGGCAGATGTAAAGTCTGCTGAATTCATTAATCTGCTATCATCTTTTGATAAAGAAAAGAAATACATTGTTTATTGTCGTTCTGGCAAGCGTTCCACAAAGGCCTGTCAGATGATGAAAGAGCAGGGCTTTAAGCATTTGCTCAATGTAGAAGGAGGTTACTTAGCGTATACCGCGAAGAGATGATAGAGTACTTCAACACATTTATCAAAGGCTACCAGAACTACGCTTCCTATTTGTGGAGAGACATTACGACTCCAAGTCTGCATAGCTATTTCTATGCGTTGATACTAATTTCTCTTTTCTTTTTTGTTTTGGAGTGGATCAAGCCGTGGCGAAAAGATCAAGCAAAGTTCAGAAAAGACTTTTGGCTTGATTGCTTCTATATGTTCTTCAATTTTTTTCTTTTTTCTTTAGTCATCTATAATGCAGCTTCTGATGTCTTTGTTAATTTATTTAATGATGGCATACAGACTATTTCTGGCATAGACCTGCAAAAGCTCAATCCGCTCCGGAGGTTACCGATGTGGGCCATTTTGATCATTGGTTTCGTAGTTAGAGATTTTGTGCAGTGGTGGACTCATCGCCTACTCCACCGCATTCCATTCTTATGGGAATACCATAAGGTACACCACTCTGTGCAGGAGATGGGATTCGCAGCACATCTCAGGTATCACTGGATGGAGACAGTGGTTTACAGATTCATAGAGTACATCCCATTAGCGCTGTTAGGTATTGGTCTGTATGACTTCTTTGTCATACACATCTTTACCATCATCGTAGGGCATTATAATCATTCTAATATTTCAGTAAGTGGTCATGTAACTGGAGCATTGATGGGTATTGTTGTAAGTATCTTGATATTAACGCATTCGTTTGAAATTCAGCTTCACTTTATTGATCAGCTTTGGGAACAATTAGTACTGGTCATTGGAATGACTTCTATTGGTTATTTTGTTTTGGGATCAGTCATGAAGAGGCTATTCAATCACCCTGAGATGCATATTTGGCATCATGCCATGGAGATTCCAGAAGATCGAAAGCATGGGGTGAATTTCGGCATTTCATTAGCCATATGGGATTTTATATTCGGGACGGCGTATATTCCGTATGAGGGCAGGAACATTCCCTTAGGCTTCCCTGATATAGACGATTTTCCAACATCTTTCACTGGCCAGATCACACACGGCTTTAAGTAAGGAGGGACCATGAACAATAATGAAAATCTAGAGTTATACTCGCATGGCAAAATATTACCGTCTGCACAGAAAACAAGAACTGGAAATAAGCATAGAAGAAGCCTGGGACTTTTTCTCATCTCCCAAAAATTTAAAGAAAATTACTCCAACATACTTAGGCTTCGAAGTTACCTCTGACAATCCTGAAAAGATGTATCCTGGCATGATCATCACCTATATTGTGAAGCCTCTTCTCGGCATCCCTCTCAAGTGGATGACTGAGATCACGCAGGTTAGAGAAAACGAATTCTTTATAGATGAGCAGCGAGTGGGTCCTTATAAACTTTGGCATCACCAACATCTATTTTCCAAATCACCAAGTGGAGGCGTTATCATGGAGGACATCATACACTACATCTTACCCTTAGGCATCTTAGGACGTATCGCGCATGGTCTATTTGTCAGAAAACAGCTTGAAGGCATCTTCACTTATAGAAAGGAAGTCACTGACGAGCTTTGGGGGTCAAAACGAGCCGATGATGTTCACAAAGTCCTCAGCCTTTAGGGAGGCTCCCCCTACTAATCCGCCATCCACGTCAGGCTTACCAAATAATTGTGTAGCATTAGCAGGTTTGACACTGCCTCCATACAGTATAGAACAAGCTTCCGACGTGTCAGCTCCATATTTATCGCTGATTAACTTTCTTATCGCTGCGTGCATCTCCTGTGCTTGCTCTGGTGAGGCTGTCTCTCCAGTACCGATGGCCCATATTGGTTCATAGGCGATGATGATCCCAGCAAATGCTTCTGCGCTTAAATGAAATAAGCTGTCTCGTAGTTGCTTACTGACATGCGCGACGTGCTCACCAGATTTACGGATATCGAGGCTCTCTCCACAACAGAATATCGGAACTAATCCTTTGTTAAGAGCCAGGTCGACCTTTGTTTTCAGTAGCTCGTTAGATTCCTTTTGATACTCCCTTCTCTCAGAATGACCTAAGATCACGTGACCTACACCTATGGACAGTAACATATCAGCTGATACCTCTCCAGTATAGGCTCCGCTGGATTCTTCGTGCATATTTTGAGCAGCTATATGTACGCCACTGTCATCTTTTGCCTGATCTACAGCTGACTGTAGATATGGGTGAGGGACACCAAGTATGGTCAGCACATCTGATGGTCTATCTGCCTTAAGTATGGAGGCAGTCAGAGCTTGTCCTTGATCAGCGGTAAGGTTCATTTTCCAGTTACCTGCCGCAATTTTCTTCCTTGTCATAATATGAATTATTGAATGGCGAATATATAGCTATTCATCGATTTATGATTTTAATTGACAATTGCATTTTTCCATTTGTAAAATGATATTTTTAAGCTTTCTGAGGATTATATGAAGGAAGAAGAAACAGATATCGCAGAGAGTAGCTATCCCTATATCAATCGTGATATCAGCTGGCTCTCATTTAATTATCGTGTATTACAGGAAGCCAAGGACACTCGAGTCCCTCTATTTGAGAGAGTGAAATTCTTAGCGATCTACTCCAGTAATTTAGGAGAATTTTTTAAGGTCAGAATAGCAAATCTCCGAAACGTGATGCGTGCTGGTAAAAAGAGCCGCAAGAAGATTGACTATAAAGCGAGTGACGTACTCAAGCAAATACTCGGCATTATCAATGAGCAGCTTTTAGAGTTCAGCAGCATTTTTGATTATCAAATAATTCCCGCGCTGAGGGAGAATAACATCAACATTCTTAAGCGGACTCAGCTCAATGAAGACCAAACACTTTTCATTGATGATTTCTTTAGAGAAAATTTGCTCCCTTTCGTTCAGCCTGTGCTTTTAGTAAAGCACAAGGTCAAACCTTTCTTACAAAATGGGGCACTCTACTTGGCACTGCATATGACGACTAAGGATGACATCTTAGCAAAACCACAGTACGCCATAGTCAAAATTCCGTCGGACCACGTACCTCGATTCATAGAGATTCCGGCCGAGAGAGCTGGAAGTCATGATATCATTATGTTAGATGATATCGTCAGGCATAGTATATCCTCTATATTCCCTGGATTCGACATTATTGATTCATTCTCTATTAAGCTGACGCGGGACGCCGAGTTATATTTAGACGATGAGTTCGCTGGTGATTTGATTAATAAAATTGAGAAGAGCCTCAAAAAAAGAAACGTAGGAGTAGCTTCCCGAATGGTCTTTGATCGAGAAATACCAAGTCACCTATTAGAATACTTAAAAGCCGTCTTCGAGCTAAGTCGCTACGACCTCCTTCAAGAAGGTAGGTATCATAATAACTTTGACTTTTTTGATTTTCCCACGTTCGGTAAAAAAGAGCTGCTCAATAAATCACTACATCCAATAGCTCATAAGACATTGGAAAGTGCTGCATCCATATTTGACGAGATAGATAAACAGGATCATATCCTTCATGTCCCATACCACAGCTTTAATTCTGTCATTAAGTTCTTCGAGGATGCAGCTACCGATCCTTCCGTAACTGATATTAAAATTATACAGTATCGTGTAGGCTCTCGATCTAATATTATGAAAGCGCTCATGCGGGCCGTGAACAATGGAATCAGAGTCTCTTCATTCATAGAAATTAAGGCGCGCTTTGATGAAGAAGCAAATCTGAGATGGGGAGAAACATTAGAAAAAGCTGGGGTCACTGTCAATTACTCTTTACCAGGTCTGAAGGTGCACTCTAAAATGGCAATTGTCATAAGAAAAGTCAACAATGCGCCGAAGGTCTATTGTTATCTTGGCACTGGCAACTTTCATGAGAAGACTGCTAAGATATACTCAGACATAGGACTATTCACCGCTAATCAGGAGTTAGGACAAGAGTGTCTAAGTCTTTATAATTACTTAGAGACTAAAGAGAAGCCAAGGGCTGCATTTAAGCATTTAGCTGTAGGCCAATTCAACTTATTAGATGTGTTGATCTCACTAGTAAAACAAGAGATTGATAATGCACAAAGAGGCAAAAAGGCAGAAATCATCCTCAAAATGAATAGCCTCCAAGAGAAAGACATGATCAACTTACTTTATGAAGCCAGCCAAGCAGGTGTTCAGGTCAAGCTTATCATCAGAGGAATATGCTCCTTAGTTCCGGGAGTAGAAGGCGTCAGCGATAATATAGAGGCTATCAGTATCGTGGATCGCTACTTAGAGCACGCTCGAATATTTATATTCCATGCTGACGGAGAGCGCAAGATCTTCTGCTCATCAGCTGATTGGATGTATCGTAATCTGCATAATAGAATAGAGACCGTCTTCCCCATTTACGATCAAACATGTAAAAAAACCATCTTAGAACTGATTGACTTACAGCTCATGGATAATGTAAAAGCCAGGATATTAGACCAGCATTCACTCAATGAGTACAAGCAGCCAAGCACAGATGAAGTAGACTTGCAGTCTCAGGTAGAAACATATTATTACATCAAAAGAATAACTGAATAATCAATCTGTATGCTAACAGCTATCTCTCCTATCGATGGTAGGTACGAATCGAAGACAGCCATTCTCAGCGACTATTTTTCAGAGCACGCCTTAATTAAATACCGAGTCAGGGTAGAACTACTATACCTAATAGAACTCAGTCAGCTAGGCCTAAAAAATCTGCCTGCGCTTACAAGTCGGCAGACAGAACTACTGAATCGTACTCTGGATAATTATCAAGTGGAAGACTCTCTAAAGATTAAAGAAATAGAAGCCACTACTAATCATGACGTCAAGGCGGTAGAGTATTACATCAAAGACATATTAGAAGCGAATGATATGTCAGAGATTAAGGAGTTTGTCCATTTTGGACTGACCTCTCAGGATATTAATAACACTGCTTTACCGCTCATGCTGAAAGATGCGATGCATGACGTCGTGCTGCCCCTGTTAGATCAGGTAATACAAGTCATTGAGGGATTAGCGAAGGATTTTAGAGGTATTCCTATGTTAGCTAAGACTCATGGTCAGCCAGCGACACCGACTACTCTTGGTAAGGAATTTTTAGTCTACGCTGAGCGGCTTAGCATCCAAAAAGGCCAACTATCGACATATAAGTTGAGGGCTAAATTTGGCGGAGCGACAGGCAATCTTAATGCGCATAAAGTCACCTATCCAGATACAGATTGGATAGCTTTTGCAGATCGGTTTATCCAGTCTATGGACCTAGAGCGCATGGAGTACACCACTCAGATAGCTCACTATGATGAAATGTCCTATATTTTTGATCTTCTAAAAAGAATAAGTACCATACTCATAGACCTTTGCCAAGATATTTGGTCATACATCTCCATGGAATACTTTAAGCAGAAAACCGTAAAAGGCGAGATAGGGTCTTCTACCATGCCTCATAAAGTGAATCCCATAGATTTTGAAAATGCAGAAGGCAATCTCAAATATGCTAACGCTATATTTAACTTTTTGTCAGAAAAGCTGCCTGTATCCCGATTACAGCGTGACCTGACTGACTCCACCGTAGGAAGAAATATCGGAGTACCGATAGCCCATGCAGTAATAGCATACAAGAGCTTACTTAAGGGAATGTCAAAGTTGCTACTTAATCAGGAAGCGATTGATCGCGATCTAAATCGTAATTGGGCTGTTGTCGCTGAGGCCATTCAGTCCATACTTAGAAGAGAGAAATACCCTAATCCTTATGAGGCACTAAAAGAGCTAACTCGTGGCAAAGCCAACATTGGGGAAGCAGATATCAAAGACTTCATAGAAACATTAGATGTAGCTGACGATATAAAGGTTGAACTAAGCGCGATCAGTCCTTTCAATTATATTGGTTACTTTTAGAATAATCAATTAATACATTTAGATGTGGAAACAGATACTTAAGCTTATCGGCAAGTCAGGTAAAACAGCTATAGACTCAGTAGATAAATCATTTGATTTTATGGATGACCTAATTGAGAAAGAACCCATCACCAAAACTATTTTGAAAGCAAAAGACTTGACCGGTCAGGCTGCTGAGAAGGCAGGAGAGCTCTACCAAAAATCGAAACAAACTACAGAGGAGATCCTGGACAGCCCTGACATCAAGAACATAACAGATAAAGCTCAAGAAATTGGAAAAGGCATAGGTGACGCAGCTGAGGCTGCGTTAGAGAAAACGAAAGAAGCAGGTGAAAAGCTAATGAAAAATGAGACTTTCAAGAACGCCTTCGATAACATGAAGGAGAAAGCAGAGTCTTTCTCAGAAAAAATGGACGACACAATAAAAGATGAAGTCTCAGATCAAGAAGAGTGATTGCTACTCCAGCACCACCTTATATATGCACATCAGTTCTAACTGAGACAGTAGCTATACCCTAAGGATCAAAAATGTCGCTTCAGACATACTTTAACTTTTCATAATTCTCACACGCAATAACTTAACAAGGTCCTCTGCTCTAATCCTTCCGCATGACTATATGCTTGACTGTCAGTGATTTACAGACTAATAAATCAATCTGAAAGAGCATCATTGCAATAACAGCGTCCGTAAATAATCCAATTCTTAAATTTTGACTCGCCTATAGGGGGGCTCCCTTTGTGGATCATCATATGGTCGTGTTTATCAATATGATGCTACACAAATAATTAATTAGCAAAGTGAATGCTTGTAGAAATCACCCCGAACTATTCATTAACCAAAGATTCACGAACAAATTTTAAAATCATTATGAAGAAATTTTATCCTTTTAATCATTTAGGTAAAATGGTTCTTCCTTTATTCTTCATTTGTTGCGCATTCAGCGTCATGGCAGATGGAAATTTCTCTTGGAATACGAATAAAGCCGAACTATCTTTTGCCTGTGACACGGCTCCATCCATCTCGTGTCCATCTACTTACTATGGCTGTCCAGGCAGCAGCATCGATCCATCTGAGACTGGCTATGCAGCAGCTCAAGCTGGAGATGCAGATTGTCCTAATCCTGTATTAACTTATACAGATATAGTCATGTCCACAGGCCCCTGTGCAGGTGAAATCTTTATTAAGAGAATCTGGACTGCAGACTATCCAAATAATTCAAATCCATGGCTACTATCGGATTGTACTCAGCTGATCGTGATAGAAGACAAGCAAAACCCTACGGTAGCTTGTCCGAATAGTATCACGGTAGCTAATTCTTGTAATACCGTCTCATGGCCTGATGCAGGTGCAGGAGACAATTGTGGTATTGCATCATTAACCTCCAGTATTGCCAGCGGATCGTTTTTCAATGTAGGTACCACAGCTGTCACCTACACAGCATTAGATAACTGTGGTCAAACAGCTACTTGTACATTCAACGTGACTGTACAAGCTGACTGTTGTGGTGCTCCCAGTATAGCTGGACCAGCTAACTACAATGGTTGCATCGCGGACTCTACTGATCCTTCAGTAACAGGTCAGGCTACAGCCACTGGAAGCTCTCCCTCATGCCAGACACCCACATTATCATATAGTGATTCTACTTCAGGGGCAGGTACTTGTGCGATGAATTTGACAAGAACCTGGACAGCTACTGACCCTGCATCAGGTGCAACATCTTCTTATGTACAACAAATTAATCTAAGAGATAATGCAGCACCGTCAATTACGAATTGTCCAGGAAATATAAACTTACCAGAAGGTGCGAGCTTTGCCATGTGGCAAGACCCAACCGCTACTGACGATTGTGGTATAGCTTCATTCGTATCATCACACCCAAGCGGATCATCATTTGCAGAGGGATCTACGACGGTGACTTACACTGCGACCGACCACTGTGGAAATATTGCTACCTGCTCATTTACGGTAACTGTGCCACAATCATGTAATAGTGCGCCTGTCATCAATTGTCCTGCGGATTACGTAGGATGCTTGGCAGCTCCTGTCATTAGGTCAGCTACAGGAATCGCTACAGCATCTAATAATGGAGGCGATGCATGCGGAGATCCACTCATCACTTATTCGGATGTGACTATTTCAGAAGGTCCATGTAAAGGCGAATTTGTGCTGCAGAGAACGTGGTCAGCGACAGAGCAAAACTCTAATCTGACATCGACTTGTACTCAATCGATCACCATCAAAGATGACGTGAAGCCAACCATTATTAATTGCCCAGCAAATATCACTGTACCTGCTAACACATATACGGCTACTTGGAATCTTCCTACAGCCAATGATGACTGCGGTATTGATGCCTTTAGCTCTACTCACAACAGTGGTCAAACTTTTCCGGTAGGCACGACTACTGTAAGCTATACAGCTGTAGATCAGTGTGGTAATGAAGCTAGTTGTAACTTCACAGTGACTGTTTCTGAGACTTGTCAGGCTGCACCTGTAATCACCTGCCCAGCAGACTATGTGGCATGTATTGGAACGGCTACGGATCCTGCTACAACAGGTCAGGCGACAGCTACGGTCAATGGAAATAATTGTGGCACTCCAGTCATCACCTACACTGATCAAATAACTAATGGTCCATGTGCAGGACAGGTAGAAATCAAACGTACTTGGACGGCCACAGAGCCTAACTCTAACTTAGCAGTGACATGCGTGCAGACTATTATTTTAAGAGATATCGTAGCACCAACAATTACTAATTGTCCTGTTAATATCACACTGCCAAATAATACCTACATAGCGACTTGGAATCTTCCAGCAGCTAACGATAATTGTGGTGTTGCCAGTTTTACTTCTTCTCATAACAGTGGAGACGTATTTAGCGCCGGTACGACTACTGTGACCTACACGGCAACTGATAATTGTGGTAATGCTACCACTTGCACGTTCAACGTAATAGTAACTGAGACGTGTACGACCCCACCTACAATAACGTGCCCGGGTGACTATATTGGATGCCCATCTACTGCTACTCACCCTACCGTGACTGGAATGGCGATAGGAGCTAATAGTGGCAATCTATGTTCTATGCCACAGATTAGTTACTCAGACGATACCTTGTCCGTAGGACCTTGCGCAGGACAGTTAGCGATTAGAAGAGAGTGGATAGCGACGGGATCAGGAACAGGCCTAACAGCCACTTGTTTCCAGAACATCACTTTAGATGATAATCAAGGACCATCTATCACAAATTGCCCTACTAATATTACAGTCACAAATAATAGTCAAGTATCTTGGGTACTGCCCACTGCGACCGATAACTGTGGCTTGGCTTCCTTCACCTCAAATTATAACAGTGGTGGTAATTTTTCAGCTGGGACGACGACAGTGACTTATACGGCTACTGATAATTGTGGCAAAACTGCCACGTGCTCATTCGATGTAACAGTCAACCAAACTTGCCAGACTGCACCAGTAATAAACTGTCCTGCAGACTATTTTGGATGTATCGGCAGCTCTACTGACCCTACTTCAACAGGTCAGGCGTCTGCTACAGCTACAGGTGCTCAGTGTACTACGCCAGCATTAACCTACAGTGATCAGCATGTAGCTAACACTGGATGTAACGGTGCAGCAGTTACCATTGACAGAACATGGACTGCTACGGAACCTAATTCAGGTTTGACAGCGACATGTATCCAGAGAATTGTGCTGAGTGATAGTCAAAATCCAGTCATTAGTAACTGTCCAGCTAATATTTCTATTCCTGACACTAATCCGATTGCAACATGGAATCTTCCATCAGCAACTGATGATTGTGGTATTGCAAGTTTTATTAGCACACATAATAGTGGGGATGTGTTCCCAGCTGGGACGACTACCGTGACTTATACAGCCATCGATAATTGTGGAAATACTACCACGTGTAGCTTCACCGTGAGTGTGACTCATACCTGTACGAATGTTCCTACCCTGAATTGTCCTGCTAACGTGACTATATGTCCTGGATCATCAACGGCACCTGGGGTGACTGGTCAAGCTTCAGCAACTGCAGCTAATGCATGTGGCACTCCAGTAGTAACCTACACAGACAGTACATTACCTAACTCTGATTGTAATGGCGCAGGCGTCATCACCAGAACATGGAAAGCGACTGACTCAGTTAATGGTTTATCATCCACGTGTACGCAGATTATCACAGTTAAAGATGATATTAAGCCATCTATTTCAGGATGCCCTGCCGATATTTCTATCCCAGTAGGTGGAAATAATACTCCGACTTGGAGCAGTGCTACAGCCACTGATAACTGCGGTCTGAAATCATTAACCTCCAGTCATAACTCTGGCGATGTCTTCCCATGTGGAGTGACGACAGTTATTTATACAGCTACTGATAATTGTGGATTAGTTGCATCATGTTCTTTTACTGTGACTGTAGCTTGTCAGCAAGTGTGTAATACAGTACCTGTGATCACGTGTCCTGCTAATTTTTCAGCTTGTCCTGGCACAAGTATTAGTCCGTCAGTGACTGGCGTGGCTACAGCATCCAATACTGGTGCTAACTGTAGCACTCCTGCTGTCACTTACACAGATGTAATATTACAGACTTTCGCTTGCACAGGTGGTCAAGAGATTGAGAGGACCTGGAAAGCAACTGATCCTACAAATGCTAACTTAACGGCAAGCTGCATTCAGATAATTACGCTCAATGATACTTCAGGACCAGTTCTTTCCGCCTGTCCAAGCGATATCACATCAGCGGATCCGATTGTGACATGGACACCACCGACTATCAGTAGTTCATGTGGTGGATACACATTAGTATCTAGCCATAACTCTGGTGACGCATTCCCAATAGGCACGACGACGGTGACTTATTCTGTTACTGATGCTTGCAACAATACCATCTCATGTGATTTTGATGTGACCATCATAGATAACCAAGGAGCAGGATCTTCATTCACTAACTGTCCGAATGATATTGTAGTAGATTGTAATGGGACAAGCTCTAATGTGACTTGGGATGTGCCTGAGTTCACTTCAGCCTGTAGCTCTGCCTGTTCTGATACCATATCTGGATATCTATACATGGGAGAGTATAATGGACATAAGTACTTCTGTTCAGTAGATCCAGCGACTTGGCCAGAAGCCAGTGCTAATGCACAAGCTATTGGAGGCCACTTAGCCTTTATAGAGGATGCTGATGAAAACGCCTTCTTAGCTAATATCTTAACGATACAATCAGCCTTTATCGGATGTAGCGATGGAGTTGTAGAGGGAGACTTCATTTGGACTGATGGTACACCTGTGAACTATACGAATTGGTATCCTGGGCAACCAAATAATTATCAAGACTATCAGGATTACTGTGAGCTGCTGAGTAATGGTCAATGGAATGATCAATACAATCATGTAAAACTGGAATATATCGTAGAACTATCTTGCTCAAGCGTTAGACAAACTGCTGGACCAGCTCCTGGATCTGCATTTGGACCTGGTAGCACTACTATAGAATATACCGCTACAGATGGATGTGGTAACTCAGCAGTTTGCTCATTTGATGTTGTCGTTGGTGGAGGCTTAAGTTTGCAGTGCATTGCAGATCAGCACGTAGTGTGTCCTTCTTCAGCTGGAGTACAAGTGACATGGGCGACGCCTATAGCGACTACATGCTGTAATGATTGTTCAAGTGCTACGCCAAGCCCTATTAATGGTTTTATTTACATGGGGACACGTGGCAACAGTCATTACTATTGTTCTAATGATCCAGCACTTTGGAATGACGCTCAGACCATCAGTATGACAAATGGAGGTCACTTAGCGATTATTAATAGTGCGGCCGAGAATGCTTATTTAGCTGGATTATTAGCTATTGAATCAGCATACATCGGACTCAGCGATTCTGGTACAGAAGGTACGTTTCAGTGGGTAGACGGCTCAAGCTTAGGATATAACAATTGGTATCCTGGACAGCCTAACGACTATCAGCAAAATCAGGATTACGTAGAGCTCTTGGCTAATGGTCAATGGAATGATCAGTATAACAATAAGCCATTAGAATTTATCATGGAGGTACCTGCGTGTCTGAATATTGTTCAAACAGATGGTCCAGCTAATGGCTCTGTATTACCCGTGGGCGTGACAACTGTAACTTATCAAGCTACTGATGCTTGTGGTAATACAGCTGAGTGCACATTTGATATAACAGTGGTGAAAGCTACCGATAGTAATGCTACATCATGTGATGCTTCAGCCGATGACAGTAGTAAAGCTTGGATTCGAAAAGTGAAGTTCGGTCCACTATATAATGCATCAGGGAATAACGGAGGGTATGCCAGATTCCAGGGTTGTAATTCTTATTACAAAGGGTCAGCACATAGTTTATCGCTGACGCCAGGATATGCCAGCAGTGCGTATAGCGTGTCGTGGAGTGTATATGCTGATTGGAATCAAGATGGAGATTTCTCTGATAATGGAGAGTATATTGCTACAGGCGCTGGTACTCAAAGCTTAAGTGGCACTATACATATTCCGACGACCGCAGTAAGTGGTGAGACTAAGTTACGAGTGATCATGAAAAAGGGATCTCACGCTGAAAATGCTTGCTCAAGATTCGCCCAAGGTGAGGTAGAAGATTACTGCATCAAGATAGTTAATTCTAGTTCTGCTTATGGAAACTTCTCCTCAGGTAGAGATGGACAGTCAATCAGTTTTAGTTCAGATGAGACGATTACACTCGATCAAGCTGACAAGTCAGGAGGCGATGGAAACTCCGATCAATCAATAGATGATCAGACATCTCAACGCTTTGGAGATACAAAAACAGAAGTACGTATCTATCCTAATCCAGCTACGGATATTGTCTACATTGAAAGCCAAGACTATACTTCCGCCAGCATTTACGATGCTCGAGGTAGACTGATTAGACAAATATCCATAGATGCTATTAATCAGAGTCAGACTGTAGATGTTAGATCTTATGAATCAGGTGTCTATCAAGTCAGATTCTCTAAAGAGAATGGTGAGTTTAAGAACGAGAGATTCGTTGTTCATCAACGATAATATCATATAAGATTAGATTCAGATTTTTTCTTAGCGGGCCATCAGAGATATATCTCTGGTGGCCTTTTTTACTTTAAAAGCGGTCGCATTAACCAGTAAATTGTTATCGAATAATCAATCATATTAACTTCTGCAATTTATAAAATGTTAAAATATATATATAATTTGCTATGATAGCTGAGCCTTTCTTGGTTTCTTTATACTGAATTTCTTACTTATTAACAGTATCCTGAGAAATATGCGACATAGAACTTTACGCCACACTTCCAATTTCACGAGCTTTTTATCAATTTTTTTCATAGTCTTAGGTTTAATGACCACTATCTCCCTTTCTGCCCAGATGATGGCTGATAAGGATAATGATAGCGTAGTGGATTTCATAGATATGGATAGTGATAATGATGGAATCATGGATATGGACGAGGGAGTCGCATGCGATGTAGTGAATCTTAATACTGAATTTCCTATGGGTAGCGTGAATGCCCTTATGGATTTTAATGATGCCATGATTGTAGTAGGTGGAGTAAATGGGGCATTAATTCAGGTCGATACATCTTTTCAAGGCGGCGCGACTTTAGACGAATTTGAAATTTCGAACCGACATACCGGCGGAAATAATGGATTACTCTTAGGTGTAAATTCACAAGATCCGTCGCAGACTTTGACAGAAACATATACATTCTCTGAATTAGTGTGCGACTTCAGCGTGAATGTCTGGGATTTGGATAGAACGGATGCGATCATTGTCAGAGGAACTAATAATGGAGTCCCGGTTCCATTTACGATAACAAATCAAGGAGCTTGCATCGGATACGACGGCATGTTTCAATTAGAAAGTTTATGTAATGTTCAGGTAGAACCTCCTAATCCAGATATAGTAGAACATATGTTCACACTCCAATTTGATGGATGTATAGATATGTTGTCGTTTGAATATTTTGATTTGGGTCCTGGTAACGGTGGCTCATTTACCTTTGTGCCTACGCCATTTCCTACTTGCGTCGGACCAGACACAGATATGGATGGGGTCATTGATGCCTTAGATCAAGATTCTGATAATGATGGAATTCCTGATGCCATAGAGGCATGTGGAATGATCGATTTAGTTTTAGAAGGATGCGCATTAGATAATGATGGCGATGGAACGTATATTTTTATGGCTGGAGAGAGTACAGGTAAATTAGAAGGCACCTGTGCTGACGCTCCCATTGATACTGATGGAGATATGATTCCTGATTTCCTCGATCTAGATAGTGATGGAGACGGATGCCCTGATGCTACAGAAGCTTGCACTAATGGTAATCCAAATGTAAACGATACTGATGTATCGGACGGCTATATGACGCCCCCTAATGGTGTGGATACTTGCGGATTAGTCATAGATGCCGATGGCATGACAGTCAGCTGCGAAAACCCACCTTCGATTAACTATATAGATGATGGAATAGGGTGCTTGGCGTGCGTTGCTAATTTAGTAAGCAATGCGGATTGTAATGTAGAAAATGGTAGTGCAACTTCAGTACCTTCAGGAGGCAATGGTCCATATACTTACCTTTGGTCTAATGCCGAGACCACCCCAACCGCGATTATGTTAGCACCCGGGCTGGCTACTGTTACTATCACTGATAGTTGTGGTGAGGAGACCATCTGCACAGTGACCATTCCGGAGGTACCATGCATGCCTTGCTTAGACATCACAAAATCCTCCACACTGGCATTAGGAGCAGATGGTATTGCCAATGTTGGTGATGTCATCACCTATTCTTACTCCATATTAAACTGTGGTAATGATGTGATTAACTCCGTCTCAGTCAGCGAAAATGATACAAGTTTCTCAGGCACAGGTACTCTTCCCTCTCCTACTGCAGTTAGTCCGCCTAACTTAGATATAGGTGCTATCGGAACTGCGACAAGCACTTATATTGTGACTCAGGCTGATATTGATGCGGGATTTGTAGACAATCAAGCCACTGCCTCTGGAATAGATAGAGATAATAATCCAGTAGAAGACTTGTCAGATACAGGTAATGTGGGAGACGTTAATGAGACAGGTGGAGACGATGATCCCACTAACACTCCTATTAATCCAGAACCGTGTGTTGAACTAACTAAAGGCTCAACAATAGATTTGGGAGTGGATGGTATCCCTACCCCCGGTGACGTGGTCACTTACTCATATACTATCCTAAATTGCGGAAATGTCACATTATCTAATGTAGATGTAGAAGAGCAAGCCGCCACCTTTACTGGTACTGGTACCATCCCAAGTCCAGGTATGGTGTCCCCTGCCATGTTAGCGCCAGGAGAGACTGGTAATGCTACTGCTACCTACTCAATTACTCAGGTCGATATTGATGCTGGCTTCATAGATAATCAAGCATTAGTAAATGCCTCTGATCCAAGTGACACAGCTGTCATGGATCTATCAGATACGGCTAACCAGCCCGACGTCAATGAAACAGGGGGTGATGATGACCCTACAAATACTCCGCTTACTCAGGAACCATGTATATCCATTACCAAGGGTTCTTCATTAAACATTGGCGCTGACGGAGTGGCTAATCCTGGTGATGTAATCACATTTACATATGCCATAACGAACTGTGGAAATGTCACACTCAGTGATGTTGTCGTTACGGAGGAAGCTGCGCAATTTACAGGTACAGGCACGCTGCCCGTTCCTGGCTCAGTCGTACCTGCTATCTTGGCCCCTGGTCAAAGTGCCAACGCTTCTTCTAGCTATACTATCACTCAGGCTGATATTGATGCCGAGGTAGTTATTAATCAGGCTCTAGCAACAGGAAATGACCCAAGCGGTAACCCTGTAACAGATCTATCTGATACTTCTAATCCAGGTGATCCAGCTCAGACTCCAGGAGAAGAAGATCCGACGACTACACCCATTACACCTGAACCTTGTATTGTCTTGACGAAAGGATCAATGCTCGATCTTGGTGCTGACGGAATAGCTACAGTGGGAGATATCATTAATTATACTTATACCGCCACTAACTGCGGAAATACAACGCTAAGTAACGTATCAATCACAGAGCAGCAAACCAGCTTTTCAGGAACAGGTACTATTCCAGTTCCGACTCCAGCAGACCTGATGACTTTACTTCCTGGTGAGTCTGCTACAAGTTCAGCCACGTACGCCATCACTCAAGTCGATATAGATAATGGCTCTGTAGATAATCAAGCTATAGTCACTGGAAATGATCCTATGGGAGATCCTGTCGAAGACTTGTCGGATACTACTAATCCAGGGGATGTCAATGAAACAGCTGGTCCAGATGATCCGACTAATACACCTATCGGAGAGGTTCCCTGTATCAGTCTTACAAAAGGTTCTACTTTGGCCTTAGGTGCCGACAATGTTGCCACACCAGGCGATATCATCACTTATAACTACGAAGTGACTAATTGCGGTAATGTAACACTTGATAATATAACTATTTCAGAACAAGCTGCCAGCTTTTCAGGTACAGGGTCTCTACCAATTCCCGGTGCTGTCCTACCCAACACATTAGCACCAGGTCAGACTGCTAATGCTTCTTCCACATACGCCATTACGCAAGCAGATATAGATGCAGGGTTTGTTGATAATCAAGCTCTATCCAGTGGTGACGATCCAGATGGTAATCCGACTACAGACCTTTCAGATACTTCTAACTTAGATGACCTGAATGAAACGGGAGGTCCTGATGATCCAACCAATACTCCTATAGGATTAGCACCCTGTGTAGAACTGACTAAAGGCTCCATGCTGAATCTTGGAGCTGACGGTATCGCAACACCTGGAGATATGATTACTTATACGTACACCGTATTGAATTGTGGAAACGTTACGATCTCTAATCTGAGTATCATCGAACAGATAGCGACATTTTCTGGGACAGGAGCTCTGCCTTCTCCTGGAGCTTTAATGCCCGATGTACTATCACCAGGTCAATCAGCGAGTTCTACTGCTAGCTATGCGATTACCCAAGCTGACATCGATGCTGGATTTATTGATAATCAAGCGATTGTCAGTGGCACCGATCCAGAAAATAACCCAGTATCCGATCTTTCTGACACCTCAAATCTCGGAGATGTCAATGATACAGGCGGACCAGACGATCCTACCAATACACCGATCGAAGCTAATCCATGCATTGTCTCTACAAAAGGATCTAGTATTGACGTAGGTGGCGATAACGTCGTAACAGCTGGAGACCTTATTACCTACAATTACCAAGTTATGAACTGTGGGAACGTCACACTTTCACTCGTAGAGATTAATGAGCAACAAGGTGAATTTAGTGGAACAGGTACACTACCAGTTCCTGGCGATATCGTGCCATCTACACTGAGTCCTGGCCAGACAGCTAATACGACATCAACTTACATGGTTACACAGGAGGATATTGACGCTGGTTTTGTTGACAATCAAATATTAGCCACCAGCACAGACCCGAATGGAAATGCGGTCACTGATCTATCAGACAGCTCTAATCTTGGTGATATCAATGATACTGGAGGACCAGACGATCCTACGAACACTCCCTTGAGCCCTTCAGCTTGCTTATTTTTAAGTAAAGGATCATCATTAGATACAGGCGATGATGGAGTCGCTACTCCAGGTGATCTAATTACTTATACTTATCTGGCTACTAATTGTGGTAATGTCACTCTTAGTAATATCACTATCGATGAAGATGGAACGATATTTACGGGTACTGGGACAGTACCTGTCGTCGGAGCGGTTACTCCAACTACTATAATGCCAGGTGAATCAGCGACCGCTAACGCTACCTATGCTATCACTCAGGACGATATAGATGCAGGATTCGTAGATAATCAGGCAATAGCTACGGGAACTGATCCCGACAATAATATAGTATCAGATTTATCTGATACATCTAATCCACTGGATGTTAATGATACTGGAGGTTCAGATGATCCCACTAATACACCTATTGATCCAGACGCTTGTGTCGAACTGACTAAGGGATCGAGTCTTAATCTTGGAGTTGATGAAATAGCTACACCAGGTGACATAGTGACTTATACTTATACTGTATTGAATTGCGGTAATGTATCTCTTTCCAATGTTATCATCGATGAGCAGTCAGCCATTTTTACTGGCACTGGTTCTTTACCGATGCCAGGAACTGTGACTCCGGCCGTCATAGAACCGGGGGCAACTGGTTTAGCCAGAGCTAATTATGCTATAACCCAAGCTGACATTGATGCCGGATTTATTGATAATCAAGCTATAGTTATGGCTGATGACCCGGAAGGTAACTCGGTGGATGACATATCTGATACTTCTAATCCAGTAGATGTAAATCAAACAGCTGGAAATGAAGACCCGACTAATACGCCCGTTCCACAAGAGCCATGCATAGAATTGAATAAAGGATCATCATTGGACTTAGGCGGAGATGGCGTGGCCAGTCCAGGTGATGTCATCACATATACTTATCAGGTGCTTAATTGTGGGAACGTTACATTAGATAATATTACCATTTCTGAGCAAATTGCTGGATTCTCTGGGAGTGGCTCTCTACCGACACCGGAAGCCGTCATTCCAAGTGTGCTCTCTCCTGGTCAGTCAGCTAATTCCACCTCTACTTATGCAATTACTCAAGCCGACATAGATGCTGGTTTTGTCGACAATCAAGCATTAGCCACGGGCGACGATCCAGCAGGCGTGCCTACGACAGATTTATCAGACACCTCTAATCCTAATGACGCCAATGAATCTGGAGGTCCTGATGATCCAACAAATACGACCATTATGTCCAATCCGTGTATAAGCTTAACTAAGGGCTCCAGCTTGAACTTAGGGGCCGACGGGGTGGCCACTCCAGGGGACGTTATCACTTATAGTTATGAAGTTACTAACTGCGGAAATGTGACCATCAGTGGTGTCACTATCACTGAGCAGGCTGCCGATTTTTCAGGCTCAGGCACAATACCTGTGCCAGGTGAAGTCATACCGTCGACGCTCAATCCAGGTCAATCGGCTATCGTGACATCTACCTATATAATTACGCAAACGGACATTGACAATAGTGAGGTAATCAATCAAGCACTGACTTCAGGATCTGACCCAGCTGGAAATCCAATCACAGATCTCTCTGATACGTCTAATCCAAATGATATGAACGAAACAGGAGGTCCTGATGACCCTACGACAACTCCCATTGGTCCAGACCCATGCATATCTTTAACTAAAGGATCCCTACTTGATCTTGGTGTAGACGGAGTGGCCACGCCTAATGATGTCATCACCTATACATACCAAGTGACTAATTGTGGAAATGTAACGCTGACAGATGTATTAATAGTGGAGCAAGCTGGTACTTTCACCGGTACGGGCTCACTTCCTGTTCCAGGAGCTGTGATGCCTTCTGTACTAGAACCTGGAGAATCTGCTACTGTCAGCTCTACCTACTTAATCACCCAAACTGACATAGATGCAGGATTCGTAGATAATCAAGCTTTGGCGACTGCGACTGATCCAGATTCAGGACCAGTAACTGATCTTTCTGACACATCTAATCTGAATGATGCTAATGAAACTGGTGGACCTGATGATCCTACGAACACGCCTATCGGTCTTAACCCATGCCTTTCAGTTACGAAGGGATCTTCACTCAATCTTAATGGTGACTTAGTAGCTACCCCAGGTGATATCATCACGTATACCTATGAGATAACGAATTGTGGTAATGTGACTATCGACAATATTACATTAGTTGAATTACCAGCTACCTTCACTGGCTCCGGATCTCTTCCAGCCCCAGGTGCTGTGTTACCCTCTACTTTGAGTCCTGGGCAAAGCGTGAGTACGACTGCAACTTACGCCATCACTCAAGTCGATATTGACGCTGGATTCGTCGATAATCAAGCGTTAGCATCAGGCACTGATCCTGAAAATGCTATTGTCGAAGATCTATCGGATACTTCTAATCCAAATGATATAAATGAAACTGAAGGATCTGATGATCCTACAAATACGCCTATTATAGCAGAACCCTGCATCGTCTTGACTAAAGGATCTCTCCTTGACGTAGGCACAGATGGGATTGCCTCAGCAGGAGATCTAGTCACCTATACGTACAGAGTCGCAAACTGCGGCAATGTCACACTCACAGATATCAATATAATAGAAGATGCAGCTACATTCACAGGTACAGGTATCTTACCTACACCAGGTGCTGTGATACCCAGTACACTCGCACCAGGTCAGTCTGCTAATACATCATCGACCTATGTGTTGACTCAGGAGGATGTGAATAATGCTTTATTGAATAATCAAGCAATCACCTCAGGTAACGATCCAGACGGAAATTCAGTAACTGATTTATCCGACACCTCGAATCCGAATGATATAAATGAAACTAATGGAGATGATGACCCGACGAATACCCCACTTGGTCTGAATTCATGTATAGTACTTACTAAGGGATCTTCTCTTGATTTAGGCGCTGATGGAGTTGCCTCAGTCGGAGATATTATTACTTATACATATATGGTGACTAACTGCGGAAATGTGACACTCACCAATGTGAATATCACAGAGCAAGTCGCCACATTCTCAGGTACAGGAACGCTTCCTATGCCATCTATTCTTAACCCATCTACGTTAGACCCAGGAGAATCTGCGACTGCTACTGCCACATACGCGATTACTCAGATGGATATTGATGCGTCTGGAATAGATAATCAAGCTCTTGCCACTGGAACTGATCCTGATGGTAACCCAACCACAGATTTATCTGACTCATCAAATCCTAATGATCCGAATGAAACAGGTGGAGGAGATGACCCTACAAATACTAATATCGGACCTGATCCTTGTATCACACTTACCAAGGGCTCGTCTCTTAACTTTGGAGCAGATGGAGTAGCTACGCCAGGTGATATTATCACATATACATATGAGGTTACTAACTGCGGAAATGTCACGCTGACAGATGTAGACATAGCTGAACAGGCGGCTACTTTTAGTGGAACTGGCAGTCTACCTACCCCATCGGGCATCACTATGACGACATTGGAACCTGGTGAATCAGCGACTGCCTCTGCTACATACGCGATTACTCTCGCAGACATTAATGCTGGTGTGGTAAACAACCAAGCTTTAGCTTCTGGTAATGATCCTGACGGTGACCCAACCACGGATCTTTCTGACACTTCCAATCCTGATGATCCTAATGATACAGGCGGTGATGATGATCCTACCAGTACAATCATTGGTCCTGACCCTTGCATTAATTTGACTAAAGGATCTTCGTTAGCTTTGGGAGCCGATGGAATAGCAACTCCAGGTGATATTATTACCTATACTTATGTAGTCACTAATTGTGGAAATGTGACTCTGACTGATGTTGCCATCAATGAAAATAATACAACATTCTCTGGTTCTGGACCCCTACCCATACCTGGACCAGTGACACAGACCACATTGGATCCAGGAGAATCAACGACAGCAACGGCTACTTATGCCATCACCTTAGCAGATATCAATGCTGGCGGTATAGATAATCAAGCGTTAGCTTCTGGAAATGACCCTATGGGAGACCCAACCTCAGATTTGTCTGACTCTTCTAATCCAGGTGATCCTAATGACACAGGTGGCGATGATGATCCTACATTTACTAATATTGGACCTGAAGCCTGCATAAGTCTTACTAAAGGGTCTTCACTTGATACTGGTGAAGATGGCATTCCCTCGCCTGGTGACGTTATTACCTACATTTACATAGTCACCAATTGCGGTAATGTAACCGTCTCTGATATAGAGATCACAGAATTAGCTCCAACATTCACAGGATCGGGTGCACTGCCTGTTCCTACGGGGCTTACATCTACCATATTGGACCCAGGAGAGTCAGCATCCGCTTCTGCTACCTATATGCTTACGCAGGCTGATATTGACGCTGGTAGTATATCTAATCAGGCACTCGCCACGGGCAATGACCCTGAAGGCAATCAGATCACTGATAGATCTGACAGTTCAAATCCAAATGATCCTAATGATACTGGTGGTGAGGACGATCCTACTAGCACTGATATAGCCGAGAATCCGTGTATAAGCTTATTGAAGGGATCATTTCTCGAGCTAGGTGCAGACGGTGTCGCAAGCGTTGGGGACATCCTCACGTACACATACTCTGTATCTAATTGCGGTAATGTGACCTTATCCGATATAGTCATTTCAGAGTTGGCTAATATGTTTACTGGAACGAATGGATTACCTATGCCTAGTAACACCACACCATCCGTATTGGCCCCAGGACAGAATGCATTGGCTTCAGCTACATACATAATCACTCAGGCGGATATTGATGCAGGTTCAGTAGTGAATCAGGCACTGGTCATCGGAACAGCTCCAGATGGTGATGCAGTAGAAGATATTTCTGACAGTTCAAATCCTAACGATCCCGCAGATACAGGTGGCGAAGATGACCCAACCACCACCACTATAGGAGAAAACCCTTGCATTGAACTGCGTAAAGGAAGTTTCTTAGATTTAGGAGCTGATCAAATCGCTACACCTGGAGATATGGTCACCTATTCTTACACTATCAGAAATTGTGGTAATGTCACGGTATCTAATCTTCTACTATCTGAATCAATAGCAGATTTTACAGGATCTGGAACATTACCAACACCTGACCCTTTACCGGTTACATTATTAGCACCAGGTGAATCTACAACGTCGACAGCATCATACATGATCACACAGGCAGATATAGATGCAGGTCAAATAATAAATCAAGCACTCGTCTTTGGACAGTCTCCAGATGGCGATCCTGTACAGGATATATCCGATACTGCCAATCCAAACGATCCTACGGAGACTGGAGGTAATGATGATCCAACTTATACAGAAGTGGGTGAAAATCCTTGCGTAGAACTGGTCAAAGGATCTAGCTTCGATCAAGGATCTAATCAGGTATCCACCCCAGGTGATATCGTGACATATAGCTACACGATAAAGAACTGTGGCAACGTGACCATAGCTAATCTCGTCTTATCAGAAAATGTAGTTAGCTTCACAGGTACAGGTGATTTACCTGTCATACCCCCGCTAACGACTACAAGCTTAGCACCTGGAGAAACCGTATCGATCAGCAGCACTTATGCTATAACTGCCATGGATATAAGCACTGGATTTATTAATAATCAGGCAGTGGTGAGTGCCATAGATCCTACGGGAACCACACTATCAGATCTCTCTGATACCAATAACCCGAATGATGTGAATGAAACCGGTGGATTTGATGATCCAACTAATACGCCAATTGAGCAACCGGCTACTGTATCGGGTACCACTTTTGAAGATTTAGATGGTGATGGTGACTTGGATCAAGTGCTTCCATTCGTAGAAGTTACGCTGACCGACGCTGCCGGAAACGTACAGACGACTATCTCTGATGTAAATGGTGAATATACATTCTCAGATGTAGCTGTAGGAGAATTTACAGTCGTAGAGACAGATCCTGATGGCTTCAACTCAGTTGAGGATGCTGACGGTAACAATGATAATGTCATCACTGGCGTAGTAGTAGCTGGTCAAGTGAGCGTTGACAATGATTTTATTGATGAGGAACCTGCTGATATTTCAGGCACAGTCACTGATGATGACGACAATGATGGCATGGGAGAAGTGCCATTAGTAGGTGTGACGGTCACTCTTATCGATCGTGATGGAGATGAATTTACTACAGTGACTGATGAGAACGGCGAATATATTTTCACAGATGTAGATCCAGGACCGTATACGGTCATAGAGACTGATCCTGGAGATTTTGTATCAGTTGGAGATGCAGATGGTGGTGACCCCAATGTTATTGTTGATGTGCTAATGTCAGGAGATGATTCTACGGACAATGATTTCATAGATGGAATCTGCGACGAATTAGTATGTAATGGAGAACTACAAATATCACTCAACCAAGATTGTTTGTTGGAGCTAACACCTGACATGTTATTGGAGTTTCCTGCCGTGGGAATCTATACCATAGAAATATTAGACGAGAATAATGTATTTCTAAGGGACAGCTTTTTAACGGCGGAGGATGTTGGAGAAACGAGAAAATATAAAATCAGCTGTCTTGATAATTCATGTTGGGGAGAAATTATAGTTGAAGCTAATCAGGTCCCTCAGTTCCAAACCCCTTGTCCATTGACAGAAGATGGATCTGTCCCAGAAGACTGTATTTTCTGGTGCGGTGCTGAAGATATTACGCCTGACTTACTTATCACTGCAGAGGAGGTCAAACAGACTTTCGGCGACTGTGGCCCAGACCTTATCGGCGATGTCATCGTGCGAGAGACTAGAATCGGAGACATATGTGATGATGACGGCCAGATCGTTGAAATCGTATATACTGGTAAGGTCATGCAGCACGGGGCAGTCAGGAGTCTGGATATCCTAACACAGAGATACAGCATCATGAAGTTAGACATCTCAGGTTCTGATGAAGACTTCTTCATGAATTTTGGGTTCCCTGAAGATATCGTGTTAGACTGTGGTTCACTCACAAGCCCAGAAGAGATCTACAAGAAGACAGAAGATTTTACTATGGCCTATCCATATTATGTGGATATGCACCGACTCGTGGACCAAAAATTGAGAATAATAGATTCAATAGAAATCATAGTAGGTCAAGTAGAGCGAGACACCATGATCAAAGAACTAATAGGTAATGACTCTCTTTGGGTGCTTAAGACCATTGTGGATAAAATCACCGAATATATACCTGATACGATATTCATAGATAATCCTGACGGTCCAGTAAATCCTAAGGTGCCTATTAAGAATGGAGTTTGTAATATCCAGACAGGGTATACGGATTTGACATTTGATGCATGTGGGGACGGTCAAAAAGTAATTAGAAGTTGGGAGATGATAGACTGGTGTTCTTCCGATATTATCAGGACTAAAAAGCAAATTATAGAAGTCAAAGATGTAGTGAAACCAAAGATCTTTAAATTAGTGAATGGTAAGAAAGTCCAGACAAGTATGCTGGATGATATGATCGTAGGCATAGATCCATGGGTATGTTCTGCAAGGATTGAATTACCTGAATTACTTGTTGAGGATAATTGCGATGATAATCCTGAGGTCGTATGGCAATCTCACGAGGGAGTCGTTGAGGACGGATTTCTCACAGGGATTTGGTTTACTGCAGGACCTGTTGAAGTTATTGGACTAGTTACTGATCAGTGTGGAAATACGGATTCAGTCTCATTCAGAGTCATAATTGTAGACGATGTAGCTCCTGTAGCCATCTGCGACATAGCTTTACAGATATCACTTACTGGCAACTCTGATGGCTATGGAACTGCTACACTATTCGCTAAGGACATTGATGAGGGAAGTCATGATTCTGGTTGTGGAAAAGTAAAATTGAGCGCTGTAAGAGTGGAGGACTGGGTGAATAGGGTGAGAGATTGTAATAATCAGTTCATTGGATATGAGCCCGCGACATGCGCTCCATTGACTAGTGAAATAGACGCTGGTGAGGTCGTCAGTAAACAGGGATGTACTTATAATGGTAATAGCGTAAAATCAGTAACACGAGCCGGAGAATTCGTAAGGTTCTGCTGCGAGGATGCTGGCAAGATAGTCCAAGTACTTCTCATCGTGGAGGACGAATACGGTAACGTAACTCTATGCGAGGTAGCGGTAGAAGTCGTGGATAAAGCACAGCCTACCATACGATGTACGCAGGACGTCATCACCTGCGACGAAGATCAGACCATTAAGACACCACCATTAGTTGGTGGCCTATGTGAGTCGGAAAAAACTTATGAGGTCGAGCTATATAAGGAGACCAGGTCTAATAATGCCTGCTCAGGAGGTCAGTCTATCAGAGAATGGTTCATTGATTTAGACCAGAGTGGTGATTATACCAGCGGTGATGCCTACTGTAGACAGATTATTAGCATCAAAATATCAGCACCATTTAATCCTTACTCGATAAAATGGCCAAAACATTATGATGGTAAAATAGAATCCGGATTAAATTTAGAGTGCGCTAATGATGGTAAAGTAGAGGAGATCGCTGCCGAGGTCCGCATGGGAGATGCTTTCCTTTGTGTGCCAGGTGAAATAAAAGATGAGCCTGTATGGTGCGACACTGACTGTGGTTTAATTGGTCAGACGATGGAAACTGATACCATAAAAATAGCCGGTTCGGTGCACAAGATCATCAGACGCTGGGCACTTGTAGACTGGTGTACGTATAATCCAAATTCTGATAATCTCGATGATGATAATGATACTGTCAATGATCAATATCAAGCAGTGGAGGATTGGGCTCAAGGTGAATGCGCCGCTTGCCCAGGGTACGGACCTGTAGCTGACTCGATATACATTAGATACATAGATGTAGACATTGATGGGTATTATACATTTGATCAGGTCATAGTCATAGAAGATGATGCCGCTCCTGAAATTACAGCACCTGACGAATTTAAAGTCATAACTAACGAAGGTGCGGAGACAAAAGATGATGTCGCATTGTGTGTAGGCTCAGCTAACATTACTGCTAGTGCTACTGATTTTTGTAATGGCAGCCAAGCATCAAATAATGATCTGCAATGGAATGTCTCAATAAGTAAAAATGGTGAAGTTCTTTTCACAGAAAGACTAAGAGGAGAAGCAATCACCATCAATAGTTTAGAGGGGAGTCCAGGTGATATACACATAATAACTTGGAAAGTCACTGATGGGAAAGGTAACGAGACCACACATACAACAAGGGTCCTCTTCGGCGATAGTCTCAAGCCTACTCCGATCTGTGTATCTGGTCTGACTACAGTATTTTTTGACGATGATGGCACAGCGCTAATTCCTGGTCATCAGTTTGACTTTGGAAGTTTTGACAATTGCACTGAGGCAAGTGATCTCGTATTTAGCATACTTCCGAAAGGAGTCATACCCAATAGTCCTGGAGAAGGTGGATTTGATTCGCAGCGATCCATCATTATTAACTGTAATGAAATAGCCAATTACACAGATCTTGATGTCTGGGTCTGGGATTCTTCTGGAAACGGCGCTAAGTGTACTGTGGGTCTACTATTCACAGGAGCTGATGACTGCCCTAACGAACCTGAAGCTGGATCAGGTGCTACAATATCTGGAGGTGTGCAGTCGCTCTTTGGAGAAATGATGAAGGATGTAGAGATCACAGTCTCAAGTAATCTGGATGAATACCCTATCATCGATATGACTGATGAAACCGGTGTCTATGATTTCAGCAATAATCCACTGAATCAAAATTACAGAATCGAAGCTTCTATGAATGACGAAGCTATCAACGGAGTATCAACATTAGATGCGGTATTGATCCAGCGACATATATTATCCCTGACTAATTTTGACAATCCTCATAAGATAATCGCCGCAGACGTAAATAATGATGCCGTTGTTCGTGTTTCTGACGTATTGGAATTAAGGAGATTGATCCTCGGGGTCACTGATCGCTTCCCGGATAATGAGAGTTGGAGATTTGTAAGGGCTGCTCAGGACTTCTTGGATGAACAAAATCCATTCCCCTTCATTGAGATAATTGATGTGATTGATTTACAAGATAATCAGATGCAAGAAAACTTCATTGGGGTGAAAATAGGTGACGTGAACGGTGATGCGGCTCACAGCAATTTTAGTCAGTTATCGGAAGTCAGGGAAGGAGTAAGTGTAAATTTGAAAACGATAGACCAAAACCTCAAGAGGGGTGATGTAATAAAGATGCCAATTTCAAGCACTAATTTTAGAGATGTAGCTGGTTTCCAATTTACGATGAATCATAATGGTCTTACTCTTAATGATATAGAAGGTAACGGAATACCAATTGATGAGTCAAATATAGCTAGGCATGGCGATGAATTAAGCTTTAGTTGGTCAAATCCTGAATTCGCAGAATCTGGTGAAGACATATTATTCTATTTGATCTTTGAGGCTTCTGAAGATCTTAAGCTTTCCGAGAGCATTTCTTTGACTTCGCAGATTACGAAAAGAGAGGCTTACATAGCGCGTTCTTTTGAGATTGTGGATGTAGATCTATCATTTGAAAATGAAGTCCCAAGTTATGATGAGGTAATCTTGTACCAGAATGAGCCAAACCCATTCTTAGATGAGACTGTAGTTAAATTTTATTTGCCAAAAGATCAAAAAGTTAATTTAGTGATTTTCGATCTTGCTGGTCAGGTGATCAAATCTACTGCTATGGATCTAAAGATTGGAGAGCACAGTGTAAGATTATCTGAGAGTGATTTTAGTAGTGCGGGTGTATTTTATTATAAGTTAGAAACGGCTCATCAAATATTGACTAAAAAGTTAATCCTGATCGAGTAAAACATATTTTTTCAAGTCAAAAAATTAATTGAGGGGTTGCTGACTATTAGCCAGCAGCCTCTTTTATTGGCCGAATTGCGGATTCTGCATCCATTAAAAATCGATCTATCTGATCCAGATGTCATGAAGCAATTAAAGGCTTGCACGTACAACGTTGATTAGATAGACTGATTGATCATTTAGCTCTTATAGGGAAGCTCAGTACTATACGGTTATATTGTGTATGAGAATTGTAGTTGATTCGCTCTAAGTATAATACCTTTGCTGTAATATACCAGCCATACTAAATTCAAGTTATTGCACTATGATTATAGAATATTACGGCCACGCCACCTTTGTGGTAGAATTAGCTGGGAAACGAATACTCTTCGATCCTTTCTTTACAGGTAATCCGCTGAATGAAGGCATTGATCCAGCCAGCATAGCATGTGACTTGATTCTGTTATCTCATGGGCACGGAGATCACGCCGCGGACGCGGAATCTATCGCTAAGGCTAACGATTGTAGAATAATATCAAATTACGAAGTTTCTAATTGGTTCGAAGCAAAAGGATGCGATGTCCATCCAATGAATCAAGGAGGTACCATAGACTTAGGCTATTGTAAAGCGAAGTATGTCAATGCTATCCATACCAGCAGCATGCCAGACGGTAGCTACGGTGGTAATCCTGGAGGTTTTGTCGTGTGGGGAGGTGGTCAAAGCTTCTACTTTGCTGGAGATACAGCCCTGACCATGGATATGAAGCTCATACCTATGACATGCCCAAAATTAGATATTGCCATATTGCCTATTGGTGACAATTTTACGATGGGTTATGATGATGCAGCGTTAGCAGCACAATTCGTGGAGTGCGACCAGGTGGTAGGATGCCACTATGACACATTCGGTCATATTAAGATTGATAAAAACAAAGCCAGGCAAGCCTTTGAGGCTAAAGGTAAAATACTGCACCTTTTAGAAATTGGTGGCTCAATGACGATATAGATATGGGAAAAATCATAGCAATAGCAAATCAGAAAGGAGGAGTAGGCAAAACGACAACGGCTATCAATCTGTCATCTGCATTAGCCATTCTGGAAAAGAAAGTTCTTTTGATTGATTCTGACCCGCAAGCAAATGCTACTTCCGGTATCGGTGTGAAAGAAGATCAAATCACTCATGATCTGTATGATTGCTTAGTCGATGGAGTGCAGCTGCAAGACGCAGTGGTTAAGACAAATATAAAGTACCTCGATCTCATTCCCTCCTCCATCGATTTAGTAGGAGCAGAAATCGAACTTGTCAATCAACCAAATAGAGAATATATCTTAAAAGAGAAATTAGATGGTTTTAAAGATCAGTATGACTATATCATCATAGACTGCCTGCCGTCTCTTGGATTGATCACTGTCAATGCTCTCACTGCTTCAGATTCCGTAATCATACCAGTTCAGTGCGAAATATTCTCATTAGAAGGTTTAGGTAAGTTAAAACAAACGATCAGTGCTGTCCAAGCCAACCTAAATCCTCAACTTGAAATAGAAGGGATCGTCATGTCTATGTTTGATAAGAGGCTACGCATGGCTAATATGGTGGTCAATGAAGTTAGGTCAATGGTCAATGACAAGGTATTTGAGACCATCATCCATAGAAACTCTAAGATAGGTGAAGCGCCCAGCTTTGGCCAACCCGTCATACTATATGATGCAGATAGTAAGGGCACAATTAATTTTTTAAACTTGGCTTACGAGTTTCTCAAAGGTAATAACGATCCTACGTACAAGAAATTAAGTCAATTGCTAAGCAAGGAAGCATAAACCCATGGCAAAACGAAAAGATATAGGTAAAGGTATCAGGGCCTTATTATCTAACATAGAGACAGATCCTACCGATAAGCAGACTAATATATCTCTACCCTCAAGACCAGTAATACCTAACACTCTCCCATTATCTTATATAGAGGCGAATCCATATCAGCCAAGAATGTCATTTGACGATGATGAACTGGCAGACTTGGCAGCATCAATCAAGGTGCACGGAATCATCCAGCCAGTGACGGTGAAGCGTTTGTCAGCAGATAAGTACCATATCATCTCTGGAGAGAGGCGATTCAGGGCGGCAAAAATAGCAGGACTCTTAGATATCCCAGTCTTTATAAGAGAGGCAGGAGATCAAGAAATGCTGGAGTTAGCCCTGATAGAAAATATCCAGAGAGCCGATCTCAATCCAATTGACATCGCTATCTCTTATCAGCGTCTTATAGATGAATTTGACATCACCCACGAATCAATATCAGACCGTGTAGGTAAAAAGCGCAGTACCATCACTAACTATCTCAGGCTGCTCAGATTAAGTCCAAGTTCTCAAGATGCACTGAAAAATGGAACCATCAGCATGGGACATGCTAAGGTACTGACAGGCGTCGATAGCGCCGACTTAGAGATAGAATACCTTCGAAGAATAATTGATAGTAGTCTATCAGTAAGAGAGGCTGAGGCACTGCTAAAAAAATCAAAATCAAACACCTCCACAAAAAAGCCAGCCAAGGCAAGATCTGGTCAAGACCACTCATCTGACATTAAAAGAATCATTGATCAACTCAGTGAAAAACTTGGAACCAAGGTCAGAATAGATAGAAATAGCAAGGGTCAAGGGAAATTCGAGATTCCATTCACTTCGGATGATCTCTTCAATCATATTTTGGATAATCTATTAGATGATTAGTGCGAAATCAATACAACGAACGTTTATTTCCTTATGAGATATGTCGTCTGCATCTGTATCCTCTTTACCTCAGTCTCACTACAAGCTCAGCGGTCCGAGATCCCCAGAAATTCGAGTGGTAGCACAGGAGGCCTCTTTGATGCTAAAACTGCCTACAGTCCGAACGATTCCACTAAAACAAAATTCTTCACTATATTCAAAGGTAATCCTGGGCGCGCTGCGCTATACTCATTAGTACTCCCTGGAGCGGGACAGCTATATAATAAAAGATGGTGGAAGGTTCCGCTGGTATACGGATTAGAGGGTGCCGCTATATATTTTCACATTAGAGCCAGGAATGATTTTACCAGATTCAATACATGCTATGAGAGTTTATCAATAGACAATATAGCTGTACCAGAATGCAGCACACTCACTACAGTGAGAGATGCCTTTAGAGTGAGAAATAGTGCTCGCAGCAATAAAGAACTAACTTTTCTAATGGTGATCGGCGCTCATCTATTTCAAACACTTGAGGCATTTATCGATCGCCATTTAATTGATTTTGATGTGGATGATAACTTGACCAGCATGCCTTCGCCGCCGCCCCCTTTGCAACATCAGCTTACACTCTTTTCTTTTAAAATCCCACTGTACACTAGATGACTTAATTAACTCGATTTCCATTATCAAACTCTACAATATATGCCGAGGAAATATCTGATTTAATTTTAGCTAATCCAGCTTCGGCGCTCTCCTTAACAGAGAAATCGCCTGTCATATACAAAAAGTAACCTGCTTTGGCTTTGTAAACTGACAAATCGGGATAGTCCGCGACGAGCTCGTCATCAGCCTCTATTTCTACTCTTTTAAAAGCGACGACTATCTTATATCCAGTATAACCATCTACTGTAGCAGTATTCACATTGACACCGACTTCTTTGGTATCTAATATTTTAGAATTGTTGATCTTCTCATCCATGACTGCTTCAGCCTGTTGCACTGATTGATTCATTTCCTTCAAAGGTTGCGCTGAATCGTGATCCATAATTTCTACTGATGGATTGGCCTTCTTTGCATCTATATTGTCTTTAATTAATACAGCTTTATCTGCAACCTTTGTCTGAGCATCGGCTGCTGCACTCTCGCTCATCTCCTCATCAATTTTATTGTTTCCGATCGTATCTACCTTGGCTTTTTCTATAGCTGACATTTCTGCATTGTTGATCTGTTCAGTGACACCGGCCTGATCCTCCAAGGTAGCAGGAACTTCTCCAGCAACTATTTTAGATTGAGCTTTTTCGACTTTTCCCGTGCTATTCTCATCTGAATTATCTATATCTTCTGTGTCCGTTGTACTCAGTTTTTCTCTGATATCATCAGGAATATCTCCATCCTCTGGTACTTTTATTTGGCCTTCACTTTGCAATTCTGCGAGCATCTCATCAAAGTTTTCTTCATACTTAATCTTCTCTAACGGTTTGTACTCTTTGGAGCTGACGCCCAAAATTTTGATTTCTGTCCTTCTATTTTTAGCAAACTGTGCTTCGGAACAGTCAGATCCGCAGTCGATAGCTGGACTTGACTCACCATATCCTCTCGCAGTTATCCTGAAAGGTTCTATTTCTTCGTTTTTCACTAAGTATTCAACTGCGGCTGTCGCACGTCTGGCTGAGAGATCCATATTTTTTTCTGCCTTACCTCTTGAGTCAGTATGCGCACCTAATTCTACGGTGATCTCAGGATTATCACGTAGAAATAGCCCAGCCTGCTGTAACCCTTCGGCGGCATCTTTTCTAATATTAGCTTTGCCGTAGCTGTAGTATATATTCGGTAGCTCTATACTCTTCCCTTCGAAGACGCGCTCTAATTCTACATTGGCTAAAAGTGTACCCATAGTGTTACCTCCTGACAAATTATCGGATACACCAGGTCTGACCTCACCTATACCTTCAAAACACAAAATGCATCCTTCTACATCCACAAATGCTTCCATCCTTTTAGCTAGATAACCCTTCTTTCTGATCATGACTGTATAATGGTTACCTTTCTCTAAGTCTACCTTGAAGTCTGGTTGAGGATGGTCCTTCAAAACTAATATTGATTTTTTTGTGGTGTTATTATATATTTCAATAAGCGCATCCCTCAGATGATTCGTAGGTATACCTGCCGAGTCGGATTTTTCAGCTAAGGTGATCTCAAATATATATCCAGGAGCACGCTGCAACTCTATTTTGACGAATGCCTTGCCAGCCCTGACGTCAGTCGACTGTAGGTCGACTACCTTCTCGTGAAATAAGTCTTTGACTGCTTTTATAGAGACGCTTTTTATTCCTGGAGGTATCTCTACTGAAAATTTGCCATCATTGTCACTCTTTGTAGAGGTTACAAATTCTCCATTTGTTTTGTCATTGATATAAATTTCTACTTGGGATAGATAGCCTCGATTACCAGACTCAAATGTATAGCCCTCTATGGACACTTGAGAAATGGAAGTATACTGAAAGGCGATGAGTGTAAAGAGAACGTATATTAAATTTCTAATATTCATAATCAAAAGATTCATAATATTGTACACAGAACTAAGCATGCCAAAGATAGATCATCTTGAATAGTAAAGCTCAAAATTAAAGCATATAGTTCCGCAACAGACTCGTTAAAATTCTTAACTATGCAGCGTCTTGCAATTGATCAAGCCTTGGATTTTTGCTCTATCATAATCAATCATAATCGATAAGTATATGCCAGCACCTCTTCGAATCATTTTCATGGGTACTCCAGAGTTTGCAGTACCTTGCCTTGATATACTTGTATCTTATGGCTATAACATCGTCGGGGTCATCACTGCTGTGGACAAATACGGAGGAAGAGGAAAAAAGACTTTGATAGAATCTGCGGTGAAGAAATATGCAGTAAGCCAAGACTTAATGGTATTGCAGCCAAAAAATCTTAAATCTCCGAAGTTCATAGAGACATTGCAGGGTCTAAAGGCTGACCTTCAAGTGGTTGTGGCATTCAGGATGCTGCCTGTCGTAGTCTGGGACATGCCACCGCTGGGTACATATAACATCCACGGCTCGCTGCTTCCTAAATATAGGGGTGCTGCTCCGATTAATTGGGCTATAATAAGAGGCGAAACGATAACTGGTGTGACTAGCTTCAAGCTAAAGCATGAGATAGATACAGGAGATATGTACGCACAAGAAACTCTACCTATCTACCACACGGATACCCTATCAGACGTTCACGATAGGATGCAGCTTGTAGGTGCTAGACTGCTGCTACATACAGTAGATGACATTGCCGCAGGCACCATAGAACTTCAATCACAAGTCGAAAGTGATGTGAGTCATGCCCCTAAGTTATACAGCGACACCTGTGAGCTGGACTTTAATCTAAGATGCGAGGAATTGTATAATTTCATTAGAGGGCTTAATCCTTATCCAGTCGCTTGGACTAAACTGTCTGGTCAAAAACTTAAACTGTATAATGTCACCTACACGCAGATAGAGGATGATACACCTGCTGGTACCTACCGTTCCGATAATAAATCAATCATTCAAATAAAATGCGCAGATGGTTATATATCGATTGTGGACTTGCAGCTGCAAGGTAAAAAGAGAATGAAGGTCAAAGACTTTCTGAATGGCTATACTTTTAAGCTCAATCATCTTGGCCAAGTAATGCTCTGATGTACTGATTATCTGAAGAATATAGGCCGTCAATGTCACCTGTATAGACAAATCGTGCTTTTTGCAGTACTAATATCCGCCTGCTGATCGCCATGACAGATTCAATATCGTGACTGATGAATATCACAGTCAATTTTCGCTCTTGGTTCAATTTCAAAAGGAGCTGCAAAATTTCCAGTTTGGACACACTGTCCAGTGCGGCGACACATTCATCGCAGATTAATATGGATGGACGCACGGCCAGAGCCTTGGCGATACATACTCGCTGCTGCTGACCGCCTGACATTTGAGACGGATAGCGGTGTAGATATTCGGCCGAAAGACCCACTTCTAATAGTAGCTCTTCTATACGATGCATGATACCTGCTCTTGGACTCCCGTGAGCTAAGAGTAATTCCTTGATGCCATCACTCGTTGTTTGTTTCGGATTGAGCGACTGGTATGGGTTCTGAAAGACGATCTGAATGAGTCGACTGGTACTTCGTCTATGCCAACTCCAGGCATTCCATACATCTCTACCCTGTAAGCTTATAGCTCCGCTATCTGCCTTTTCTAATCCAACTAGTAATTTAGCAAGGGTGGATTTTCCACTGCCAGACTCGCCTACTATACCCACTATCTCGGAGGCGTATATCGTGGTGGTGATGTCATCTAATGCAGTGATTCGTTCTGCCTTTTTAAATAAAGAATGTGATAAGCGATAGGTCTTGGACACCGAGGATATACGCAATAGCTCGTCTCCTAATGGAGCCTGCCGTGATACTTCTGGTAGACGCGATAGGCGACTTGAAAGTAGCTGCTTGATGATGGAGTGATGATTAAAGGAGCTTAAATCTCCTGCGTGCCCCGTGTGTATGATTTCACCATGATCAATGATGGCTATTCTTTGGCTGATCTGCTGTACTAAAACCAAGTCGTGTGATATAAATAGTATACTTAAGTCTACTTCCCGCTTCAGCTTAAGCAGTAGCTTTATTATTTCTCTCTCCGTTGTCTTATCTAGTGAAGAAGTAAGCTCATCTGCTATCAGAAGTTTAGGTGACTTAGCTAAGGCCATAGCAATGACCACTCTCTGCAGCTGCCCTCCTGATAGCTCATGTGGATATGATGAAGCGATTCTCTCTGGCTCATCCATCTCCACCAGCTGCAGCATGTCTAAGAGCTCTTTTCTATTAGTTTTTGATCTCTTGCCCCTTCTAATTTGTATGGCTTCCATTATCTGATGACCACAAGTCATTCTTGGATTCAGGGCCGTCACAGGATTTTGAAATACCACAGAGGTATGGGTTCTTCGGTATTCATTAATGACGGCAGCTGATTGACTTAGCAAATCTAACTTTTCGTCATTCACATAGTAGATTAATTGACCAGTCACGTCTACTTCGGGAGGTTCATATAAGTGCATCATTACAGACGCCAACATCGATTTGCCACTGCCCGATCGGCCGATCAGACCTAATATCTCATTAGTATTTACATCAAGGTTGAGAGATTTTAATATAGCTACCTTTGATGACCCATGAGAGATGGAGAGTGACAAGTCATGTATGTGTATGAGAGGCTTCAATAGCAGTGCTGTTTAATCTATAACTCGCTCAGCGTAGGCTATATTAACACAAGTCTAACGTTTAGTAGCCAAATTCAAAATATTAATCTCAATTCCTTGTTAAATAAGCCTTCCGCAAAGAATGAAAACGAACCAAGACTTGTTATACTAGGTAACTATATTATAAGCTATGATGAAGAAAATATTTAAAATAGGAGGCCTACTGTTCTTTGGGTTACTCATTGCTATGATAATCGCACCTTTCCTATTTCAGGATAAGATAATAGAGACAGTCAAAACAGAAGTTAATAAGTCAATCAACGCTGATTTAAATTTTGCAGATGTCAGTTTATCATTTTTCAAAACTTTTCCCTTCCCGAGTTTGACCTTGAATGGATTGAGTATCAAAGGGCATGCACCATTTGATGACAAGACGCTGATAGAAGCCGACGAAGTAGCTGTACAAGTAAGCCTCGCTTCACTCTTTAAAAGCGATGCTATAGAAATAACAAGGATCATGCTGCGTAAGCCAAATATAGATCTACATATAAATAAAGATGGAGCTGCTAACTGGGACATCATGAAGCCGACCGAAACTGCCAGTTCTTCAGAAAGTGTAAATATGAAGATAAACTACTACGAGGTGGAGGATGGTCGCGTCAGATATACCGACGCTCAAAACTCTCTTCAGGCGTCCATCGAGGAGATAAATCACTCTGGCAAGGGCGACTTCATCAATGACGTATTTACACTGGATACGCAGACAGATTTAAATGGCATTAATGTCATTAATAAAAAAGTCACAGTCGCCAATAACCTTCATATCAGCTCAAAACTGCCCATACAAGTTGACCTTATCGAAGAGAAATATAGCATCGCCGACGGTCTCATACAGATCAACGATTTTAAAATGCTAGCTGATGGTTCTGTACAAATGTCTGGCGATGACATGATCATTGATTTTAGCTCCAGTGCTAAAGATAATTCGGTCAAGGAATTTTTATCATTAATCCCTTTTGCATATACTCAGGATTTTAAAAATGTCACTGCTACGGGAGATTTTGACTATGATGTAAGCGCGAAGGGTACCTACAATGAAAAACAGATTCCCGCTTTTGACGTATTTTTTAAACTAACTGATGCGACCGTCAAGTATCCAGACCTGGCCCTGCCAATAGATAACATCAATCTCTCCCTCGTAGCAGATAACAGCAGTGGCGATGTCGATAAGACTAACATAAATCTTCAGCCATTTCAATTTACCATTGATGACGAGCCCTTCAAAGCTTCACTGATATCTCAGCATAAAGGCCAGCGCAATTATGATTTAGCCATAGACACAGATATTGATATATCTAAAATTGCTAATGCTTATCCTTTGGAAGGCATAGAGTCTCTGACGGGGCGGATTAAAGCTGACATCAAATCCAAAGGACTTACCTCAGATTTGGAAAAGCAAAATTTTGCTCAGCTTACCTCAGAAGGTATCATTGAGCTGAAAGACCTGATCTATATTTCTGCAGATTCCAAATTAGAAATATCCGATTTTAGAGGAGATTATAAGAACGATGTGTTACAGATTAGTGCTTTGCAGGCTAAACTAGATGACAATGATGTAGCAGGCACAGGTCAAATATCAAATCTCTTAAATTTTTATCTTAATGACCAGCCTCTCAAGGGTGAGCTTCGCTTACAATCTTCAGTGATGAATCTCAACGATTATATTGAGGAAGAAGTGGATACCACGATTGAGTCTGTTGCTCTGCTGTCATCTTTTGATAATATCGATGTGAGTGCTACTTATGAAGCTGACCGACTAATCTATGATTTATATAATTTAGAAGATTTTAAGATTGAGGCTGCTCTCAGCTCTAACTCTATTGTAATCAGAAGTGGATCGGGTAACATAGGATCGAGTGACATCGCGTTCTCAGGAAAGCTGAATCAACTCTACCAATACCTCTATCAAAATGCTTCCTTAACGGGTCAGCTTGACATATCCGCTGGTAAAATTGACTATGCGGATTTCTCAGAAGAGCCAGCTGAATCTGAGGTAGAAGCTATACCCATCATTCCAGAAAATATAGAGATAGACATAAACTTCAATGCTGATCAGATCATCTATGAGAATTATAACATTAAGAATGCAAAAGGCTTGTTGGCTGTCGTACCATCCACTGTCAATATTAAATCCTTCAAAGGCAGTACGTTCGGCGGAGATATGGATTTAGAAGGATACTATTCTAGTGAGGATGTCGATAACCCAGCATTTGGTCTACGATACTCAATGTCAAATATGAAGATCGCTGAAGCAGTTAAATCAAACGAAACATTTAAAATACTTGCCCCGATCGCTTCATATATAGAAGGAATATTCAATTCTACTTTCGTATTAGAAGGTGCACTGGACCCTACCCTGATGCCTGATTTTACATCTTTAACTGGTAGTGGATTCTTTGAGACAGTGAATGGTAAGCTATCTGGATTTGGTCCTGTGGAAAAGTTAAAATCGTATCTTAAGATAGATGAAGGGAAAGACTGGGTGCTTGACAACGGAAAAAAATGGTTTGAAATCAAAAACGGTGCCTTGCAAGTGAAGGAATTTGACTATTCAGTGAAAGAAGTTTTGATGAAGATATCGGGAAGTCATGGATTTAATATGGATATGGACTATGTAATACGTACATCTATACCGCGCAAATACTTGGAATCTAATCCTTTAGGCAAGGAATTGGCGAAGGAGTTAGATGGCATCATCAATAGTGTCAATAGACGTGGATTAAATATCGAGCAAAACGACTACGTCGACGCTGACCTCCGGCTTACTGGTTCAATCCTGAAGCCTAATATAGAAATTAAGAACGTCAGAATTTCAGACAAGCCTCTCACAGAACAAGTAAAGAATCAGGTCAAGGAAAAGTTAGATGAGAAAAAAAATGAAGTCAAAGATAGCATTAGAAATAGAGTGGATAATACTGTGAATACAGTCAAAGATACAATTGCCACTAAAACGCAAGAGATAAAAGATACAGTATCAGCTGTGGTGGGTCAAGCTATCGAAGAGAAGAAGGCTCAGGTGACTGATATTGCTAAAAGCCAAATTGATACTCTGCTGAAAGGTAAGCTTGCCGATTCTACAGCTACGGCGATTTCTAAATCTGTGGAAGACGTCATTGGAAAAAATACTAATATAAGTGTCGATAGCATTCTTAATAAGATAAAGAATCCATTCAAATTTGGAAAGAAGAAAGGAAGTTGAAATTTTTAAATCGATAATAGGGTATATCCCTTTTATTTCAGTTAGATTTGCATAATATGAACGCAGTAAACGTAAATAATTGGTGGTGGTGCTCTCTTGATATTTATACAGGGAAGTAACGCCAATTAGATACGACTAAGATATAAGGCTTGCCATTCCCGGCGAGCCTTTTTTTATGCAGTAAATTATTGATGCTGTGGTATAGTAGGTAAATAGATGAAATGAAAGTAAACAGTAAGTCGGTCAGACTTGAGGCAGACCTGATCACACCAGTTGGACTCTTCTTAAAAATAAGAGAGAAGCATGAAGTGACATTACTCATGGAAAGTTCTGCCTATGGGTCGCGTCAAGATCACTTGTCATTTATCTGTTTCGACTCGATAGCTAAGTTGGAAGTGGATCGGGGCATATTGAAGACCGACCATGCAGAAAAAGAGACATTTAACATTGTGGAAGAGATAAGGGTATTCATGGACGAGATAGAACTTGACGGAGATGAATATAGTCATCGCTATAATGGAATTTTCGGTTACTCTACATTTGATTCTGTGCAGTATTTTGAGGATATATCATTTGATCAAGAGAAAGACCAGCACCTGACGCCTCACTTGAGGTATGATTTCTTTAGATTTATCTACATTTTTGATCATTATCATCACGAGCTGCACCTCATTGAAAATAGACCAGATAGTAGTAATTCTAAAATGGATGAAGCTCTGGCTTTGGCAAATGACAGAGACTACCTCACCTCACACTTCCGCATGGTCGGAGAAGAAACATCGCGCTTGACGAATCATGACTATATGAAAATGGTCACTAAAGCCAAGGCTCACTGCAAGAGAGGTGATGTATTTCAACTAGTTTTATCCAGAAGATATAAGCAAGCATTTGAGGGTGATGAATTTAATGTGTATCGAGCCCTACGCGCCATCAATCCTAGTCCGTATCTATACTTCTATGATTATGGTGACTACAAGATCTTTGGCTCCTCTCCAGAGGCACAAATCAAGGTGACAGCTGGCACAGCCGAAATTCACCCTATCGCTGGCACCTACAGACGCACCGGTGATATGAAACAAGATAAAGTCATCGCCAAACAACTGGAAGAGGACCCGAAAGAAGTCGCAGAGCACGTTATGCTTGTGGATCTGGCGAGAAATGATCTAAGTATCAGCACAGATCAGGTGCACGTAGAATCATTTAAAGAAGCTCAATATTTCAGTCACGTGATACACCTTACTTCAGTGGTCAAAGGCCAGCTGACCGAAGCTGCTACTACTTTCCAAGTGTTCGCTGATACATTTCCTGCAGGGACTTTATCGGGTGCGCCTAAGTATAAGGCAATGGAACTGATAAGTAAATACGAACCCCACTCAAGAAGCTTTTATGGCGGAGGTATTGGAGTTATCAATTTCAATGGCGATCTAAATCACGCCATCATCATCCGCTCTTTTCTCAGCTTGAATAATACCCTACACTACCAGGCCGGCGCAGGTCTCGTGATCAAGTCAGATGAAAAATCAGAGATGGAGGAGGTCAATAATAAATTAGCTGCATTGAAAAAAGCGCTGCACAAAGCCGAAGAGCTCTACTCTAACAAAACGAATTAAGATGTCCCAGAAAATATTGGTAATTGATAATTATGACTCTTTCACTTACAATCTGGTGCACTTGATCAAGGAGCTCACGGATGCACAGGTGGACGTATTTAGGAATGATCAAATCAAAATTGATTCGGTGAATGTCTATAATACCATCATTCTCTCTCCTGGTCCAGGCATTCCAGATGAAGCTGGATTACTTAAGGAGATCATCAAATCATATGCGCCTACCAAGAAGATTCTTGGCGTGTGTTTAGGCCAGCAAGCCATTGGAGAAGTCTTTGGCAGTCAGCTAAAAAATCTTGAAGAAGTTTTTCACGGTATAGAAACAACGATGATCCTAACAGATATACCCTCACCTATTTTTGCAGGGCTACCTCCCAAGTTTCAGGGGGGCAGGTACCACTCGTGGGTGATAGATAAGAACACGCTCAGCGCAGACCTATTAGTGACCTGCACTGATGAATACGATGAAGTTATGGGTATCAAGCATAAGGAGTATCCGGTATACGGTATGCAATTTCATCCAGAATCAGTATTGACGCCAATGGGTAAAACTATGATGTCTAATTTTCTATTTAAATGTTAGATCGATACCATGCATATACTAGATAAAATAGTCGCACATAAGCGAAAGGAGGTGGCTACTCTAAAACAAAAAGTGCCTACAGCTATATTAGAGACATCAGCCAGCTTCTCTAAGGCTGGTCACTCCTTAGCCAAGAAGATAAAAGAGTCAGAAGTAGGTATTATCTCAGAGTTCAAAAGAAGGTCCCCTTCCAAACCTAAAATTAATCTTGAAGCGAAGGTCAGTGAAATAGTAACTCACTATACGCAGGCAGGTGTCAGTGGAATATCTATCTTGACTGATTCACACTTTTTCGGTGGTAGCTCGGAAGATCTAAAAGATGCGAGAAGAATTGTACAGACACCACTATTAAGAAAAGATTTTGTAATTGATGAATACCAGATCATAGAAGCAAAATCGATTGGCGCTGATGCAGTACTATTGATCACCGAAATACTGACAGTTGAAGAAGTAAAGGCTTTTGCTAAACTTGCTAAGTCCTTGGGACTTGATACTCTATTAGAAGTGCATACAGAAGCACAGCTTGACAAATTCACTCTGGATATAGATATCGTAGGTGTGAATAATCGGGATTTAAAAGCATTCACCGTGGACCCAGAGCACAGCGCAAGGATTTATGATAAGCTACCCCAGGAGGTAGTAAAGATATCGGAGAGTGGCATCCACCACCCTGATACCATTAATATGCTTCAGCACATTGGGTACGACGGGTTTCTGATCGGAGAGCGATTCATGAAGACGATGGACCCAGGAAGAGCCTGTCAAGAATTCATCCAATCAATTCTGAGTCGAGCATGATACTAAAAGTATGTGGTCTGCGCGACAAGAAGAACATCGAGGACATCTGTTCTCTAGAGATCCACATGGTGGGCCTAAATTTTTATAAGCCGTCGAGTAGGTATGTTCATACCTTTGATGGAAGTACGATAAGCCAAATTCCTGAATCTATTCAAAAAGTAGGTGTTTTTGTCAAAGAGGAATTAGATATTCTGCAAAAGAAAGTTGAATTATTTGGCTTAGATTATGTTCAATTGCATGGCGACGAATCAGAAAGCTACTGTGAGTCTGCGAGTCGCTTAGCTAAGGTCATTAAGGTATGTAGAATCGATCAGAATTTTGAGTTTTCAGAAATAAGCACTTACGGTCAGTCAGTTGAGTACTTTTTGTTTGATACAAAAACTAAACACTATGGAGGCAGTGGAAAACAATTTAGCTGGTCGATTCTTGATAATTATCAGGGTTCTACACCTTTTCTATTGAGCGGTGGGATCGGTCCAAACGACTATGACTCCATTAATCAACTTAATCATAAAGCTTTTGCGGGGATAGATATAAATAGCCAATTTGAAACAGCCCCAGCTATAAAAAGTCAGTCACAAATAAAGAGATTTATCCAGAAATTAAAACCAATCAATCGTGAAATATCAAGTTAATTCCGAAGGATTTTATGGCCAATTTGGTGGGTCGTTTATTCCAGAAATGCTTCACTCTAATATATCAACACTCAGCGAGAGCTATCGGCGGATTATAGACCAACCAGCTTTTCAAGAAAAATTTCAATCCCTGCTGAAAGATTATGTGGGCCGCCCCTCACCACTCTATCATGCTGAGAGACTATCTGAGCAGTATGGTACTAACATCTATCTGAAGCGTGAGGATCTTAATCACACTGGCGCCCACAAGATCAATAATACGATAGGTCAAATACTGCTCGCAAAAGAACTGGGAAAAACGAGAATCATAGCAGAGACAGGAGCTGGTCAGCATGGTGTTGCTACAGCGACAGTGTGTGCACTCATGGGCTTAGAGTGCATCGTCTACATGGGAGAGACCGACATCCATAGGCAAGCACCCAATGTAGCACGCATGAAGATGCTCGGAGCCCACGTGGAGCCAGCACTAAGCGGCAGTAAGACACTGAAGGACGCAACTAATGAGGCAATCAGAGATTGGATCAATAACCCTGTCGATACGCACTACATCATAGGATCTGTGGTTGGACCTCACCCCTACCCTGACTTAGTCGCCACCTTTCAGTCAGTCATCAGCGAAGAGATGAAATGGCAACTCAAGGACAAAACGGGTAATGAAAATCCCGATTATATCGTCGCCTGCGTTGGAGGAGGAAGTAACGCTGCTGGAGCATTCTATCACTATTTAGAAAATGAAGATGTAAAACTTGTATTAGTAGAGGCTGCAGGTAAGGGGATTGACACAGGTCATAGTGCTGCCACAAGCGTGTTAGGCAGTATGGGGATTATCCATGGCAGTAGAACCCTTCTTATGCAGACTGAAGATGGTCAGATCGTAGAACCATATTCTATTTCAGCTGGACTTGATTATCCAGGTATAGGTCCTCTGCATGCTCATCTGATCGATTCTGGCAGGGCCTTAGTCTTCAGTGCTACGGATGATGAAGCAATCAAAGCTGCATTTCATCTCACGAGAGTCGAGGGGATTATTCCAGCACTTGAGACGGCTCATGCCTTCTCCATCTTAGATCAGATAGGTGCACAGCCAGATGAATCCGTAGTAGTATGTTTATCAGGTCGAGGCGATAAAGATTTAGCCACGTATATTGAATATCTGGATCAGCAAAAAGGAAATCGAGCTACAGCAGATTAATTAATGTCATTTTTATGTCATGAATTCAATTGATGCTTTGATTGTCCTGAGTGAAATACCTATCGTATTGGTATCAAATGAAGATTAATGGATATTCAATCAGTACTATAGCTATATGATTAATGCACTAATGAGCGAAATATGCATCAAATAATATTCTTCTAACGTAGATCCGATGCGGAGGGAGCCTGAGAATCTTTTTAATATGATTTATCTAACGTTTTGCAAATTTCGATGGACATATGAAAAGAAACATCGATACAGTTTGCCAGACTCGACATACGCTAAATTAACTTATTGATCTTCTCATATCATCCAAGATTGATTATGAAAGTCAGTATTTTCACTATGAGATTAATGAGATTTCAAAAAATTATATTGCCATGACAAATAGACTAACAAAATTATTTGATCATAAAAAGAGAGGTATTCTCAACGTATATTTCACAGCTGGACATCCTACAATAGACAGTATTTCTACTATCATTAATTCTTTAAGCGACCATGGTGCTGATATCATAGAGATAGGCATGCCCTACTCTGACCCGATGGCTGATGGACCCACTATCCAAGATAGCAGTATGATAGCTCTGAAGAATGGCATGAACTTAAGCCATCTGTTTGAACAAATAGCTATCGCCAGAAAAACTACGCAGCTACCGCTCATTCTCATGGGCTACTATAATCAATTAATCCAATACGGAATCGAGTCCTTTGTACAAAAGTCAGCTGAAGTCGGAGTCGATGGTTTCATCATTCCTGATCTGCCAATGGCGATCTTTGAGCGTGATCATCAGCAATTATTCGAAGATCATAATATCTCTCTCTCATTTCTCATCACCCCTCAGACATCTGAAGAGAGAATCAGGAAAGCGGATGAACTTAGCAGCGGCTTCATCTATATGGTGTCACAGTCCAGCATAACTGGTAGCACAGGAGATATTAATCAAGATCAGATAGTTTATTTTGATCGTGTAAATGCGATGAATCTAAAGAATCCCAGGCTTATTGGATTTGGCATCCATGATAAAGAGACTAAGGATATGGCTTTTCGCAATTCGAATGGCGCTATTGTTGGCAGTGCCTTTATTAGAGCGATCGGTTCAGAAAATGGCACTTTAGAAGAAAGAATAGGAAACTTCTTTCAGGGAATTAATTGATGTCATAGATATCCTTAGACTACTACCTGAATCCTTTACGTGTTTTTAATTAGTGGAAGTAATAGTTTCTACAAAAGAGTCGAAATCTACCTGGTAGATTTACCAGATATACAATAAAACTTCAACTAAACTTTAGACGTGTGATTTAATTCGTTTTTGACATTAGAGATTAATGACTGAACATAAGTCTTTCTCCAGCACCTAAATCATGAACATTATGACCATCAAAAACAACCTGTCCATTCACTAAGGTCTTTTCGATACTGCATGGAAAAGTAGTACCTTCTAAAGGAGACCATCCGCATTTAAACAGAATATTCTCCCGACTTATAGTATAAGCTTTATCAGGATTAACAATAGCTATGTCAGCATAGTAGCCCTCCCGCAAATACCCTCGCTCAGCTACTCTAAAACAGTCCGCAGGAGCATGGCACATCTTCTCTACCACACGCTCCAGAGATATCTTACCCTTCTTCCAAAAGTCTAACATAATCTGTAGGCTGTGCTGTACTAAGGGCAGACCTGATGGACAACTCATATATGGATTGGCTTTCTCCTCCATTGTATGAGGTGCATGATCAGTGGCTATGATGTCAAAGTGATTATCCAGTAGCGCCGCAAATAAGGCTGCCTGATCATCCTTGTACTTTATCGCTGGATTGCATTTAATTTTATTTCCAAGGGTCTCATACTGATCTGCATTAAAGTAAAGATGATGTACACATACCTCAGCTGTAATCCTTTTATCTCGCAGTGGCGTGACATGATCAAACAGAGAAATTTCTTCTTTAGTTGATATGTGAAGGATGTGTAGTCGGGTATTGTGTTTTTTAGCCAGCTCTACCGCCATAGAAGAAGATAGGTAGCAGCCTTGCGCGTTTCTGATCACAGGATGGACTCGTGGATGAAGGTCTTCTCCTTCATACTTAGCCATGTTAGCTCTGATAGTAGCCTCGTCTTCGCAGTGAGTAGCGATTAGCATCTCTACATTGGAAAATAGCCCCTCCAACGTTTTAGCATTATCGACCAGCATATTGCCCGTACTGCTACCCATAAAGATCTTTACGCCACAGACTTGTTTAGCATCAGTCTTTAGGACTTCATCCAGATTATCATTAGTAGCCCCCATGAAAAAAGAATAATTGGTATATGCCGTCTTACGTCCAATTTCATATTTTTCTTCTAATCTCTCTTGGGTGGTTGCGCTTGGCTTAGTATTAGGCATCTCCATAAAAGAGGTAGTGCCACCGGCTGCAGCTGCCTTGGATTCAGTGGCAATGCAAGCCTTATGAGTTAGCCCTGGCTCTCTAAAGTGCACTTGATCATCTATGACTCCTGGCATCACAATGTGCCCATGCGCTACGATCTCCTCAGCCTCCTTAGCATCAATCACACCTCCAATCTTTTCAATTCTACCATTTCGTATGAGTAGGTCTCCCTCAATGATCTGGCCTTCGTTAACGATCTGCCCGTCTTTAATGATCAACTGGTTCATATGTATACTATTTAGAGCTGCTTAATTTAAAGATTATTGATAGCTGACGAAGTGCACTTGACTCTTAATTGATGTCTTCACGGTCGCTTCATATTAAGAGATAAAGATAATTAACTCATCTGATTTAGTACTTTTGTGATAAGATTATGAAAGGAATGCTTAATCAGAAAATAGGTATTTTAGGAGGAGGACAGTTGGGCAAAATGCTATACCAAGCAGCTACACCTCTTAACTTGGACATACACTTTATGGACCAGAGTGTTGAATTTCCCGTGGGCCGCATCTGCCCTCATTTCACAGTTGGCGACTTTAAGAATTATGAAGACGTCATCCGCTTCGGAGCAGATAAAGACGTCATCAGCATTGAGATAGAAGCCATTAATGCAGAGGCACTCGCCGACTTAGAAACACAAGGCAAGCACATATACCCTCAACCACACATTATTAAGACCATTCAAGATAAAGGCCTACAAAAAGATTTTTTTACAAGTAATAGCTTTAAGACTTCTGCCTATAGTCTTGTACCTGATTCCACATCAATCAAAAATAAAATAGCAGCTAAGCAGATAAACTATCCCTTTGTACAAAAACTAAGAAAAGATGGATATGATGGCAAAGGTGTTCAGATCATCAGCACTGAATCAGACCAGCAGCATCTCTTCGATGCCCCATCAGTCATAGAGGATTTAATAGATCTCAAAGCAGAAATAGCCGTCATAGTAGCTCGCTCCTCCTCAGGGGAATTTGCGATATACGATCCCGTAGACATGGTATTTGATCATAAAGCCAATCTTTTAGATTATCAGCTAGCTCCAGCAAGTCTCTCAGATGAAAAAATAAAGGAAGCTAAATTTTTAGCCAAAGCAGTAAGTCAGCAGCTTGGCATAGTCGGACTATTAGCTGTAGAAATGTTTATAGATCATCAAGATCAGCTATGGATAAATGAACTTGCTCCGCGCCCACATAACAGTGGTCACCACACGATAGAAGCCTGTGTGACCTCACAATATGAACAGCACCTGCGCTGCATACTCGGACTCCCCTTAGGATCTACAGCACTGACGTCTCAGAGTCTGCTTATGAATCTTTTAGGTGCCGATCATCATGTCGGTCCTGCTCATTACGAGTCTTTAGATAACTGCATGGCATTAGAGGGAGTGCACATACATCTTTATGGGAAAGAGCAGACTAAGCCATACCGGAAGATGGGACACGTCAATATTGTAGATCCTGATCTTGCTTCGGCTAAATATAAATATCAATACATAAAGAAACATTTAAAAATTGTCAGTCATGGATAATCCAATCGTCAGCATTATTATGGGGTCTGACTCAGATCTGCCTGTTATGAAAGCAGCTAAAGAAATCCTTGACGAGTTCAGAATACCCACTGAAGTAACTGTGGTCTCAGCACACCGCACACCTGAACGATTAGTGAGCTACGCGATGGCTGCGGCAGATAGAGGCATACGAGTCATCATCGCTGGTGCGGGCGGTGCGGCACACTTGCCGGGTATGGTGGCATCTATCACCGCACTCCCTGTCATAGGTGTACCAATTAAATCATCTAATTCTATAGACGGGTGGGATTCTATCCTCTCCATCCTACAGATGCCTAACGGCATACCCGTGGCAACTGTCGCTCTTAACGGAGCAAAGAATGCTGGCATCTTAGCTGCGACCATATTAGGTGCCGGGGATGATAAAATTAGAGCTACGATTACAGCATTTAAGTCAAATCTGAAAGAAGCCGTATTAGAAAAAGCCAAGAAAGTTGAAGACCAATACAAGTAATCAGACAGCATGATAAATCCGGCAAATAAAATTCAGATTAATGGCCACGAGCATGTAGCCTACGAGCAAGAATATTTGTACTCTGAGGAAGACATGGAGGTCCGCAGCGCCGAATATTATCGATGGCTAGATACACGCAGATCAATTAGAATGATGTCAGATAAGCCTGTTCCTAAAAATGTTATAGAGAACATCATTAAGGCAGCATCAACTGCTCCGTCAGGAGCTCATAAGCAGCCATGGACATTCTGCGCCATATCTGATCCAAAGCTGAAGGCTGAGATTCGAGTTGCCGCAGAAGTGGAAGAGAAGAAGAGCTATGAAAGCCGCATGAGCCAACGATGGAAAGAAGATCTCGCTCCCATGGCAACAGATATGCATAAGCCATTTTTAGAAACTGCACCTTGGCTCATTATCGTATTTAAGAAAATCTTTGATATTGATGCTGATGGCAACAAACAAAACAATTATTATGTCAATGAATCCGTGGGAATCGCTTGTGGTATGCTCATCTCGGCTATCCATAACGCAGGACTAGTCACTCTAACCCATACGCCTAGCCCTATGAACTTTATTGCAAAGCTCCTGAAGCGACCAAAAAATGAAAGACCTTTTATTTTGCTACCCATCGGATTCGCGGCTAAGGAAGTATTTGTGCCACATTTAGAAAGAAAACCACTCAATGAAGTCAGTAAATTCTTTGAGTAATCGCATTACACTATAAGCTTATACTGACATTCATCAGCAACACGCTCACTCTCTTCATCTTATAGCTTAACTTTCATTGATTAGGAAAAAAAAGGCGCACCTCTGCTATGGAGAAACACCGATAAAAGGTCGCTAAATCATCTATGTATAAGGGTTTAACAATGTATCTGAAGGAGTTCAGCTTGTTCGAATTTATGTGCTTGTTACCTATAAAACGCATGAGCTGAGTGAAGTGATCACCTCTGATATTCGCACCCTGTAGAATATATTGGGACCAAGCAATATCTATAAAGGCCCTCCCAGTTGAGGGAGAGCCTTTCTAATTTTTAGGATTTAATAGTGAGGAGAATTAATTAATCCTCAACAACTTAAATTCAACTCTTCTATTTAACTGTCTACCTCTCACTGAACCATTATCTGCTATTGGTCTGGTCTCCCCAAATCCAACGTACTCCAATCTTTCAGGAGGCACCCCTGCATTGATCATGTATTCGTAGCAAGCCTTTGCTCTATCAGTCGATAGTCTTAGGTTTCTGGCAGCTCCGCCAGTGCTATCAGTATGACCACTGATTATAACTCTATATTCTGGATATCTTTGGATCAGATCTCCGATTTGATTTAGATATTGCAGGGACTCTCTTGTTAAAATATCCCTCGACGTCTCAAATTGGATAGCTCTCATCGCTATATCAAGAAGGTCTCTTTCTTCTTGAGTGATGAATACGCCAGTCGTAGGAGCTGGTGTAGAAGGAGCTGGCTGAGTTACCACAGGCGGTGCAGTCGTCGTCCGTGGACACCCATTGTTATCTATAGTACCTCTGATGTCAGGACAATTGTCTCTACTATCATCTACTCCATCTCCGTCAGTATCAGGACATCCGTTGTAAGCAGCAGGTCCGAACTGATTAGGACATCGATCATCCTGGTCTAATATACCGTCATTATCGCTATCCAACGTTTCAGGGCAGCCATCATTAGCTACCGTACCTGGTGTACGTGGACACTTATCATCTAAGTCTGACACGCCATCACCATCACCATCAGGACAACCTGCTGTGGTCACAGATCCTCTTTGATCTGGACATCTATCTTGATTATCGTTCACTCCGTCACCATCTCTATCCCCTGGTGGATCAGTACCCGTAGGACAACCTCTATTACTTACGGGACCAGCCTGATCAGGACAATCATCGATTGCATTTCTTATTCCATCGCCATCATTATCATCTTCATTAGCAGGACATCCATTATTAGCTATTGTCCCAGCCATGTTTGGACACTCATCTTCGTTGTCACTGACACCGTCACCGTCACTATCTGGACAGCCTCTTGATTCTACAGGACCAGCAGTCTGCGGACATTTGTCTTCATAGTCAGCTATACCGTCTGCATCACTATCCGGACATCCGTTAAGTTCCTTCGGCCCAGGGTCCTGAGGACAGAGATCTATATCATCCGTGAGTCCATCACCATCACTATCATTGTCATCCATTTCCTTTTCTTCTTCTTTTATTTCTTTCATCGGCTTCTTACCTAAGAGATATATAAAGCCTAATCCGTGGTGGAGATTATCTCTGTCATCCGCCAGTGACTTTCTATATTCTGATTGCCAATTTATAGAGGCTCTAGGATTAACATTTATTTTAATACCCAACCCGACAGGAATCTGGGCATTGATATCGCCCTGAGTTTCAGTAGAACCTCCAATTCCAGCAAGGATATAGGGTGATATTTTTTTATTGGTTCCTAAAAATTCGTAGTTGACCTTAGCGTCCAAATTAATGATTGACTTATGGAGATGCTCAATGTTCTCATGGCTCTGCACGACGCCTACTTTTAAGGGTACATTCAGGCTGAGACCCCTACCTAAGTATCTATGAAAACCTACTTCAAACCCAGGGTGATAAGCGGTGAAATCACCGAAATCTCCACCATTGAATGTTTGGTAGTCTAATGCCAGAGCTTTGAATGATAGACCGCTCTTAAATGACTGATTTTGAGCCTGTATACCCGTGACTCCGAGAGTCATGATAAGAAGAACTAATAGCAGGCTTTTTTTCATAGATGAAATCATTTTAAAATCTGGTTTTCGTTAGCGTTTGTTCCGATTTACTCCCATGAAATTAACACTTTATTATCTAAAAGCTTTACTTCACATGGTATTCTAAATAGGTCAATACGTATCAGGTTGATAATGTGATCGTTAGATTTTTGATTCGTGTTCAGGATAACCTCAAATATACAAATAGCACTTTAAGGCAACCTACAGGGTCTCAAAAAATCCGCTTTTGGTGTTTTTCTTGACATTATCCCAGGTAAAGTACCGTCCATTCATACTGATATAGACGCCAGGAGGCAGACTCTGTGCAAAGGCGATGGAGCTGCCCAGATTAAAAAATCCATCGGAAGATGAACCAAATGCGTATGGAATCATAGCTCCTGTTAGAATGATGGTTTCATCAGATAGCTCGCCTTTGGCTAAGTATTTTGCTGTGGTAGCCATCGTATCCGTTCCGTGTGTTATGATAAATTGCTTAGCTTCCGACTGCTGACATTCATTAAGGATGAGCTGTCTGTCTTGATCAGTCATCTCCAAGCTATCTACCATCATCAGCGTCCTAACATTAATATCTAGAGTGCATCTACCTCTCTTAAACATGTCCTGCAGGTGACTGTCCTTAAAATATAGCTTGCCTGTGATATAATTATAATCCTTATCGAAGGTCCCACCCGTAACGAATACTTGAATCATACTTATTTATTTTCGGGCGTAATGATAAAAATACGTATCAAATTGTACTACTTTTGATAAGCTTAATTACGAACATAATGACAATAGATAATTCGCATTTTCTCTCCGATCAAATTAAATCATTGGGAGAGTCTGCCACGCTAAAAATGTCAGCTTTAGCCAGAGAGTTAGGAGCTCAAGGTAAGGACGTGATCTCACTGAGTATAGGTCAGCCAGATTTTGATACGCCAGAGCATATTAAAGACGCTGCTAAGGAGGCACTGGATAAAGGTATCACTGGGTACACGCCCGTCCCAGGTCTTGTCAAATATCGACAGGCCATCATTAATAAGCTGAAGCGCGAAAATGGCTTAGATTATAATATGAAGCAGATCGTCGTATCCAATGGCGCTAAGCAAAGCATAGCTAACATCTGTCTTGCTCTTCTGAATTCTACTGATGAAGTGATCATTTTTACTCCTTATTGGGTCTCCTACATTGAGATTGTCAAGTTCGCAGGCGGCATACCAGTCACCTTGAAAGCCCCTATAGAGAATGATTTTAAAGTATCAGCTGCTCAGCTTGAAGGGGCCATCACCAACAATACTAAACTTATCATATTTTCCTCTCCGTGTAATCCTACGGGATCTGTGTATACCAAAACAGAATTAGAAGCCATCGCTGGAGTGTTGAGAGATCATAAAGATATATTCGTGGTGTCTGATGAAATATATGAGCATATTAACTTCGGTGACCCTCACACCTCTTTTGCCTCTCTGGATGGCATGTACGACCGCACCATTACCGTGAACGGGATGTCTAAGGGCTTTGCTATGACTGGTTGGAGGTTAGGTTATATGGCTGCAGCCGAGTGGATATCATCGGCATGTGCGAAAATTCAAGGCCAATTTACCTCAGGTGCCAGCTCCTTTGGTCAATATGCAGCTGCTGTAGCCCTTGATTCTGACTTAGGTCCATCCAGAGCTATGGCAGCAGAATTCGAAAAGCGTAAGCATGTGATGATAGAGTTGCTAAGTGCTATTCCAGGATTCAAGGTGAATGATCCACAAGGTGCTTTTTACATATTCCCCAATGTAAGTCACTATTTTGGTAAAACTAATGGATCAGATACCATCGTTGACGCTGATAGCTTTGCAATGGAAGTTTTAAATAACGCTCACGTAGCTTTAGTCTCAGGCAGTGCATTTGGCAATGATAATTGCGTTAGATTATCATACGCAGCTAGTGAAGACACACTGAGAGAAGCTGTGAAACGAATAAAAGAATTCTTGGCTGATTTTGCTTAGAGTGTACTACACCTTGAAATCGGGTAAATAGAATAAGCGATCTCATGATAGCTTAGTTTTGCGAAATGGCTTTGGCTTTGCGGCATATCGATCGAAGAGAGACTGATCAAATGGGCCCTCATCATTATACATGCCATATGCGGCTCTTTGACGATACAACTCATAAAGTGTCACGGCGCAAGCGACACTGATATTAAGGGATTTTACCATACCCACCTGAGGTATGAATACATTACCGTCCAGTTCCTGGTAAAGTGCCGGGGTGATGCCCTCTTTTTCATTACCAAAAACGAGACCAAGCGACTCGCACATATCTGTCTCATATATAGAGACGGCAGCTGCGTTTAGGTGTGTCCCATAAAGTTTTTCCACTCTATCTCTGGCAGCTGCTACGCATTCTTTTACGGAATCAAACAATGTGGTCTTCACCCATTTATACGCACCAGACGAGCTCTTGCCCCGTAGTGCTATGTCTAGCGTATCTTGAGAAAGAGCGTCAGCGGTATAGATAACAAACACCTCGGTTATGCCTACTGAATCACAGCTTCTCAGTACTGCCCCGATGTTATGCGGATCGTGTACATTTTCTAAGATGAGCAGTACATCTGCTTGCCGATGCTTTACGACTTCACGGAGGCGCTTTTCTCTTCGTCGCGTGATGCCATCTCGGATCTCCTCAGCCTCAGTCTCTTCGTTCGAATGTGGTGTCCGTGAACTCAATGATATCTAAGTGTTTATTGACAAAATAATCTAACTCTGTCATGCGGTCATCTATCATCTGATCAGTTTTGCCCTGATTTACCAAAGGCTTTATATCAAATGATGACTGGAGGTAGCGGCGTGACCCCTCTAAAAAGAACTGAAAATTGCGGCCATACTCTTCTAACGATTCACCGACAAATTTCATAACATCGTATCCTTGGTACGCATCGTCGGAAGGAATGGCTCCATACCGATTAAAATAATTGCGCTCGAACTGCAGCACTTCAGGCTCTGACTTGTCCACAAATTTTGATCGACAGATCTTCATAGAAAGATTTCGATACATATTAAACTCTATTTTATCCGATTCGTAAGCCATAGGCATGGTGTATACATGCACGGGCTCTAAGCCTTTCTCACCATTCATCCTACGTAGAGAGTTATAAACAAAGGATTCGTCGGCTGAACTGTAGTATGGCAGGATGATCGCCTTTCTGCCGGTCTCCCAGAATAGACTATCGTACGCGATATCAGCATACTGCAGAGAGTCAGTATTCAGGGTGAAGACATTTAGGTCAGCAGCATAATCGTTCTCCTCTATTTCTCTATGCATCCTTTGAAGATTCTGGATACGACTTTCATCAGCACGCTGTCTTCTTGGATCTGCGCTTTGAGCTCTCCCAAGAAGGACTATTTCATCATTACTGAAGTTAGCTTTTGCGTGTGTTAGCATCTTTCGATAATAATCATCTAAATTTGGTCTTAGTTGGATAAAATAAGGATTTTCCTCTGTGATTGATTTGCTGGCATACCAGGGGGAGACGACCGTGACTTCATTCTCCTTTCCATACTTGGCTACTTCCTTGAGCCCTTCTTTATTTCTACTGCTACCATAAGGACCTATGATAGCATCGACGTTTCTAAACACATCAGTGCTAAGATCACTCACGACTTTATCTATGCTTCTTTGTGAATCATAAACATCCACCCTAAGATTCACACCCTCGCGCTCTAAGTCATCCATAGCCATCACTGCACCAGCGTAGAAGCTGATGAATCGATTTGCCGCACTATATTCGTTGATGAGTAGTGATTGGATATCTGGTCTGTCAGATTCAAGGGGAACAAACATGGCAACTCGATAGCTATCTCTCTTATCCATCATCAAATCTGCCTCCTCGTTTTTAATTGGTGGCATCTCTGTTTCACTCACCAATTCCCATTCGACTGTATCGATGATCATAGGGGTCTCCTCCTTCTCTTTCTGGACTTTAACTTTACTTGTGGTAGTAGGTCTATATACTGCTTTAGCAGAGCTGCATGAAAGGATAGTAAATAATGCTACCATCAAAAGCATTGCTGTAGTAGTTTTATTCCCACTCAATAGTAGCTGGTGGCTTGGTGCTGATATCATAGACGACTCTATTGATTCCTTTGACATGATTAATTATTTCTGTAGAGACGGTCTCTAAAAATTCATGAGGCAGTTTACTCCAGTCTGCTGTCATACCATCCACTGAGTTCACACATCTCAACGCAATCGTGTATTCATAAGTTCGCTCATCTCCCATTACCCCTACAGATTGCACAGGTAGCAGAATAGCTCCAGCTTGCCATACTTGATCATATAATCCTTTTTCCTTGAGGAGATTGATATAGATGGCATCCGCCTCTTGGCATAGTTTAATTTTATCTCTTGATATTGGACCTAACACTCTGATAGAAAGTCCAGGGCCTGGAAATGGATGTCTGCCAATAATATGTTCTGCAATATTCATGGCTCTTCCCATAACTCTGACTTCATCTTTAAACAGATTTCTCAGAGGTTCTGTGATTTTTAAATTAAGCATATCTGGCAGTCCTCCTACATTGTGGTGGGACTTAATAGTAGCCGAAGGACCGTGAACTGACACACTCTCTATGACATCTGGATATATCGTACCCTGACCCAGCCACTTGATGTCGTCTAATTTATTGGCTTCTCGTTCGAATACCTCTATAAATACTCTACCGATAATCTTTCTCTTTTCCTCAGGATCTGAAACGCCATTGAGCTCATCAATGAAGCTGTCAGCGGCATCAACACCTATGATATTGAGACCCATGCCTTGGTAGCTATCTAGTACCTCCTGGTATTCATCCTTTCGGAGCAGACCATTATCTACGAAGATGCAGGTCAACTGCTGACCGATGGCTCTGTGTATTAACATAGCTGCTACGGTAGAATCAACACCTCCTGAGAGGCCCATCACGACATTCTCATCTTTAATCTCAGACTTCAGCCGGCTGATGGTGGTGTCAATAAAGTTATCAGGAGTCCAGTCTTGAACGCAGCCCGAAATGTCTACCAAAAAATTTTTCAATAGAGTTTTACCCTCTAAGCTATGGCTCACTTCTGGATGAAACTGGATACAATATACAGGATGCTGGTATTGTCCTGCGATAGATCTGAATGCTGCTATAGGGATGGTGTCTGTCTCCCCTATGATCTCAAATGCAGCTGGCACATCACAGATGGTGTCTCCGTGGGACATCCAAATCTGTGACTTTTGGCTTATATTTTTAAAAAATTTGTCTTCTGGATCTCTAAGCTTTAGCTCCGCTTTACCGTACTCCCGCTTGTCAGAACTTTCTACTCTGCCACCTAAGGATGAAGAAATATACTGAGCACCATAACATACCCCAAGCACTGGATAGTTCCCGATAACTAAGTCCAAATCAAATTGGAGTGCATTATGATCATTGACAGAATAAGGGCTTCCTGAAAGGATTACAGCCGTCGTATGTTCATTGAATAAAGGTGGATTAGTGCATGGATGTATCTCGCAATAGATCTGAAGTTCTCTCACCCTCCTTGCAATCAGCTGAGTGTATTGCGAACCAAAATCTATGATATGAACTGTCTTGATCATAGAGGTAAATATATCAATTCTATTATCTATTCGATGAGGCCTCTACCCTCTTTATTTATCTTACCAGCTTCATCAAGTTCTTTCATGAGCCTGTCCAAGATGCCATTGATAAAATCCTTACTCTTGGGTGTACTGTAGAGTTTTGAAACTTCTACGTATTCATTGAGCGTGACCTTTGTCGGTATCGTCTCACATCTCATGAATTCGATCAGCGCCATTTTAATTAGAATCATATCGATGACAGCTAATCTCTCATGATCCCAATTTTTCAGTGCTGGTTTAATCATGGTTAGAAGAGCTTCGTCCTGCTTACTGGAATATTGCAGGAGCTCTATACCAAACTCCTTAGTGGTTTCAGCATCCGGATAGTGATTCATATAGAAATCATCCTCTTTCTGTGGTAATGACTTCAGAACTTTTTTGATCGTTCCTATAACCACAGACTTATCATCTAACCAGTTAGTGAAGTTGTCGTCCATAGCCTCGATAAAAATCTCATGCTTTCTGCAGTGACGATATAGTTCTAATAAAATTTCTAAATGATCCTCATTGGTAGTCGCCTTGCCTAAATACTCATTATAGGCTTCACCCTCGAGAAATTGCTGGTATATTTTTTTAGAGTAATCACGGTTTACTTTTTCGTGAAAGCCAAGCTGCTTGAATTTGTCACTCAGCTTTTTGTTCACCACGAGTGATTGGATGAGATCGTTATTGTATAGCTTTGGTGTGAAGGTCTTGTCTTGATCAGAAGGTAGGTGCTTTGACTTTCGCTTCTTGGCATCCGTCTTGGCCTCTGCTGTGATCTGGATGAGATTGTACAGATTAAACAGAAATAGCTGGAAAGTCTCCTCGATAGAGTCCCAGTATCTTTTCTTCGCCCCTTTGATTTCAAACTCTGCGTCTCTGTTCAAAGAGTAGAGCACTTGCATGACTTTTATGCGTATCCCCCTTCTGCTTAACATGCCTTTTTAGATTATTCAAGTTAGATTGTAAAGAACGCTAATGTTACGGTAGAATTACAATCATATCTCTAGTTTTATATAATTTTTTATTTGAGGTATTCATCTTTCACTGATTCGAAGGAAGGCAGCTTAGCTTCATGCCATTTGGCGAGTATTCTACCATTTTTCCACAGGACTATTCCAGGATTGGATCTGACAATTGTCTTGAGCAATATATCATCAGCAGTGTAAAACTCAAAACCAAGACCAAGCTCATCACTAAAATCGACTAACTGATCTTTCATCGCTCCCCCAGCTACTCCATAGACTTTCACGCCACTTTGCATAGCCGCATCAGTGAATGGCTTAATCACGTCGCGGTACTTATCAGCGAAGTCACTATCCCATGAGTAATCTGTCAGAGTCACAGATTTCTCAACTATCGTGTCAATGGTCATAATTTCAGGATCACGTGTTAGACTTGTGATTGTGTCATATCGTAAGATCACAGTATCCATATATGTTGAGGTCTTCGATTCATAACCATCACTCTTCATCTTATGGCTTACAATCATGATTGAGGCGCCAGGATCGCTTAGCAGTTCGTCCGTCATATCATTCCCGTCAGCATCAGAGATTTCGTAGTCACTGATTTTAGTAGCCTCAATGCTTGGAGCAGACTTAATCTGATCCACTGACCAGCCTTCTTCTTTTGGGTAGTCCTTGTAGATAGCCATGTAGTCAGGATTCATCAGAGATACCTCTTCTCCAGTATTGGCGTTCATAAATTTCCATCCTAATATTTCGACGTCTCCAGCTGCATCCATTTCAGCTTGTTTTTGAGTTCTGATATCTGCACCAGCTTTGAATGGGCGGAAGTCAGCATGTGGCAAGTCCCACACGTAGTTGCTCATGCAATAAACTAATAATCCAACTATACTAAGTCCTACAATGATATCCCTGACACCTTTAGAGAATAGCTGATGCATATCCCTATGTTTAAATAAGAAATAGATCGCAGGAAACATCAATCCGATATCTTTCATAAAGGATACAAAAGGCTTAAGCTTCAAAAAGTCACCAAAGCAACCACAATCAGTGACCTGCATATTAGTCTCCTTAAATTCAGCCCACTGACCAAACTGAAAGAAATTGACCCCCTGCGGCACATAACCTGTCAGATAGGTGAACCCTGTCAGGAAGGTAAAAAATAGAATAATCAAAAAGAAAGCCCAACTGAGGAATTTAGTGCGGTGTCCTAATAATAGCATAATGCCTAGTACGATTTCAAAAACGATAGTCCCTACAGAAAGCCCTACTTTCATTGACTCGAAAAACGGAAATATCGGCACGATAAAGCTAAACCAAGTGCCTTCAAATGTAGATTCAAAAGCGCTAAAATACTGCTCTAATTTGTAAGCCGTACCAAGTGGATCCACTGCTTTCACCCAACCCGAAAACAGGAAGAAAACGCCGCAGAAATTTTGCAGGAAGGTCATTAGCCAGGACTTATGCCCTTTCACAATGAGGCCGACGACAAGGGTGAGCACTACGGCGATAGCTCCGACAACCAGCAGTATTGTTTGAAGATTCATATTAGCTTGTCTGAGTTAGCAAATAGTGAGCGAATATACATATTAAAAAAGAACTTATATGTTTAAGCTAAGGAAAGAAATTCATTGCAATAGTATACTAACTGAAGTAAAGTTAGGTTAATGAATCTTTTTATAAGTTTGAATGATATGTTAACTATACATCCAACATGATCATACTACTTCTCTGTATCACAGTCAATGTCGTTCTGGCTGTTTTGTTTAAAGTCTTTCCCCGATATGGCATCCGTAACTATCCAGCAATAGTAGTTAATTATATGGCCGCTGTGCTCATGGGCAGCCTCATATCAGGTAGACTCATCATCAATACGCAGCCATTTGGAGAATCGTGGTTTCCGTATGCAGTAGCGCTCAGCGTGCTCTTCATCATAGGCTTTAATATCTTGGCGATGTCCTTTCAGCTCTTCGGTATTTCTATGACAACTATCTATCAAAAGATGTCAATCTTGATCAGCGCTTTATTCGGGATCATAGTCTACCATGAGACGTCCAATTTATGGAAGCTATTCGGTTTATTATTAGCCGTGGTAGCCATCATCTTAGTCAATTTTAACGTAAAATCATCCAACGAGAAAGTGATAAAGCTTAAACTCTCTTTGTACATATATCCATTTCTTTCTTTCTTGCTAAGTGGGATTATAGAGGTCATTCTATTGATCGTCGGCGTAGAAGGTATCGTGACTAACAGTATAGAGTTTGTTTCTAATTCCTTTGCGATGGCGGCGATATGGGGTCTAATTATCCTAGCCGTCAGTTTCAGGCCAGTCATCACAGCTAAGGAAGTTTTGGCTGGTGTCATATTAGGTATACCCAACTTCTTTACTATATACTTACTGACTGTACTCATCGATCAAGGTTGGGAGGGATCTGTCCTATTCCCAATCAATAGCATAGGCGTCCTGCTCCTATCGGCCTTAGTCGCGATCCTGATATTTAGAGAAAAGGTGGATACTTACAAGATCATAGGTCTCGTAGCTGCCCTTGGTTCTATCCTGTTAATCGGTATGGGCATATGAGCATTAAAGACTCCTTTAAAACTTTAAAATGCAGAGGCACAGGCGAATTTAAATCCAAAGGAAGTCGCTTCATCGCTTACGCGACAAGAGCGAAATCACAATCTGAAGTCAAAATTTTCTTAGATGACCTCCGCAAAGAACACTTTAAAGCACGACATATCTGCTATGCCTTTAGACTTGGTGTCAATGCAGCCGACTACCGAGCTAACGATGATGGCGAACCCTCAGGCTCAGCAGGACTGCCTATACTGAATACCATGAAGAGCCATGATATAACCAATGCAGTAGTAGCCGTGGTCCGTTACTTCGGAGGGACTAAGCTCGGTATACCTGGGCTCATAGAAGCGTATAAATCAAGCGCTGCTTTGTCAATCACTAATGCACTGCCTTCAAAAGATTATGTCTACAGTCATTACAAATTGCGATTCGAATACGATGTATTGGGCCCTCTAATGGAGGTTATCAGTAGCACTCATAGCCAAATCAAAACTCAGTCATACGAAGAACAACCGTACATCAATCTAATAACTAGGAAATCCCACATGGACATGGATCTTAACAGAATCTGTAGTAAACTCATCGGCTATGAAGTGGTTAATCACAAGGAATTTGAGTTAAAGGGTTTCAAAGTCGAATTATTGGATGATATTGAAGGCTTAATATAGGTGTAAGGGATTACGACACGAGATTTATCGACGTTGAGAATCTCAATTTGACCTATGCTAAAATTCTGGAAAAAGTAAATGACATGAATATCATTGGAATCACTGGCGGAATAGGGAGCGGTAAGACTACGTGCTGCCAGATATTTGAATGTATGGGTGTTCCGGCTTATTATGCAGATGACAGGGCGAAGAAATTGATGACCGAACACCCAGACGTTATTAATCAAGTTAAGACACTATTAGGAGCTTCAGCATATCATGATCATGGTGAGCTAAATCGGGAGTACATTGCCAATAAAATCTTTAATGATAAAGCGCTTCTGCAGAACATGAACGATATTATTCATCCCGCAGTCGCTCAGGACGCGATAGCCTGGGCAAATGATCAATCAAGTCAATATGTCATCTACGAGGCAGCACTTTTGGTTGAGAATGGGTCGTATAAAAATATGACCAAACTCATCGTCGTCAGCTGTCCAGAAGAGATAAGAATAAAGAGAGTAATGAGCAGAGATCATACTACTAAAGCTGCTGTACTGAGCAGAATGAAGAATCAGCTGCCAGAATCAGCAAAGATAAAAGTCGCCGACTATACGATCGATAATAGTGGTGAAAAGTCAATCATTCCACAGATATTTGCAATACACAATCAACTCATAAATCTAATCTAATGAACCATACCGATACGCTACCCAAAAGCCAGCAATATATAGATCAAGAAGAAAAATATGGAGCGCATAACTATCATCCGCTGCCTGCTGTGCTCTGCAGAGGAGATGGTGTATACGTTTGGGACGTAGAGGGGAAAAAGTATTTTGATTTCCTTTCGGCATACTCAGCTGTTAATCAGGGCCATTGTCATCCTAAGATCATAGCTGCCTTAGAAAAGCAAGCGAAAGTGCTAACACTTACGTCCCGAGCATTCTACAACGATCAGCTGGGGCCTTACGAACAGTACATCACCAAAGTTTTTAATTATGATAAGGTGCTGCCCATGAATACAGGAGTAGAAGCTGTAGAGACCGCCATGAAGCTATGCCGTAAGTGGGCATACAAGGTAAAAGGTGTCGCAGAGGGACAAGCTAAGCTGATTTTTGCGAAAGGAAATTTTCACGGCCGAACACTATCAGTAATCTCTGCCTCCATGGATCCAGTAGCACGCAACGACTACGGGCCCTATCTTCCTGGTATAGAGATGATCCCATACAATGACGTAGAAGCGCTCAGAGTGGCTCTCCAAGATAAAAACGTAGCAGGATTCGTCGTGGAGCCGATCCAAGGCGAGGCCGGTGTGTTTGTCCCAGATGAAAATTACCTGGCTGATGCGGCAAAGCTATGTAAAGAGCATAATGTCCTCTTCATTGCTGACGAGGTTCAAACCGGTATCGCGAGAACGGGGAAGCTGCTCGCTACCTGCGGTAACTGTAACTGTGATGCTACCTGCGAAAATAAACCTGAAGTAAAAGCTGATATTTTAATTTTAGGCAAAGCTTTATCTGGTGGAGTACTACCGGTCTCAGCCGTACTAGCTAATGATGAAATAATGATGACTATGAAGCCTGGTGAACATGGATCTACCTTTGGCGGGAATCCATTAGCCTGCGCTGTCGCCATAGCAGCGCTACAAGTTATTGAAGATGAAGGGCTTCAAGCTAATGCTTTCAAGTTGGGGAAGATATTCAGAAGTCGAATGCAAACCTTAGTCGATAAGTCAGAACTTGTCATATTAGTGAGAGGTAAGGGACTCTTAAATGCGATCGTTATAAATGATAAAGAAGAGAGCAGCACAGCTTGGGACATTTGTATGAGTCTAAGAGATAATGGGCTATTAGCTAAGCCAACTCATGGAAATATCATACGCTTTGCTCCGCCTTTAGTGATGACAGAAGACGAACTTCATACCTGCTGTGATATTATTGAGAAGACGATTTTAGACTTTGCGACTCAGATGAGTTGAGATTAGGCTGTCATAAAGGTGTGTATCTAGCTTAAAGTGTAAATTTTGCTCGATATTTTGAATTTGACATTTCCTAAGATCAACGATTTAGCAGTTAAATTGAATCAATATATGTGATTTACTATCGCCTCAGGCGCACGGATAAGTCAGACGAAAATACGCCACAGGTATTTGCATTGAGTTAATTAATTTTCTAAGAAAGACGGGGCACTGAAAAATTCAGGAGTCATGATTTCATCAAAAATTTCATCAACCGAAGCCTTCTGTACTACTTTTCTAAGTACTCGTAAAAAGCTACGTAGAAATTACATCTACGTCATAACTATATTTACTTCTGAATATGCCTGATGAAAGAAAGGAGATCAATTGACATTGACCTCCTTTTTCTAATTTCCTTTACCTATTTGTCTCACTGGCTAGCTGCCACACATCAGACAGCCGTCATCCATCGTACAGACTTCAGCCTCCTGCTTAACTGGTACTGCCTCTGACTCTTCTGCGCCTAATTTATTTTGGTGCTTCTGGCTAAGTGTAAATTTGATTGGATCTACTGCTGCTTTTGACCTTAGATAGTACATACCTGTCTTCAAGCCTTTCTGCCATCCATAAAAGTGCATAGATGATAACTTGCCGAAATTCGGGTTCTCTACAAATAGGTTTAAGCTTTGGCTCTGACAAATGAACGCGCCTCGATCAGCAGCCATATCGATAATGACCTTTTGACTGATCTCCCACACTGTCTTGTATAACTTCTTGAGGTCCTCTGGAATAGATGGTATGTCTTGCACAGACCCATTGGACGCCATCAGCTGTTGCTTCATATCGTCATCCCATAAGTCAAGTTTAACCAAATCCTTTAGGAGGTGTTTATTCATGATGACGTACTCGCCCGACAATGTTCGACGTGAGTAAATATTGGAGGTATAAGGCTCAAAGCACTCATTATTACCTAATATCTGAGATGTGGAAGCGGTAGGCATTGGAGCCAGCAGCAGGCTGTTTCTCAGTCCTGTATCCATGATCTTCCTTTTCAGACTATCCCAGTCCCATCGGTCAGACGGTGCTACGCCCCACATATCGAATTGCAGTATTCCTTGGCTGGCAGGTGAGCCTTTGAACGTTTGGTAAGCACCTTCTTTCTCCGCCAGAGCGGCTGACTCAGTTGCAGCGGCAAAATATATCGTCTCGAAGATGTCTTTATTCATTTGCTTTGCCTCAGGACTGTCAAATGGAAATCTCATCTTTATGAAAGCGTCCGCCAGGCCTTGCACGCCAATACCAATTGGTCGGTGCCTCATGTTGGAATTCTCTGCTTCTTTGACTGGGTAGTAATTGATATCGATGACCTTATTCAGGTTACGGGTGACCACCCGAGATACTTCGTAAAGCTTGTCATAATCAAAAGATTCATCGTCTACGAACTTTGATAAAGCTATTGAGGCCAGATTGCACACTGCTACTTCGTCTGGAGAGGTATATTCTAGTATCTCAGTACACAGGTTACTGGATCTTATGGTCCCTAGATTTTTTTGATTTGATTTTTCGTTACACGCATCTTTATAGAGTATGTACGGTGTGCCGGTCTCGATCTGAGATTCTAAGATAGCAAACCAAAGGTCTTGGGCTTTGACTGTCTTTCGCGCCATACCCTTTGCTTCATAAGATCTAAACAGCGACTTAAACTCCTCACCATAGGCATCACATAGCCCTTTAGCTTCATTTGGGCAGAAGAGCGACCATTCGCCGTCTTCCTTCACTCTCTCCATGAATAAGTCAGAAATCCACATAGCGTAAAATAAATCCCGAGCTCTCATTTCCTCCTTTCCATGATTCTTCTTGAGATCTAAGAAATCAAAGATGTCAGCATGCCAAGGCTCCAAATAGATAGCAAATGCGCCCTTACGCTTACCTCCGCCTTGATCTACATATCGAGCAGTATCATTGAAGACTCTAAGCATTGGGACCACACCATTAGAGGTGCCTCCTGTGCCTTTGATATAGCTACCCTGCGCTCTTACATTGTGTATACTTAAGCCGATACCTCCAGCTGATTGGGAAATCTTGGCGCATCGAGATAGTGTCTCGAAGATCCCTGATATGCTGTCGTCAGTCATAGTCAGCAGAAAGCAAGATGACAATTGTGGCTTAGGTGTGCCTGCATTAAATAAGGTAGGTGTAGCATGGATAAACCATTTCTCTGACATATAATTATAAGTCACGAAGGCTGCTTCTAAGTCTTCACCGTGAATGCCAATAGCAGCTCTCATAAGGAGGTGCTGCGGCCTCTCTACCACCTCACCATTCATGCGAAGGAGATAGGACCTTTCTAATGTTTTGAAGCCAAAATAGTCAAAGTTATAGTCTCTGTCATAGATGATGGCAGAGTCTATTTTGTCCCCATTTTTACGGACTATGGCCATCGTTTCGTCACTGATAAGACCCGCTTTTTCATCGGTTTTTGGGTCTATGTAGTTGTAAAGCGCCTTCATTGTTTTAGTAAAGGACTTATCAGTATTTTTATGAAGATTAGATATGGCTATTCTGGCGGCGAGCCTGGCAAAGTCAGGGTGATTAGTTGAGAGAGATGCTGCGGTCTCGGCAGCAAGATTATCAAGGTCTGTGGTCTTCACGCCGTCATAAAGCCCTTGGATCACTTTTCTGGATATCTCTATTGAATCTACAAAATTGGGATCCAACTCATAGCATAACTTTTTGATTCGCGCTGTGATCTTGTCGAAGCTGACATCTTCTAGCTTACCACTTCTTTTGAGTACTTTCATTTGAACCTGCGTTTAAATATTTAAGCAATAGAATCTAAATAGTCTTATATAATGAGACCTTACCGACTACATATTTGAGATCCTTAGGTTGGCTGCGTGTTAGACTTGGGTGTAGTGTTCTTAAAACTCCTCGTCTAATGTGAATATCTGCTTAGACTTATCAGCCATCACGCCGGCTTTTTGATAGTCTCCAACCCGCTTTTCGAAAAAGTTAGTTTTGCCTTGAAGTGAGATTAGCTCCATCCACGGAAATGGATTTTCAGCATGGTATACTTTATCATTACCTAGCTGAGCTAATAGCCTATCAGCAACGAATTCAATATACTGGCACATCATATCAGAATTCATTCCTATGAGATTCACGGGAAGGGCATCTGAGACAAATTCTTTTTCAATATTAACTGCATCTGTGATCAGACGCTCTATTTTTTCTTTTGGAAGTTTATTCTGAATATGATTATTGTAAAGCAAACAAGCAAAATCGCAATGCATCCCTTCATCCCTTGAGATTAACTCATTAGAGAAAGAAAGACCTGGCATAAGTCCACGCTTCTTCAGCCAGAAGATAGAGCAAAATGAACCTGAAAAGAAAATCCCTTCGACAGCAGCGAATGCTATCAGCCGCTCGGCGAAAGATCCATTATCGATCCATTCAAATGCCCAATCTGCCTTCTTCTTGACACACGGCATATTTTCGATCGCATTAAATAAGTAATTCTTATCCTGCGTATCTTTAATATAAGTGTCTATGAGAAGTGAATAGGTCTCAGAATGAATGTTCTCCATCATGATTTGGAAGCCATAGAAGAATTTGGCTTCTGTGTACTGTACTTCATTGACCATATTCTCAGCTAAGTTTTCATTCACAATGCCATCACTGGCTGCGAAGAATGCTAAGACATGCTTAACGAAGTGTCTCTCATCATCATTCAGCTTACTATCCCAATCAGTAAGATCTTGGTGTAAATCGATCTCCTCAGCAGTCCAGAAACTTGCTTCACATTTCTTGTAAAAATTCCAGATGTCATCGTGCTTGATGGGGAATAAAACAAATCGATTCGGGTTTTCTTCAAGTAATGGTTCTGCAACTCTAGTATTATTGCTCATGCAAATGGTCTGTTAAGTTAAATGGGTCAAAAAGATTATTCATATTTAAAGAATCTCTAATATATCAAAATAATAAATCTTGCTGGTAAGACTCATTATGATTTTTTATATATATTTTCAATTCAAATGTGTTAATTACTTATAATCAACATTTTGTATCTCAAGTGTAGCTTTTGGGCTGAAGGCTGATTGCTCTCTTAGAGAATACAAATAAATGGAAAATAAAGCTAATATGAGGATTTGAGCTCTTATTAAGTTTTCAACAAACTGTTAGTAATAAGTGTAACATATTAAAAATCAGTATAATATGTGTTTTGAATGGAAATTGCTTAAAATTTGATGCTCATATATTTGCTCACCCAAAGCTAAATACACTATAAAATTTTTCTCCTCTTTAAGCTCCAAATGATCAATACACCAAATAAAATAGAGATTAAAATAACCCCATAGAACATGGCTGGACTGTCCTTTCCTGGCAGTGGAACATTCATTCCAAATAGACTGGCGATTAGTGTGGGGGCCATCAGGACTATGGTGATGATGGTAAGACGCTGAATGACACTGTTTAGATTATTAGATACGATCGATGCGTATGCCTCCATAGTTCCGCTCAATATATTAGTGTATACATTAGACATCTCCAGTGCCTGACTGTTGTCGATGATGATATCTTCGAAGAGATCTTCGTGTGCCTCCATACCTCTGATCGTCAAGAGGTCTGTTCGCTTCATCTTCATCTTCAGTAGCTCATTAGAGCTAAGAGAGTTCACGAAGTATACCAGACTCTTTTCTATCCGGAGCAGCTCTTGCAACTCTTTGTTTCTACTACTCGTATAAAGCTCTTGTTCTATCAGGTTACGCTTGAGATTAAGCTTCTTCAAGCACTCCAAGAATCGGAATACGGTCTGCTCGAACAGCTGAAGTACAAACATCTTATGGTCACTACTATTAAAATGTTTTACCCGACCCTCTAAAAACTTATGAATGATTGGATTGTCTACCGCGGTGATGGTTATAATATTCTCATCAGTTAAGATAATCCCAATCGGTGCAGTGATGTAAATTGCTTCGCTGTCAGTACCCGACTCATTTATGACGGGTGTATTCACTACGATGAGCTTAATCTTTTCCTCACGCTCATAGCGGGAGCGCTCGTCTATATCAAGTGAATCAGTGAGAAAATCTAATGGAAAGTGAAGGTGTTTGGCTAAGTGTTCTAACTCTGCGTGATTAAACGGCGGCTGGATGTTAATCCAGCAGAATGGCTGTAACGTCTGGATCTCCTCCAATTGGGAATTTTGCTGCGCATAGTATTGGATCATAACTGCCGGGCTCAGACTCCATGAGAAAAAATTTACATCAAAATATTTAATGTGCTGCAAACATAGTAACTATATTTATCGAACCCAAACTTTAAGGGAAAGCAAGCTGTATACGACAACATTAGCCGATACTATCATCATCACTAAGGCCATGTGTCGCACTTAATCTGCTTCTACAAAACTTGTGCAGCTGTTCCGTCACGTATCTACCACTGCTTTGAACTCAGAGCGTTGCGTATCTCAAATTTATATCATGTCTCACTGTGGTTGGATTTAGAATCTAATGTATATGATGTCCATATTCCTTTCTTGATTAAGCGGTGCCTCCCTGCTTACTTCTGCTGAAAATCTTGTCTACTCAGGACACAGTGGAAATATTGACTTATACCTTCACCTGCCTTAGGTAGTATTCATAATATAGCAGATCTTCGGGTCCAGCACTACCCCACTGAGGTCGATACCCATGCTTGATTAGATAGTAGTCTTCTATAATATCCGCCTGCTGTTCGAAATTGAAGTCAGACAGCTGACCTCCCATCCTCTTTATCTCTCTTAGACGGTCCAGACCTCCATAGTTATAGCTCTCTTTTGTACGCTGTGCCCACAGTGCATGTAGGATATATAAGGATCCGTACTCCTGATACTGCCAAATATGCATCAACTCATGAATAAAAGTATGCCGAGACATAGAGCCATAGCAATTAATAGTAAAATAGCTCACATATGCGAAATGACCATGCTTCGGTCCTATGAGGGCTTTCTCATCTATCCGCAGATATTCATAAGCGAGAGCGTCTCCGTAGACTGACTTTGCTATTTGTATTTCGTGAGTATTGAAGTATCGAGAGCTTGACTTCAGGATATTAGAAAGATAGTCATATATCTCTGGCAGAGCTATCAAGTCCAAAAGTAATAGTACGAATCCAGGCAGCCATAGCAGTACACGTTTGCTGCCTGACTGACGCACACCGAGATCACTGAATAGCAGATGCCTGGTAATGCGCTTTAGACGTCTGCCCAAACTAATAGAATAATAGCGACTCCGATGTATTAACATAGAAGCTATTTAAAATGCAGAACCTTGACTGGTGAAATTCGACTTATTAAATAGGTAGGAATGACTAAGAAGAGCAGTATAATAAGCACGACCGCCATATTGAGCAGTATAATCCTCAAGGGATCTACTTCTATGGGTGCTGATGAAAGGTAATAGTTATCCTCATTCAGCTTGATGATCTTAAATTTGGCCTGAATGAAGCAAATGATGAGCCCAGCTGCATTGCCTATGATCAGACCCCACTTAATAATCTTAATGGCCTGGTACAGGAAAATTTTGCGAATACTCCAGTTAGAGCATCCTATGGCTTTCAGTACACCTATCATCTGAGTGCGCTCCAAAATTAATATCAACAGCCCCGTGATCATATTGATAATGGTCACCACAGTCATCAGAATGAGTATGACATATTCATTGATATTTTGTAAATCTAACCAGCCAAATATCCATGGGAACTTGCGTCTTACTGTCTCTGAGTACATGTAGTGGGGCAGTATGTAGTGATTCACATATTCGTTCATCAGCTCCAAGTCATCAATGTCGTCCACAAAGACTTCGAGCCCCATCACCTGATTATCCTCCCATCCGAATACGTTCTGAATCTCTCTCATATCTGCCAGCGCAAAGCGCTTATCGTATTCTTCCAGCCCTGTTTTATAAATGCCAGAAATAGTAAATTTGCGCTGTATTTGATCTCTATTTTTGAAGAGAGTAACTATAATGCTTTGACCCACTTCAAGTGATAGTCGTCTTGCAGTGACTTCGGAGATCAATATATCATCTGATGCTCCTGATTCGGCAAATTCGATGCGCCTGCCATCTAAAATAAAGGACTCCAGATTAGACCAATCAAAATCTCTCCCAATGCCTTTGACGATGATGCTTTCAAAGTCCGTCTTTGTCTTGATGATGCCTGGCGAGAGACAGATGGCTTGCACGTGTTTAATACCCGTCTCTGCGGTTGTCAGTTCTGGTAGACCTGTCGCATCTTCACTATACCGCTCTATAGTCACCTGCTCTATGGCTCTGATAGAATCGACAAATGCTGCGTGCTGATCAAATGGCACCGCCTCAAAATTACGACGTATGGTATTGTGCGTGACATCAATGTGCCCCCAGAAACCAAAGATCTTTTCAGTAATTTCATTCTTAAAACCAGTAATAACCGCCGAAGTCAATATTATGACGGCTATACTCAGCGCAACACTGGCTATGGTGAATCTGATGATCGTCCTGGTAAATGATTTGCCCTGAGAGAAGGCAATTCTATTAGCTATAAAATGCTCAATATTCACAAGCGGCAATATACTGACTTAAATTATGAACTGATTCAAAATATATCCGAGTATTTGATTCAATCAGCCTGAAGATATAGCTCAGTCTGTGACTTATGATAACTCGTATTCTGGCGTGTTCACACATTAAGCGATGCCGCTCACAAATCACAGAGTCAATCTCTGATATTTAAGATGCAAAATTCTACTTTTGGAGAAAATAGTTGATCATGACATTTATTGAAGAGTTAGAGTGGCGTGGGATGTTGCACGACTGCACCCCGGGTCTTGCTGAAAAATTAGCTGAAGGCTCCATCACTGGCTACATAGGTTTTGATCCAACGGCCCCCTCTCTGACGATAGGCAACTATGTCCAGATCATGCTGCTCGCACAGTTTCAGCGTCATGGTCATCAGCCCATATTTCTCTTAGGTGGAGCTACAGGTCGAGTCGGAGATCCTTCAGGCAAGGATAAGGAGCGTGAACTCAAATCTTATGAGGACTTAGATCGAAACTTAGAATTTCAGCGTCAGCAAGCTGCAAAATTTTTGGATTTTGAGAGTAAGGATAATCCAGCTGTATTCCTTAATAATTTGGATTTTTACAAGAGCATGAATGTGTTGGACTTCCTCAGGGACGTAGGAAAAAATTTAACTGTGAACTATATGCTATCAAAAGAGTCGGTCAAAAAAAGGTTGGATTTAGGACTGTCGTTCACTGAATTCAGCTACCAGCTACTACAAGCTAATGACTTTCTTCATCTATACAGAGAGCATAACTGCATATTGCAGATGGGCGGCTCAGATCAATGGGGAAACATCACTTCTGGCACAGAATTCATCAGAAGAAATGTAGACGGCGGTAAAGCCTACGCGATGACTACGCCACTATTGACAAAGGCTGATGGATCAAAATTTGGTAAATCTGAAGGTGGCAATATCTGGTTAGACCCTAAAATGACTAGCCCCTACAAATTCTTTCAGTTTTGGATTAATGCGGATGATGCCGATCTAAATAAATATTTTCGCTACTTCTCTTTCAAATCCAAGGAAGAAATTGAGTCATTAGAATCAGAGCATCAAGATAATCCAAATCAGCTAAAACGAATACTGGCAGAAGAACTCACAAAGCGGGTTCACTCTGATGCAGACTACATGTCGGCGATGAATGTTTCTGAAATTGTATTCAATCATAAAGCTAACGAAGAAACTCTTAGATCAATGTCAGAAGGCGAATTGAAGATGATCTCCGACGAGATACCATCTCACACTATGAATCCAGACAAGGTAAAAGATGGTATGCTACTGGATGAATTGTTGACAGAATCAGGTATACTATCATCTAAGGGAGAAGTAAGACGAGCTGTGAAGGGTAACGCAATCTCTCTAAATAAAGTAAAAGTGACGACTCACGATCAAGTAATTAAATCCACTGACCTTCTACAAGGTAAATACCTATTCATTGAGAATGGGAAGAAGAAAAAGCACATGATCATTTTAGCAGCTTAGTTATCTGCGTTAGCAGCTACGGCTGATCTTCAGCCTGATCAGCCTGCTCGAATGCTAAGGATACAGAGTTAATACAGTATCGTAATCCTGTAGGTTTTGGTCCATCCTTAAATACGTGACCTAAGTGACCATCGCAACGTGCACACATGACTTCGGTACGAGCATATCCCAAATTATAATCGGTATCTTCTTCGATATATTCTTTATTGATTGGCTCATAGTAACTTGGCCAACCAGTTCCAGAATCATATTTTGTAGCAGAGCTAAATAAGGGCAGAGCACATGCCTTGCAAGTATAGACACCTGCCTTATTATTTTTTAATAGCGCACCCGTATTTGGTCTTTCAGTGCCCTTATCTCTGATCACGTAGTATTCTTGCTCAGTCAGCTGAATCCTCCATTCTTCATCCGTTTTTACTACCTTCTCCAGACTTGTGGGAAGATCAACTACAGCTGCTATGTCTACCTTGGCTACATCCTGGGTTTTAGGCGTACAGGCTACTAGGCTGATTATTAGCATAGTTAGCATTGATATCAAACATGTTTTCATTATTATAATTTATTTAGGTTGATTCACTCATATAGCATCTCTATGGCCCGACTATACACTCTTATCATTGGAGATACGATGCCATTTAATCTCCACCCCTTAGCCTTGAGTCCTCTTTCTTGGCTAATCGAACAATGATTCTCATGGTATTAACGATTGATAGAAATACCAAATAGCCGAAGGTAAACACAACGTATATGTATTTCACAGATTTGGCGTCATAGATAGAAATGCCAGTAAAGAGATAGGCAACAACACCTCCTGATAGGGCTAATACTGCGTAGCAAATCAAAGATTGAAGCCAGTATTTATTTGCATCTTCTGAATTAAGGCTAAAAGCGCAATTAAAAACGGCATATAGCAATAGCATAGACGCCGAAACTGTCCAAGGAAAAATAGGATCCTTTCTGGACCATCCCATGCTCTCCATGAAAAGTCCTCCGCCAATGAATATCACCATGACTGTAATGATGCCCATAATCTGGATATACGGCGGAATGTGTATACTTACTTCTTTTGTGGCAGCCATGATAAAAGAACATGCGTAGCTAATAATTGTTTTTATAGCAAGACCTTAGCTATCAGGTCGTATTCTTGAGCATCGATAATTTTGACTTGAGCAAAATCACCTATGCGAGCGTAATGCTCTGTAGCATCTATCAGTACTTCATTATCAACATCGGGGGAGTCGTACTTAGTCCTTCCATAATAATAACCCCCTTCTTTACGATCGATTAGCACCTTGTACTCCTGACCTATCTTAGTTCTGTTCTTTTGGTATGAGATGGCCTGCTGTATCTCCATAATTCTACTGGCCCGATCAGCCTTTACTTCATCTGGCACATCATCAACTAAATTATGAGCCGAAGTGCCCTCCTCATGTGAGTATTGGAATACACCTAAGCGCTCAAACTGCTGTGACTCTATGAAGTCACAAAGGTCCTGAAATTCCTCCTCCGTCTCACCTGGAAATCCAACTAATAGTGTTGTTCTGATATGAATATCGGGGACGACTTGACGTGCATGAGTGATGAGTTCTACCATCTCAGCCTGTGTGATTTGACGCTTCATCCGATGCAGCACAGCATCATTCGCATGTTGTAATGGTATATCCAAATAGTGGCAAAGATTTTTGGATGTAGCCATTACATCAAAAATATCCTTAGGGAACTTAGACGGATAGGCATAGTGTAGCCTAAGCCAATCGAGACCCTCTACAGACTCTAAAGCTACTAACAGATCTGCTAATGCTCGCTTTTTGTATATATCAAGACCATAGTAAGTCAGCTCCTGAGCAATCAACATGATCTCTTTCACTCCCGATCTCACTAAATTTTTGGCTTCTGTAATGACATCTTCAATGGGCTTAGACACGTGGTCCCCTCTCATCAGTGGGATGGCACAGAAGGAACATGTGCGATTACACCCTTCTGATATCTTTAGATATGCATAATGTGATAGGGTGGCTATTCTTCTCTCGCCGATCAGCTCGTGCTGATAGTCGACATTGAATCTGGATAGCAGTCCTGGCAGTTCCATTGTTCCAAAGTAAGCATCTACTTCTGGGATTTCCTTTTCCAAGTCTTCCTTGTATCTATGCGATAGACATCCAGTCACAAATAGTTTATCAATATTACCTTTGATCTTCTCATCAGCATAGGTTAAGATGGTATTAATGGACTCCTCTTTAGCCGTCTCTATAAAGCCACAAGTGTTAACGATAATGACATTAGCCTCATCACCATCTTTCTCGTGTTCGGCAGTGATATCATTAGCTTGGAGCTGTGTGATGATATTTTCAGAATCAACTAAATTCTTGGAGCATCCGAGTGTGATGACGTTTACTTTGTCTTTTGTTTCCTTCGTTTTCATAAAAACGCAAAGATACTTTTAATAACACAAAGACGTTTGTTCAATATGATCTTCAGAAATGTTATTCTGACCTGCTGCATGATAGGAATATGCCTACATACCTATGCGCAGTTTGGCATGTCAGCTCGTTATGCAACAAACGATTTCGGATATTGGTCAGAGGTTGTAGAAGGTATCAATGGTGGCAGTCTGTGGGATAATAATATGGAGTTGGCTATAGATTATAATTTTAGAAGACCTTTAGACCAGAGAGTAGAATTTTTTATTGAGGGTAGGTATCTGAGCAATTCTACTGCATTGATATCTCCAGGTGGAAATGAGAGCGTTTATAATTTCAAAGGCTTCGGATTGGGAGTAAATACTAATGTATATTTTCTTGATTTCAATGGTGATTGTGATTGCCCCACCTTCGGAAAAGAAGGAGGGCTACTTAAGAAAGGTCTCTATCTGCAATTCAATGCAGCTGCGTCATATTGGAACAAGGAAGCAACTTTTCTTGCTAATACGAATGATAGCTCGATACTTATCGATGTAGGCGTTGGAATAGGCTTAGATATAGGAATTTCTAATCTATTGACGATCTCACCCATAGCAACAGTCAACTATTATCCAATTGCCACTTGGGAAGGTTTTGCTTTAGAGCAGGGCATTTTAAATCGGTCCAATCCTAACAGTAATACCAGCATTTCTATGCTTAAATTTGGCATCAGGATTGGTTTGCATCCTGACTTTATAAAAGAGCGGCGGGTGCTGAATCGTAGACGCTAATCAGCAAGACCTATTATAATAAAAGGTATTATCAATCCTTCATACAAGAATTTTTTTTTAATGAACATCACTGCTACCAAGTCCATTTATGTGATCACTTGCGTTGCTTCTATTATGAGCTTTCTGATGTGTAAGACAGCTGTCTACACTCCAGATACTTTTCCGCAAGAACAAATCAGGTTTGGCTTCGGAGGTGGATTTGCGGGAAGTTTGGCAGAGTATTGTCTCTTAGCAAATGGCCAATTATTTGTCAGAACGGCCCACAATGCTAGATGGCAAACTTTAGAGTCTCAAGATAAACTGACAACTAAACGACTATTCAATCAAATCCAAAGTCAAGAGCTCAAGAAGATAGATCACCATGTGCCAGGAAACATGTATAAATTCATCCATATTGTCCAGGGTGATCTAACTCATAAGATTGTCTGGTGCGATGAAGTTCCGCCAGAAAATACCACAGTTTTAACATATTACGACATCTTGATGCATCAAGTGGAGGGTTTAGACTATAATCAGTCGAATTTACCTGAAAGATAAAAGCTGTGAATTAGCAGAAGACTAAAAATACGCTATTCAAGTAGTCGCCGCCGCGCTACAGTATACCAGGTGGATTCCTTAGATTTGCAGCATAATACTAATAGAAAAACTGCGTTAATTGATGTATAATTTAGCTATGAACCATGATTATGGGGATTAGTCAAGCGCTGTGGTTTTCAAATTATATATTGACCTACAGTTTAAAAGTCATTAAACCTAATTACAATGAATCAGAAGTCAACTAAACTTATTTTACAGTGTATTGTATTATTATGCATAGCTGCGGTATTCGTCTCTTGTAACAGAGGAGTCGGATGTCCTAATGCATTTTAATCATACAAAATAGACATATCATGCCGCTTAACTGGAACACTATAAGCTCGGAAGCAGATGCCAAATCCGCAGTGCAGGCCTCTCACGATCAGCCGATAATGATATTTAAGCACTCTACCACCTGCCCAATCAGTGGAATAGCTAAGATGCGTCTCGAAGACGATTGGGACTTTGAAGATCTCCCAAGTTATTATATTGATGTAAAATCAGAAAGATCAGTTTCGACATACTTGGCAGAACTGCTGGGCGTGCACCACGAATCACCGCAAATGATCGTCGTATCAAATGGTGCGGCTGTCTATGACGTATCCCATCTAGATATTAAGGTCAGTGAGGTCCACGACGGCCTGAAAGAGATCGAGCACAGTGCTAACTAACCATGGACTTGACACCAGTCGTCACCGATGACGGCTCATTTACGCTCTTTTCAGAACAATTCCAAGTTTCCTACCACTCACTGCAAGGAGCTATCGATGAGAGCATCACCGTCTTTCTAAGTGCTGGTCTTGACAAACTACTACTCAGTGGATACAAGAGAATAAATATATTAGAAATTGGATTTGGCACGGGGCTTAATGCATTTCTAACTTACATCAGAACCCATACACTACACGATATTCTAATAGAATATACTGGCATTGAGGCATATCCGGTGCCATCATCTGTGGTCAGCTTATTAGATTACCCTGCTCACATTGTCGATGGAGAATTTTCCGATGTCTTTATCAGGATGCATGAAGCTCCCCCAGATAAAATGCTGAAAATCAATAACTTTGAGCTTCTCAAAAAGCATATGTTTTTCGAGAACTTAAGTTATCAAAATCAATTCGACCTAATCTATTTTGATGCCTTCGCGCCCACTACGCAGCCTGAGCTCTGGAATTGTGGTCTGCTCTCTCAGATGTATAGCGCACTGGCTGAGGAGGGACTCTTAGTGACCTACTGCTCAAAAGGAAGCTTCAAGAGAAATCTTAAATCTGTGGGCTTTCAGGTCGAGGCTTTAGCTGGGCCAGGTCGCAAAAGAGAAATGACCAGAGCTTGGAAATCCGCTGCCACCCTCACAGGCATTAAGAGTAAACTCAAATTTTAGAATCTGGCAAGACAATTCGATTCAGTAGAATAGGCAGGTAATATTAGGCTATTATATCATCAAAGAAAGATGATTTGTTACCTTTGGAACTTATCGTAAAAAGACAAAATCATGGCTAATAATCTATTAGAAGGTAAGAGAGGTATCATATTTGGAGCATTAGATGATCAATCAATCGCATGGGCTGTAGCAGAAAGATGTGTCGAAGAAGGAGCACAAATTACACTCACTAATGCGCCAGTCGCACTCCGTTTTGGTGAGATTGATGCTTTAGCCGAAAAGCTCAATGCTAAGGTCATTCCAGCTGATGCTACTTCAAATGAAGATTTGACTAAGTTATTAGATGAGTCAGTCGATGTGTTGGGTGGCAAAATAGACTTCATCTTACACTCCATCGGTATGTCCCTCAATGTCAGAAAAAAGAGAGATTACACCGACTTAAAATATGAATGGCATCACAAGACTTTAGATATCTCCGCGATCAGCTTCCACCGAGTCATGCAACTCGCATATCAGAAAGACATCATGAATGATTGGGGCTCCATACTCGCATTAACCTACATAGCCTCGCAGAGAATATTCCCAGATTATAATGAAATGGCAGAAGCCAAAAGTCTCTTAGAATCGTATGCTCGGAGCTTTGGTTATCATTTCGCGAAGAAAAATCATGTGAGAGTTAATACCATTTCACAATCCCCTACCCTGACTACCGCTGGAAAAGGAGTGAAAGGTTTTCAAGATTTCTATGACTATGCTGATAAAATGTCGCCTCTTGGTAATGCTTTAGGTAGCCAATGCGCTGACTACTGTGTTACGATGTTCTCCGACTTGACGCGAATGGTAACCATGCAAAATCTCTATCATGATGGAGGCTTCTCGAAGATGGGCATGGAGCCGGCTGTATTAGGGATGTAGTCTCTTCCTCGTGGAAAGTCGCCCTGAAATCTATAAGCATATCACGAGAGGACAGGATAAGTATCTACCCCTGTCGCGACCCAATTATGACTTACTTCGAAGTCTGATGTAACATCATTAGTAGCATAACTTTTGCCATCACTACTCAACCTAATGATGCGTTGCTCTGTTGATATGTTATATATGATTATACTGAGATACCCTGATCATTGCACGGAAAGCCAACTGAGTCTAACAAATAAGAAAAGGGTATTTATTCAGCTGAATATTCAAGGTCTCATCATACTTCGTCATTTGTATAATATAAGATGCGCCGTATAACCTAACACCAGAATCATCGCATGATAACCACTTCATCTATATATTATTGGAATTGGCAGATTACATCGTTACCTTTAGAGAAAAGGCCTTTATCTTAAAATAAAACTTAGCATATGGATTTTCCAATTCAACTTGTTCCGCTCATCCTTCTGGGAGTATTTCTATTCTTTAGCGGACTATTTACAGTGAAACAGCAGACGCGAACCATTATAGAGCGGATGGGTAAATTTCATAGTGTTCGTCGTCCTGGACTGCACTTTAAAATCCCTGTAGTCGATAAGGTCTCCGGCAGAGTCTCGCTTAAAATACAGCAGCTCGATGTGATGGTAGAAACTAAGACTAAGGATGACGTATTCGTCAAACTAAAGGTATCGGTCCAGTATAAGATCATTGATGAATCAATCTATGAGGCTTTCTACAAGTTAGAAAATCCTCACGATCAGATTACCTCATATGTCTTCGACGTAGTAAGAGCGGAAGTGCCTAAAATGAAGTTGGATGATGTATTCGTCAGAAAAGATGATGTCGCTAATGCGATCAAGAACGAATTATCAGAGGCCATGTCTGGCTATGGATATCAGATCGTCAAGGCGCTGGTCACTGACATTGACCCAGACCAGTCTGTTAAAATATCGATGAATCGAATCAATGCAGCAGAGAGAGAGAAGCTGGCAGCAGAATATGAGGGTGAGGCTGAAAAAATTAGAATTATCGCTAAAGCAAAAGCGGAAGCTGAAAGTAAGCGGCTGCAAGGCCAAGGGATAGCAGATCAGAGAAGGGAAATAGCCAAAGGCTTAGAAGATTCTGTAGAAGTGCTTAATCAAGTAGGTATTAATTCTCAAGAAGCCTCGGCGCTCATCGTCGTCACTCAGCACTATGATACGCTGCAGTCCATGGGTGATAATGCGAATAGTAACCTGATACTACTACCCAACAATCCAAATGCTGGATCAGATATGCTGTCTCAGATGACGGCTTCATTTATTGCATCACAACAAATGGGAGACCAATTGAAATTAAAAGAGGCTGAAAGGGTTAAGGAGCTGAGAGAATCCACGTAAGTTTATAATAGGTCCAAATGTGAAATTCACTCGAGGGTTTCCTTCCATACTCTGAAAGCCATTTCTCAGTATTAGTAATCCTGTAAAGCATATTGTGAACATATAAGGGTATTTACCTATGCGAAAACGCTCATAATTTCTATATATTTGTCACGCTTATGTCTTTTTGGATTGGATCTTGCAATTCTTTTTAAGTAATTCAACTTTTTAGCATTTGGAATTTTATCAATGGCTCGTTCCTTTATTAGCTATTTACTACTCAGTAAAGATCTACCGCCAATATGTTAAAAAACAAAGACTTATTCGTAGCACAGTCATTTGGCTGGTCTTTTGGATCGTAATCAGCTTTCTCGCGCTAGTGCCTCACGATACCTCTGTCAGTCTTGCTAATATTCTTGGCTTTAAGGATAATATCAATGCCGTCATATTCATTGCTCTTGCGGTTCTCTTTCTATTTAACATGTTCTTCACTGCGACGATTGAAAAATTAGAAAAGCAGATGACCGAAGTCGTCAGAAAATTAGCCATTGAAAATCAAACCCTACGAGAAGAGCTGAGCCAATACGAGAAAAAGCTGATCGAAGACAAAATAGAGCAACAATCCCCTGATAAATCTATCACCAAGGACTCTTGACCCTGTGAAAGTATTATTCGTCTTAGAATACCACTATCCGCATGTAGGTGGGGTGGAAACCTTATTCAAAGATCTCACAGAAAGCTTGGCAAGTCGCGATTACGAAGTCACTGTCTTAACTAATCAATATCACTCGGGACTACCTAAGAATGAAACGCTCAATGGCGTTAAAATCCATAGAGTCCCCTACAGAAATAGATATTTATTCACCTTATTGGCTTTTTTCCCAGCTTATAGATTGGCTAGAACACATGATCTAATTCATTCTACTTCGTACAATGCAGCTCTACCGGCCTATTTTGCTGGTTTATTAGCCCGTAAGCGAGTTTTAATTACATTTCATGAAGTTTGGGGCAGGCTGTGGTTTAAGTTGCCCTTCATGGGCTTTATAAGTAAAATTTTACACTTCAGTTTCGAATGGCTATTACTGAAGTTATCCTTTCATCGATTTATCGCAGTGTCAGAATCTACTAAAACCAGGCTATTAGACTCTGGAGTACCTCCGCATAAGCTTAAGATGATCTACAACGGTTTGGACTATAGTCAATTTAATATAGATGATGTCCAGAAAACAAGTACCATATATAGCTTCATTTACTTTGGGCGCTTAGGCATATCAAAGGGATTAGATGTTCTATTAGAAGGTGCTGCGCTATGTCAGTCGGCAGGAGCCGAATTTGAGCTTCATATGGTCATTCCTTCAGAAAATAGCTCTTTTAAGAATCAAATTCTTGATCTTATTAAAGAGTATGAACTAGAGGATAGCGTCATTATGCATCACGATTTAGAACGTCTGGCGCTGCTCTCGTTAATCAAAGCGGTTGATGCTACTATCGTCCCCTCATACAGCGAGGGATTTGGATTTACGGCAGTGGAGAGCAGAGCCCTGGGTATTCCTGTCATTTCATCAGGAATGGGATCGCTCAAGGAGGTGATATCAGGATACCATATACACTTTCAGCCTTATTCAGGGCAAGGTTTGGCATCTGCCATGTTACAGGCGATCAGTGGAGAATGGCAGTTTCTCCCAGAGAAAAATTTTAAACTCGAGGATTCAGTGCAAGGATATATCGATCTTTATAAAGATATTTCAGCTAATAAGTAAGTTAATAAGCACCAAGGATTGAGTAAAAGAGTCATTTTCTTAGCGGACAGCATTAGTACGCAGCGGGCTGGGATTCACTATTATGGCATTCAGCTCATCCAGAAGATTATATCCGCTTATCCCGATCATGTTTTTAGCCTGATTGCCTCTGCACGCATTGAAGCATTTGACTTCGAGCAACACATCATGCCGATCAATTCAAGAATGCCGCAGCATCTGAGAATCAGGCAGATGACCACCATCCCCAAAAAAGTCAAATCACTTCATCCTGACATTGTAATAGAATTAGCTCACTTTGGCCCATTTGGCTTGCCAGAGACGATAAAGAAGGTGACCGTAATACATGACCTCTCCCCCATCACTCACCCGCAATACCACGGCCTGCCTAGTCAGCTGGTCCAGAAAGCCAGCCTTCCTAAAATCGTAGCGAATGCAGATCATATTATAACAAACTCCAATTTTACCAAGACCGAGATCATCAGGGCCTATCGTAAAAAGCCTGCTGCTATTGATGTGGTGTACCCAGATATAGAGCTGGCGCAGGCGCCAGTTCCTTACGATGTCATTTCATCAAGATACAATATTTCGAAGCCTTACTTTTTTGTATCGGGGACCTTAGAGCCCAGGAAGAACCACCTAACTATTCTCCGAGCCTTTGAGATATTCTACAAGAGCAATAAATCTCATCAATTGGTCATCACAGGTCAGTCTGGATGGAAAAATAAGTCGTTCACCAAGGCTTTGCGCACTTCACCAGCCATAGAGGGCATTATCTTGACTGGCTATATTACAAGGACTGACCTTTGGTCGCTATATAATAATGCCCTGGTATTTATATCAGCTTCCCACTTTGAGGGATTCGGCCTTCCAATAATTGAAGCCATGGCAGCAGGATTACCTCTCATTATTGCTGATAATTCAGCTCAGAGAGAAGTAGTAGATGATGCTGCGTTGTTGTTCGACTCTTCGGATTGTCATCAGTTAGCAAGGCACATGCAAGCTTTAAGTGGTGATCACGAAAAAAGAGAGCAATTGAGCCAGATGTCTACCGCACGGCTTGAGCTCATTAGAGCTCAACCA